>SDBS01008309.1_pt1 | contig 10044 bp, 11 predicted proteins | sample 2277091 | NCBI WGS metagenome assembly SDBS01 (sample SAMN10404972, study PRJNA504765) | marine sediment metagenome | isolation source: marine sediment core GS10_PC15, 163 cmbsf | place: Arctic Ocean: Southern Knipovich Ridge | collected 2010 | reverse complement strand
ATAATCGCGCTGTGGAAATTTCCGACATAAAGAAGAGTTGGATAATTGTCCACCCTATGACTCACATCTTGAAGGAAAATAGAAAAAGATAAATAAATTAAATCTTAAGATTTACTCAATTATTAATGTGGAAAGTTGTATTTTTAAATATAGTTAAGAAAAATTAAGTTAGACGATATCAATGGTAATTAACGAAATTAAATCACAGATACAAGATGATCTTTACCAAATTACAAGAAAATGGAATAGATACTGGAAAAGAACTTATTTTCCTAAACTAAACATTACTAAAAATGATTGCCTTGATTTATTAGCTGGTTTCGGAGATAATAGGTTTATAAATACAAGTATCGAATTCAATCACTATCTATTTTATACGGAAAGAATTTATGAATTGTATGAGATTTTATTAAAATTATTCAATCCTTCAGAATATTTCTCTGAGGAAGAATATAAAAACTGGTTTATGAAAAATATAGAGAAATTTCAAAAATATCTTTATCTTTCTGCTCAAAATTTTGATCCACGAACGGGTAACTCTTTTAACTTCTTCGAATACCTTAACTCTGTATTTAAAATAAGACTTTTAGATAATTTTGCCTTTGGTTTTGATTATTTCGAAAAACTATCACTTACGCTTGCAAATCGATGTTTAAATAAAAATTATCGAAAAATTCAAGAAGTCTATATGATAAATAATATTTCTCCCAATCCTGATCTCATTACCACAAAATTACAGCTCAATTTTTTGAAGAACGTAAAAGTAAATAAACAAGATAATCCAATTACCAATCTACATGACTTAATTCATTTATTAGTTAATTTAAGACATGCTAGAGCCCATAAATTGTTTGAGTTTTATCCTAGAGAAACTATTCTAACATTTTTAACAAATAAAAGTAAATCCAGTGAACATAAAGTAATATTAAATTATTCAGGACTTATCATTCTTGCTGAATTTGCACGGGTTATAGTTAAAATTTTTCAAGAATCAATATATGACAAATTAAACCATTTTGAACCTGGAATAGACATTGACAAGTCTGTTCAAATGCAAAAACTCCTGAATACCATTAAAGATATCTGCAACAAAATTGAATATAAAAATCAAATTTTGAAAATAAAGTCAATTGAGTTAATTCAAGATCAATTAAATCAAGGAACACCTTATAGTGATTTAAAAATTTATCAATCATTAAGCACAGTATGTAAGAATTTAGGAATAAAGAAATCTGCTAAAGAAATTGAAGATTTAGATAATTTTCCTGCTTGGTGGTATTATTCATAGAATTTTTGCTAAGAAAATTTTGCAGCATTCGAAAAATCTCCTGTGAAGATTATAAAGCTCCTAATGGTCATACAGTCAATGCAAGCAGAAAATCATTCGCAAATTACATACAATCTGCTATTTACAACGACATTTTGAAAGAGAAATGGATTGAATCTATAGTAGAGAATATAAACCATTGCACGGCGTTTCTCGTGTTTATTACACCGCATATCATTGATTCCGAATTTGTGAATAAGGAAATCAATTATGCTTTAAGCAAAAAGAAACCGTTTTATTCCGTTTATCTTAAAGATACGAAGTTACCCGATAAGTTGCATTTTCAAATCGCAGGGATTCAATCCATGAAAAAATATACCATGACCGACGGTGAGTTTTATGATAAGATTAAGGTAGTTTTATCCTCTGTATTAGTGGAGAAAAACTAGAACGATTTTTCCTTTTTCAATTTTGATTTTTTCCCGTTAATTTTTTAATATATTCTGGGATGATCAAGTCCAATTCTTTTACTTTATATACCGAAGGCATTCTGCGGGATTTTAGAACTCTAAGAATTCTAGACGATATCGCTGATGATGGCGCATTTATTTTTCTGGCAATTCGTATAATAGGGTATTCAGATCGCAACCCCAACGAAATTACTGCAATAGTTTATGGCAGTTATCAGTTCCCTATAAAAAATCTACATGATATGGGATATTTCTTTAAAAACGAAGGTTAGAATGACTCCAATAAAAATAGTAGCTAATTCAATTCAAAATAGTTCTTTCTATAATTTTTTACCTTTTAAGATAAAAATAATAATAAAAATTGGAATTTGAGGCGAGAAATGCTATATAATAGAATTTAATCAATTTAAAACGTCAGAAATCATATAGAATTGATATGAGAAGATTTGTATTCTTATAAATGGTAGTATTGATATTTAGATTCGTCACTGATACAAATATATATTTTTAATAATTTGACTTCTTACAAAAATCTTGATTCAGAATTAAAGATAATTATACTGAAAGGAGCAACAAAAAAATGAATCAAAAAAATAAAGAGATCTTGAAATTTTCAATTATTGTTATCGATACTATGATTAGGGAGGTGGAGAATTTTCTATCACCAATTTTTAAAGGAGATTTTAAAAAAGAAATTGAATTGGAAAACTCTATAAAACTAAAAATTAAATCGGTTGTAGGTGATAAGGAATATGAAAGCAATCCAGACATAATATTGCTTTTTTTTAAGAACTCAAACGACAAAAGCTTTTTCCATGTATTGGATTGGGCAAGAAAAAACATATACAAATTAAGAAATTACCCTTTTACCTTTGTAGGATTAACTTTTAATTCTAAACAATTTGAAAAAAAAATGGGTACGGAAATAATTCCCGAATTTTTTCAATTAGATTTTTCCTCTGGAGAAAATCCTTGGTTATTTTTAAATTATATAATAAAAAAAATTACTGGGTTAGCGATTTTAGATAAATTCCTTAAGAAAGAAGACTTTAACTTCAAAGGCATGAAATTTTATTCTGATAAAAGATATGAATTAGCTATTGAGAATTTTGAAGAAGCTATAAAATTGTATCCTAAAGATTATGATTCTCTTTCTAATCTCGGTTATTCTTATATAGATTCGAAAAATCCAAGTTACCAAGAAAAGGGGGAACAATTATGTCTTTCTGCAATTGAAATAAATTTTGAAAATCTTATGCAGGAAAATGATCTTGATGTTATAGAAATTCATTGGGTAAGTGATGATTGGAAAAGGTGGGGAGATTTTTATGGGAAGTTTGAGGATGATGAAGAAAAAAAAATGAAAGCAGAATTCTGTTATAAAAGAGCTGATGATACAATTTTATTGAATATACATAAAGTACCTGAGGATGAACGTAAAGAATTTCTTCAATATACTACAAATTTAAGAGATTTTTCAAAAAAGTTGAAAGAAAGAATAGAAGAAATTGAATTGGAAAAAAAGAGGAAATTTGAAGAGGAACAGCAGATCGAAAAGGAAAAAAAAGAGATTATAAACAAAATAAGACAAATTATGAGTGTTTCAGACAAATTCCGGTTAGATATGTTAAGAGATATATTAAAAATGGAGTTTTCCGATTTTAATGCAAGACTTCTTGACTGGGCAGTTGAATTCGGATTTAAAATAGACGGAGATTATATCATATTTGGAAGCGCTGGTGTTGAGGATTTTATTCGGAATTTAGATAAACAATTCGAACTGTGGACAAAAATTGAAAAGAAGAAAATTTTTTAGCGAAACTGAAAATATTCCTGATTATATGTATTCTTTTTACATTAGATCCATAATAATCAATTCCACCAAACCGGAAAATCATCAAGTTTTTCGATTTCTTCTTTTGATTTCTTGATACCTAATTCTTTACAGGCTTCATGCAAAATTTGATAATATTTAAGGTCTAACGGATTTATTCCTTGTTTAATTTGGTTTTCAACGATTTTATTAGTCTTTGTAAATAATTGCTGATTTTTGTTATCAATCTTATCGCAAATTTCTTTTACAGTTGTTTGTATTTTTTTGTTTAAAATTTCTTTTTGAATATTAAATCTTGTTATAAACTGCATCAATTTTCTTTCGATCATTTCTTGAAATACACCTGTAATAACCCGACTGAATTCAGAAAGAATAATTAAATCAGAGTACTCCAATATTACTTTATGTTCACTATTTCTTCCTTCATTGGTCATAAATGCTATCTTTGTCTCTTTTGGGTAATATTCAAATAATTTATGGACTCGGGCATGTCTAAGATTTATTATTAAATGAATCAGATCATGGAGATTTTTTACGGGGTTTTCAATATTTCTTCATATTGCTTATTATTTTTCTTATTTTTTCAAATTTTGAAAAAATGTTAAAGATAATATGGATTCTAAATATTGTTTCAATTCAACAATAAATTATAGTATTTTTATTATCGATATTTTCACTTTAATGCACAGAGTTAATGATTCTTGCAATCTTAGTAAAAAAAGGTTTTAATTTTGATTCAAAATTGAATACTTTATCCCGAGGGCCGTTTTCAGGATATGATTCAGCAACATATTTTTTTAATTTATGAGCCAAATAAGTTTTTACATAATCATCAAAATCTCTGGAATTTTCAATGTATTTATGGTGTGTTAATCTAAACTTTTCAGGAAGGAGGTTTACGATTTCTTTTGAATACTTTTTTCTGAGTTTGTTACAAATCATCTTTTCAAAACCAAGAGAATTATGTATCAAAATTTCATTATTTTCATTAAATTCGTTTAGCATATCAATAGAAAGCTGCTTTTCTTCACTTAGTTTTTCTCTTATTTCAGATAATGAAATTTCATCGATATTAAGTTGAATCTCATTTATCCAATCCAATAAAGAATTATACACTTCTTCAACAGAAAAATTCTCAGTAACAAAATCTGGGAAAAAAAATGAACAATTATCACCATAAAGATCTCTATATTTATTAAACTCGTCGATATTATGAACATCAAATATGAAAAAGTGTTCAATTATTCTAGAGTCTCTGCATACTCTATCATAATAAATAGCTTTGTTAATTCCCTGCATATTATTTATTGAAAATCGAACATGCAAATGTTTAATATATTCTTCCAATATTGTTTTTTCAGTAGCTCCCTCAACATACAAAACAAATGGATTTAATAAACCAAACTCCACTTTTACGCCCTTTAAATAGGTGTCCCATTCTTCTTTGGTTTTACACACAAAATACGGCTTGGTATCCTCTTCTCTATCATAAACTATATTCTTTTCATACAAATTCCAATAAGTTCGTTCTAAATACCGCCTAATGAACATCAAATTAATATAATACGATATCATTCCTGAGATTTCTGAAACATTAGATTCATTTATTACATCAAATAAATCAATCCAGTTTCCATTTGTTCCAAATGGTCCAAAATTCCCTGTTCCTATTTTGTGATTTAAATTAAAGTGCCATTTCTTCAAAATTCCCCTTTCTTCCTCATTTAAATAACCGGTTTGAGTTTGGTTAAGTTCTTCATCTCTCCATTCCCTATATTTCTCTATATGATCTTTTACTTGATCTTTATCCCATGGATCATCAACTGTAAGTCTCATTCCGGGGATATATTTCCCGTAAAAAGTAGCATCCTTTTGATATAGAAGACTTTCAATTTTTATCCAAAGACATAAAAAGGTTTCAGTTAAAATTCTCGATGTCCCTCCTATTTTCATTGATCTTAATAAATCAGATCCAATTGGATATACATAATAAACATTTTGAAAAGAATTTAGTTCCAGTTCAAGTTTTTCTAAATGTTCTTCAAAGTAATTTGTATCCCAACCATTTTTTTGTGAATATTCTATATTTTTTTTAGTTTTATTTATTTTAAATTGATGTTTCTTTAGAAAAAAATAATCTCTAAAATTTTTATTGAAATAATATGGAGATCCCTTATAAGAAGTATCTTTCAACCAGTTTAATACATCAAAAAATTGGATCGGATGGTATAATTCCAAATCATGATCATTATTTTTTGTATTTGAAAAATTGTTTTTAATAGGTAATCGTTGATTTTCTGATGAATATGCTAGTGGACATATAATTTCTGCTTCCTCTAAGAATTCTATAAAGAGAAAAAAGTCATCCTCTTCAAAAGTTTTTAATAAATTTAATTCTTTAGCCCATTTAACAAAATTTGATTTAGATATCAATTCACGCTTCACAAATGGGCAATGATTTTTCCAAATTTCAAAAGCTTCCGTCCATAAATTCATAAGTATAACCTCTTTTTAAAATAAGAATTTTGATCAGTTAAATTTTTAATTATCAACGGTTGAGTAAACCACAGAAAAGATGAGTCAATAAAAATATCAGAGATTCTAATGAATTGATCACCAAATTTAATGAAAAACCATTTAGAGAGATAAAAAATCCTCATAACAATATCTTGGGACTATCATTTTTTATATATTCATTGTAAATATAAAAAATCCTATTTTATAAAGTTGTAATATTTCTAAATTAAAACGGATATTATAATTCAAACAATTTTAAGATATAAATTATTTTAATAGAAAGATATTACAATTTTAAACAAATAAATCACAAATAGAATTATATAATGATTAACCCTGGATACAAAATTCAGGCTATAAAAATTTCCCCCTCTTTATATGAAATTTTCATATCTTTCTGGAAGGGAATAATATCTGAATATCATCTGGGTTGAATATTTATCCACGAAATACACCTATGATATTATGAATGAAAATAATCAAGAAATTTTAAAATTTAATATTGAGAGAGCAACTGAAATCTTAAGACTGCTTGAAAATAGACGTAAAAAATTCTTAGATATTAATCTTGCTTTAGCATCTGCTTTTGGTGTTGTAACAGGTGTTTTATTTCCTATTTTCGATATCTGTGGAAAAATCTCCGTAGCTATTGCAATTCTTGTTTATTTTTTAATTACTATAATAAATATTGGGTATAATTTATTAAACCATACAACATCCGATATTGAACCATCTTTATGCTTTTTTAGAAACTATGATTGGAGTAAATATAATGAGTATATTTTTAAAGAAGATTATAAAACTCAGATCATGAATATACACAAATACCAAGAAAATTACGATAATTTAGCTAAAAAAACTCGTTGTATTACCTTAATTGGAGCGTTATTTCTATTTATTTTATTTAGTATCTCAATAATTATCGGGGTAATTGAAATCTCCCCCTAAAGAAACATTTCTATTTAAAAATAATTTTCAAAAAAAAACAAAGTAGAGACCAGCGAAATTTGAATAAATTGTATTTTCTGAATAACCACTGATAACAGAAGTTGATATTGTAGCAGAAGAAGTCGAGGGATTTTCCTTAATTAATTCTTCATCTTCCGTTACAAACACCTTCTCTTTATCTCGGGAAACTTCGAACTCAATATGATTCTTGATGGTAGGATATTTCAAAATCTCTGTTTCCTCAGCATTGTGCTCTTTTTCCCATGATTTGATTTTTAGATGCCAAATGAAAGTCATGATTCCCATTACACAAATTACTATTAGAAGTGCCCACAATGAGATTTCCCCAGGAGATCCATATATAATATATAAAACAGTTGTTGATACGATAAAAAGCCCCAATCGCCTAAGATCGTCATAATATTTCAAGGAGTGGTTCCCGTCAATAGTTTCAGATTCTTTTGCTGTTATCAAATTATCACCTTTTTTTAGTTGTTATCACAAAAATAGGCTATTTATTTATAAAGGTGGAATTGACTAAAACTTCGGATTAATTTAAACTCTTTTTTGTTTTTACAACTTGTACAATTGGTAGAATAAATCCTGAAATCTTCTTTCTCGGTACACCCCCACATGCGTGGGGACAATGCGTTTAGGTAAACCGATCCAAATAATTATTTCGGTACACCCCCACATGCGTGGGGACAATGAAAATACCGAGAGCCCTACCAAAGCGTCTACCGGTACACCCCCACATGCGTGGGGACAATGAATCCTTACGATCGATGAATTCGTTACAGCGCGGTACACCCCCACATGCGTGGGGACAATTTTTTGTTTTTCGGATCAATTGAGCCATAACTCGGTACACCCCCACATGCGTGGGGACAATAAGAGAAGGAGACCAACCTGTCATTCCCAATTCGGTACACCCCCACATGCGTGGGGACAATAGGTTCTCCACAATTTTCACAACAGACGTTTGCGGTACACCCCCACATGCGTGGGGACAATATTTATGATGTAATGGATGAAATTAAAACCCGCGGTACACCCCCACATGCGTGGGGACAATTTTGATAAAAGTCAATTTTCTTTTACCATTTACGGTACACCCCCACATGCGTGGGGACAATTATATATGGGATAATCTGAGTATTCGATTACTCGGTACACCCCCACATGCGTGGGGACAAAGATTCAAACTTATCCACCTTCATCTAATAAGGAATAAAAAGGAAATCATGGATATTGTCTAAAATCATCTTGCTTTCCAAAAATATGTTCGTTAGATTTATTTACATAATCTTGAGTAAGATTCAGTACGAATTCATCCCAATTATCTTTTTGAACTATTGATAAATTAAATTTCTTATTGCAATGTTCACATTCAATGCCTACCTTTATACTCCACAATTGAGAGTTATATATAAAATTAAGTACACTGCTTGAGCATTCCGGACAATCAAAATTGCGATCTTGAGTTTGTTCTATTTTATATTCTTTTTTATCTGTCATTTTTATCAAGTTTTGTGTTATGTTAAAAGCTACATCTTTTTGCCTTAAAAATTATATCTTTCTAAATGTTTTTTTTACCAAATAATTCACTTGAGAGTGGGGATAATGGCTTGGGACCCTAATACCAAACTTCGAATTGCGGTACACTCCCACATGCGTGGGAACAATTTACCTGTTATATATAATTTCGGTTTATAAGGTGGTACACCCCCACATGCGTGGGGACAATGTTCCAAATTGGCATTGGCATTTGGTTACTAACGGTACACCCCCACATGCGTGGGGACAATTATTTCATTAACCATATAACATTATTTGCACTCGGTACACCCCCACATGCGTGGGGACAATTTTATTGCCTGTTTTGCAAATTCATTAAATTTCGGTACACCCCCACATGCGTGGGGACAATGGTAATTAAAATGGGAAAAGGGCCAATGATAACGGTACACCCCCACATGCGTGGGGACAATACAAATCGGACAATAAGGAACATTTTTAATTCCGGTACACCCCCACATGCGTGGGGACAATGCGGCATCATCTTTAATTTTGATTCCATGCGTCGGTACACCCCCACATGCGTGGGGACAATACATTTTAACCTCTGTCTATAAATAACACTCTCGGTACACCCCCACATGCGTGGGGACAATTTAATAACTAATTCCGTCATCTCAGTGCTGCTCGGTACACCCCCACATGCGTGGGGACAATTAATTCGGGTTTGAACAAATCTTTACTGAAATCGGTACACCCCCACATGCGTGGGGACAATTGCAGAATGATCTTTAATATGAGGAATTATATCGGTACACCCCCACATGCGTGGGGACAATACTAAAAATTTCACCCGAATTTGGGATTGGGAGAAAATTGAAGATTTTAGAATAAACTAGTAAAAATAATCTATATAAAAATAACTAATTTTTACGGTAATAAATCTTTATTAAATTCTGTTATTAAGAAGGAAAACAAAGGAGTCAATGTGTCGATCAAATTGTATGCACCTATTGGTTCAATTTGTTTATTTATTCCCTTAATTCCTTTACCTTTGAATAACGAATAATATTGGGAATACTTACCTTTTTCAGTTTGATTCCTGTGAAAACCCGTTTTGGAAAATAGGTCATTTTCAAGAATCTGCAAGCTTGGGTATCTTTTCATCAAATCTATTATTTTATCGGGAAATTTGAAATCTATTTCATAATTTTTGATTACCTTTTGTAGGATTTTGATGTCAAAATCCCTATTAAAAACTATTAATATATCTATATCATCAAAAAAACGTCGAACAAGCCTGATCAGGTTGTGAACATCTTTTTTTTTTCGTGTCATATTGAAAATTTGATAAATTTGAAGGGAGGGGGATTTCTGCTTCAAATCCCGTAAATTAAGACAGGACATTCCGATTATATTGACGAATCCCTAAGTTGCTTTTTTTAAATATTGAGTTGTTGAAATATCTATCTATATAATTATTTTATTTA
>SDBS01008308.1_pt1 | contig 10044 bp, 14 predicted proteins | sample 2277091 | NCBI WGS metagenome assembly SDBS01 (sample SAMN10404972, study PRJNA504765) | marine sediment metagenome | isolation source: marine sediment core GS10_PC15, 163 cmbsf | place: Arctic Ocean: Southern Knipovich Ridge | collected 2010 | reverse complement strand
GACATAGATAGATTGATGTTAGTTAACAGTGTTGCATTTGGTTTAAGCGCTGACGATGGCCGAACTACTAACCTAGGGTTAATCGAGAAAGATGCGTATACTTTGAAGCTTGAGGAAGCAGTAGAGGATAGCTAGTTGAACCCCTTAGCATTAATCAAAACTCTATTACGTCTAGCGTATACCTCTGCTGTCTTAGATGATACTGGGGCATACCCCAAAATTCAGGTTAGCTATCTGGGAAAAATTGGCGATGCTTCTATGTGGCTACCCTATGGGTTACACGCTAGCCCGGAGCTTGACACTATGTGTGTCATTGCTGCTATGCAGGGTAACCCCGATGTGCGTGTGGCCTTTCCAGGTAATCAAATAAATCGTCCAAAGGTAGATCGTGGCGAGGTAACGCTATTCCATCCTGATTCAGGTTCGAAGGTTCATTTGCAACAGGACGGAACTATACTAATTGAATCCTTTTCAGGGTCTAGCATTCGTATGAGGAAAGCTGGAGGCATATCACTTACGAATGATAGTGGTGATGAGATTAACATGAGGAATGGTGGCGGTATAAAAATCACTGGCAATGTAGAAATTATTGGTAGTCTTGATGTTGAGGGGGACATGGCAAATACTACAGGTTCTTTGACAAACAACTTTGTAGATGTTGGTAGCACTCATACACATACAGGTTCACCCACTGCGCCAAGTGGTTCACAATCAAACACAGGAGCACCGGTATGAGCAGCATTGGAATTGATGTTAGGCTCCATGTGTACGGGCGTACTTGGGATATGGCACTTGATAGCGAAGGTGACATAGAAACTGAAGATGCTTTCAATACTGCTATACTAGTAAGTTTCTTTGTGGATAGTAGGGCCGATGCTTCTGAGATACCCGCTCCAGAGAATCGTCGGGGATGGGTTGGTAACGAGTCTACACCGGGTATCGAGATGGGCAGTAAGCTATGGATTTACTATCAAAGTCGTTTGACTCCCCAGGTAGCAGGTTTGCTCGGGGGTGTAGGCTCTGATGCTTTGCAATGGTTCATCGAGGATGGCTATGCACTATCCGCTAGTGCAGTAGCAGAGTTATTTTCAGAAGAGATACTGCGCCTTACTGCGCGCATAGAACACCCAAATTCACGAGTGGATTACAGACACTTTGATTTGTGGGTAGCTACAGGAGTTTGAATTATGGCTTTGAGTACGCCGCAAAGTGCTAATGAGATTGTAGAAGCTGCGCAGTTAGATGTGCAGAGAGAAGTAGTAGGCAGTAATCCCTTTCTGCGCAATGGATACTTGCGCGGCATAGTTGTGGGTATTTCAAATCGTGTTTGGGATTTCTACTACGCTCTTGCCCGCGCTGCTCTTGAGGCGCTACCCGATACCGCAGTTTTGAATCTTGAACGTTGGGCTAATATCTTTGGCGTCAATAAGATTGCAGGGGATGTAGCTTCGGGTAATCTTTTTGTTAGCGGCGATTCAGCTTTAGTTCTATCAACAGGTATACTATGGGCTGTTAGAAATAGTGATTTGTATGTCAGTACAGGGGGAGTATCCCTTGCGCAAACACCTCGGTCTATCTCTGTGCTGACGGGTGCTCTTCTAGTTGCAAGTGTCGAGATGACAGCAGCGCATAACCTAGTTAATGGTGTGCTAGTTACAATTACTGGAGCTACTGATACCGCTTACAATGTCAGTAACGTTCCAGTTACTGTCATTGATAGTTTGAATTTTACTTATGCTACTACGGTATTCATTATTACTAGCCCCGATGTGGGTTCACCTTTGTACACACCTACAAAGTATATCGGGGTTATTGCCATAGAATCTGAGTTAGCTGGCGCAGACAAAAATCAAAATGTTAATGCTGAGTTTACTATTCAAACCCCTATAGCTAACTTGGATAATTTAGCTTACGCTATGCTCGATGGCATCATGGGTGGTATTACACAAGAGTCGCTTGAGTCTTTGCGCATTCGTTTACTTGAACGAATTCGTAACCCTATAGCGCATTTCAATGTGCAGGCTATTACAAACATAGCCAAAACAGTTTCGGGGGTTACTCGGGTATTCGTTTTTGAAAACACAAAGGCTCAGGTTGCAGAGATTGGGTGCGTTGAAATTTACTTTGTGCGTGGTAATGATGATAATACTATTCCCGCCGGAGCTGAAATCGCAGCAGTAGATACTGCAATTCAAAGTATTCGGCCCGCAAATACTCATCCCGACGATGTAGTAACTCTAGCTCCTACGGCAGTGCCATCGGTTTACACATTCAGTGCATTGTCACCCGACACACCCACCATGCGTACTGCTATTCAAACAAACCTAGAAGCTTTCTTTGCCGAGGAGCCCGATGTAGGTATCACTGTACTGGAGGATGCTTACCGCTCTGCCATCTATAATTCTGTGGATTCTGGCAATGGTGCACCGCTTGTATCCTTTACCTTATCAAGCCCAGCAGCAGGACCTATTGCTATCGTCGCTGGCGAGCTTGCCACACTTACCTCGGTAGGGTTTCCCTAATGAATAAGCTAGCAGAGCAAACTAATATACTGGCAAGCTATCTGCCTACTGGCAGAATCTTTGATGCTAAGAGGGATGATGCTTCTGTGTTGCGTAGCCTTCTTAGGGGTTTCGCTTCTGGCATGTTGTCTGTCGATGATATGTTAGATCTATTCAGGGCTGAGGTCTTGCCGAACACTACTACGGATTTCATAGAGGAGTGGGAGTCGGCTGTAGGTATTCCTGATGAGTGCTTTGATATTGAAGATGCCACAATAGAAGAGCGACGGTTGTATGTGACGATCAAGCTTGCTTCTTTAGGGGTTCAAACCTCAGATGATTTTGGATACCTAGCAACGCTGCTAGGTACTACTGTCACTGTGCGTAGTGGTATGGCGCATGACAACGTTATAGGTTATGGCACTGATCTACCAGTAGTGCTGTTCCCCGATCTTAAAACGGCACGCTTTACTATTATAGTGGCTATCGAAGATGTTAGTGGTGGGTTCCCATATACCTTCCCATTCCCCTTCGGTACTACAGCCCAAGGTATAATGGAATGTTTGTTTTCAAAACTGAAGCCAGCAAATTGTGATTTGCTGTTTGTAGCAGCACCCTAGCTACAGGAGATTCAAAATGGAGTTACTGAGTAACAAGGTCCCTACCGATCAACTGTTGTCCGCTGCTTGGAATCAGCCTTCAAAAGAAGTTGAGAATGTAATCACTAGTGTTGGTATCTCTCTTAGCGCTGGGGATTTAACCCAGTTGAAGCAAGCTATTGCTGAATATGCTATGGCTGGGCAATTCATGGTAGATACCGGTATTGCTGCAGCGTATCAGCTAGACCCCCCTGCACTTATGGGTTTGCCTGATGCCTACGTTCAAGGTGCGTTGGTTAGATTCAAAGCAACCAATGTAAATTCGGCTGCCCCTACTGCAACGCTAGGAGGCTTCGCTGCTTTGAATATCATAGATGATGTAGGAGGTAGCAACATTGCAGCGGGTGTAATTCAAACTAGTGGGGATGTCACTCTGCGCTACGATTCTGCTGCAGGCGGCAAATGGATTTTGGCTAACCTAGCAGTAGCAGCATACCCTGCTGGACATTGCCAAGGGTTTTTCCATGACCACAAAGCACCCAGCAATGTAGAAGATGTTGGATTCAACGTGGGTAGTGCACGCGACAATACTAACACTGTGAATATTGATTACACGGGAGCTGAAGTTGTTAAGCAGATAGATGCTACTTGGGCAGAAGGGAATAACCAAGGTGGAGTTAATGCTACAGACTACCCCTATACTTGGGGGGATTGTCCTTTTACTTTTGTAATTTCAAAAGCAGATGGTACTTGTGATTTTGGGTATGATCTAGATCCTACTGGGGCTAATCTACTTGCTGATGCTGCATCTAATGATTACATATATGCTAAGCTTATTGGTGCGGTAGCAATAGCTACTGATGCTAACCCATGGCCTTTCTACCATGATGTTAATGATTTGAATCGTTTCTATATGAATACCCCGTATAAAGATTTCACAGATTCATCAATACCTAGTACCGGGGAGCAAGTAATCGTTCTCAAAAGAGTCCCGGCACTCTGTCGCAGTGTTGTGTATCTTGAACGTGAGACTGCTGTTTCTGCGGTATACACATCCATTTCTTCAGGTAACGTTTCTGTTGTGGGGGTGCCTAGTTCAAACCATCGTCATTTGGCGTCGATTACAGGCTCTACTGAGATACATGGTATAGCCGTTTCGATTCAAACTGATGCTTCACAGCAAATCAAATATCAAACAACGAATACAAATGGTAACATCACAATACGTATTGACCACTTCGAAGTGAATAGAAACCTACCCGATCAATAGGAGAATTCAAAATGCTACATATACTTTTGGCTATGCTCTTCGTGCTTTGCTCAAGTGTAGCTTATGCACAGCCTGCTGATATTGTGGTGATCCCCACAAGTGTTACTGCAGATTGGAGGGCTGGTACTGTTGAGACGGGAGTGCTCGCTGCTAAGATAGGACTTGTGCCTTGCTCTAATTCAAACCCTATTGAAGCTGACCTACTATCCCCCGTCGTAGTTGATCCGCCAGCACTAGGGGTAATTGTTACAGGCACAGTTACATTCGACCCTACACTAGGGGATCAATGCTTTCGGGGTGTAGTGGTAGGAGCTAATGGGCTTGTATCTACACTCTCAGAAAATGCACTGCTAGTTACTCTACGCCCCCTACCCGTGATATTGCTACCATTGGAATAAGGATTATCTGTGACATCTATGCCTGATCCCGAAACGTATAAGCTGTTAGGTGAAATCAAAGGTGGGCAAGATGCAATTCAAACTATGCTAGGTCAGCATAGAAAAGCTATTGATTCTGCTGTGTCTGCTATCCATGAAGTACATCAGGAAACCACGCAGGGGTTTGGAGATACCAAAGCTCAGATAGCTACAATCAACACTAAGCTTGAAGGTCAGAAAGAAGATATCAATCGTTCGCATAGTAAGATTGAAACGTTAAGCGCTATCTGTAGGGCTGCATGTCCTATTGAAAATGAAAGTATGTCTCGTGGAAAGCAAGCTGGAATAGTGACTGGCATACTGACGGGGCTCGCAGCACTGGGCACTTACCTTGCTAACGCTTTAAAAGGTGAATGAACTGTGGAAGAGATCAATCAATTTATCGTGCACCACAGTGGGCGGGAAGATTTGAATTGTTTTGAAGCGATCCAGACTTATCACAAAGATGAGAATGGTTGGCATGACATAGGCTATCACTTCGTTATTGAGCTTGATGGGGATTTGAAACATGGTAGAACACTACCTAGGCAAGGGGCGCACGCATACCCTAATGCTGGGCGCATAGGTGTTTGTGTTGTAGGTAACAACACGATACCCGAGCAACGTTGGAACCCCTCGCAGGTTTTGACGCTTCAAAAACTGTGGCATTCAATACAAATGCTTTGGCCGGATATTGGATTGCTTGGACACAGAGATACCGCAGGCGCAGCGACAGAGTGTCCCGGGCTCGATGTTCGAGCGCTGCTACTCGGAACATCCCCAATAGAATAGGAGTTTTCAAATGGAAGAGCAGATGGTATCCGCAGTAAATGTTGCAATTGATGCCGCGCAAGTAGTAGTCATACCTTTGGCTGTGGCCGGCTTGTGTGCGTGGGTGTCGCCATTCGTGAGTGATTCAAAATTGCGTTTCGCTATGAAGGTTATCAACGTAGTGGGGGGCAACGTAAAGAAAGCTAAGAATCAGGGAGGCAACTAATGTATTTGATTCCAGTAACACTACTCGTGTCGTTTGCAATCGCCGGCTGTGCTTCTATGAATCAAGGGCAAGGCTTTCTGCGCCAGGATTGCAGTAAGCTCGATATAGCTACATTTGCCGAGGGCTTTGTCTGTTCGCAAATGGGTAGCACCTCAGCAGACCCGGCACAGGCAGAGCGCAACGTTTCGATTTGCCACCACAGTATGCTCTCAGCGTACCATGGCGCTATGGCTACTTGCATCGGCTTGACGGATAACCCCGCGCCCGTACCTCCTGATGAATCAGAGTAGTATGACCTTTCAAATTGGGGTGGTGGGTGTTGCCATAAGGCAGGGTGTCTCGAATCTGACTAGCCTACTTTGAACCGGTGGGGTTTGACGATTCGGCGACACTCACCACCTCGCTTACATATGAAATACTGAGTGCCTCAAGGATTCTTCTTTGGGGCATTCTGCGCATTTGAAATCATATGGGATTATATAATCCACTTTTGGGCGTCAGATTTGAATCTATTCTGAGAATGGATTCAAACCCTAGTGCTCTCAGGATCGAGGAGAGCCCTGAAGTGTCCCCTCGGGGTATACCTTGAGGCGCTCTGAGTCGCCCTCCAAGGGTCCTATCGGGATATGCGCCCCTCTGTAGCCGCTACAGGGGACTTAGGCTAGCTGAGTACCTAGCTCGCGCCTCTGTAGCGGCTCTGCTGTCAAAGGGTTTCAGAGCCTAGGGTGTCGCCTCAGAGCCCCGAAGGCTACAGGGGGCTCTGCTATGCAGGGATACCTATCGGGGCTCTGATAGCGGGATACACAGAGCCCCGAGGCTACCTAGCCTCGGGGCTCTGTTGCTGCTACTGCGCTCCGGCTCAGCTACTTGCTGTCGGTAGCTCGCCTACCATGGACAGACTTCCAACGCATGGCTCATATTACTTGGCCCCCTTCGCTTTGCGGTGCGCCGCGACTCGGCAACGCACTGAACAGTAGCGTGCGCTTAGCTGTTGGTACTCAAACCACTTGGAGCAATGCTTGCAGCGGCGCTCCAAGGTGTCACGTATCCGGCGCACCTTACGTATGTGCTTACTCTTGGTTACCATGATTCACGTCCTTTCAAAACCCCAACCTCTTTGAGTAGGAGCATTGCTAGCCTATGCTGTGCTATCTCAGCACGCGCATGTCTGCTCACATCCTCGCTACCGCGTACCACTACATACGGCCGTTCCGCGTTACCGCTCCCGGCACGCTTCTCTATGTGGTAGCTATCGGTGCGACCTATGGTGTACTCCGGCATTACAAGCGCTTTGACTGCTTCAACGTGTTCAGCGTGAAAAATTATCACTAACATACCTCTAATCCTCTCCAGCATGGGGCGGCGCACGATGCGCCGCCCCTAGTATGCAGCGCTAGGCTGCTTTGCTCTCTGCCGTCTTAGCTACATAGACTCGCGTGATACCCATAACCTTATCTGCTGCTGTCTGCGCAGCCCTAGCTGCCTTAATGAGAAGGGTAGTGTCTGATTCAAGCTTCTTGATCCAATGCCCCAAGTAGGCCGCGCTATTGTTGAACGTTGACTCAACCTCGATGCCTGCAGTAGATCGCAAGAAGCATGAACCAAGCTCAGCTACCAATTCTTCAAAACCGTATTGCTCATGGGTTTTGAATGTCGCGGGGTTGGTAATCCCTTCTCTGTCCAGGCGCTTCCGGTGCCCGGTGCTGTGTATCACTTCATGGAACAGAGCGCAGTAGTAATCCTCGGGAGTTTTGAAAACGCTTATGCTGGGGATTTTAACCTTGTCCCCACTCGGAACATAAGTAGGATCGCTAGCCTCGACAATTTCGGGGCCACGCTTGAGGTACCCGGCAAGCAGAGCCTCAGCACTCCCAAGTGCGTCGTGCTTTGCATCGGGCTTATCCTCGGAAGCAGGGGCGAGCAATCCTTCGCACTGCTCGATATTGAAGATGGTAAAGGTTTTCAAAAACCCATAACCATCTTCGCCAGTCTTATTCCCGCTTGCATCTTTCTTTTCAAACTGAATCCACCGGATGATCTTAGTCCCCTGCTGTCCCTTAAGCACTTGGCCCCCGAGACTTTTCGCCTGCTTGTACGTTACCCACCACGGGGATTTGAAACCCGCTAGGCCCGTGGCTATCACGTTATAACCTTGGTATACGTGGCCGCTTTCCAGGTTAGCATTAGGCTGCCCACCCGGACGCCACCAGTTGCGAGCCCATGGATTGACCCCAGACTTCAGGGTTCCAATCATACGATCGGTAATCATTTCATTCGTGCTCTGCTTTGCTCGTGCCATGTAATGTGTCCCCTTTGATTTTAGTTAGTCTAACGTGTATCGGGTAGCGGGCATAGACTCCTACGCCCGTACCGATTCCTGTTAGCTACTCCCCTGCGAAGGCATCAAATTTTGTGGGGCGGCTGAAAAATCCGAAGGTGGAATCGTCGCCGCTAACCTTGACCCTCGCGTCAAAGGCTATTACGCGACCCTGCATGAATTCAAATATGGTACGGGTTTCGCGCCCCGCTTCTATATCTTCGTCCTGCTGTTCAAGGTATACCGTAGTAGCCTCATCCGGCACAGAGCCCCAGACCTTAGAGCAAAGCAGCCCATGCCCATGCTCGAATTCCACAAGCATCTTCAAAACTTCGCCGCGATACTGGCACGGCTTGTACTTGAGAGCTAGTACCTTACCCTTGATTCTCACTCGCTTAGCTTCAACGTCAGAGGGGAGAGCGTTATAGACCTTGGCCGGCTTTGAAACCTGCGATGCCAGCTTGAGGACTAGCTCCCGCTGCTTATCCGAGATAGTGCCCCATTGAAAAATCTTAGCCTTGATATCCGCGATTATTCGGTGATCGTATTCCAGAGCTTCAGCTAGCTCCGTATCGAGCAGCAGTAGTGCCTCTGCTTTCGCTTTGCCTTCTGCCGCCCACACTTCCTGTCGCTGCTTTCGCTTCGCCTCATTGCGCGCTCGGCGCTGCTTTCGCTTCGCCTCATTGCGCGCTCGGCGCTGCTCTTTGACGTGGTTACTTCGCCATTGCTTAGCGTGTCGCTGTGATTGCGGGTCCGCCTTCAATGCGCAATCGCAACCGACCTTGAAGCGCACATCATTAGCGGTATGAAACCAAAATTCATACATGATACCGGTGCTGCAGTGGTCGCAACTACCCCCGGGCTTTCCAGGCACCCCCGGTGCGGGGATGGAAACGTTAGTAGTCACCTTTTCAAACACGTAAGGCCCGGGGCCGAAGTGTGTAAAAGCGTGCTCGTTTGACTTGCTCATGTAATGTGTCCCCTTTGATTTTAGTTAGTCTAACGTGTATCGGGTAGCGGGCATAGACTCCTACGCCCGCACCGATGCCCGCTAGTTAATCTTTTGCACCGCCGCCCGCAGTGCAGCGCGGCTCTTCCCATACTCACAGCTACAGAGATACATATCGCAGCCACACTCGGGGCATATCTGATAGTCCCCCACTACTGTGATGCGCAATCGCTCGCACCCCTGGAAATCGCTAGCCTCAGCTTCGCGGTACCATTCATAATAACCTACGTTGACAATACCGGTACCGGATGAGTTGCTTTGATATTGATACCCCTCACTCAAATCAGGATACTCCCCATCGTTGTAAGGGTTGGCCAATTGAGTAACACGCTCTTGATAAGCTGCCTCATTGTCAAAACCATATGCTTCCCACATTTCGTCGGCGTTAATTGTCTTGCTCGCATCTATCGCAATGCTGTGCGCCGATTCCACACCCTCAGCTCGAATCAGCATGGTAGGCCCATATTCATGTCCATACAACCACAAGGTGCCCCAGCAATCATCATATACCTTGAGGTCGTAACCGGTGCGGGTTCGTGCGCTTCGCAGTGTGGTGCTACTTTTCAGTGTGATACTCATCAATGTCCCCTTTGGGTTGATGTCGTGTAACGTCGTAGACGTTACACGACATCGGCAGGATTGTCAAATAACTTGAGCCCCCGGGGGATGGCTGTCCAGGGGCTCTGCAGTGCTCTCTAGGGGCTCTGCTGTCCAGGGGCCAAGCTGCAAACGAATTGAGCCCCCTGGACTGTCCAGGGGGCTCGGTCCTGCAACCTACTTCAGAGCCCTAGTCAGGGGCTCTGCAGCATCTACTTGGCTACGGCCTTCTTGGCTACGGCCTTCTTGGCTACGGCCTTCTTGGCTACGGCCTTCTTGGCTACGGCCTTCTTGGCTACGGCCTTCTTGGCTACGGCCTTCTTGGCTACGGCCTTCTT
>SDBS01008306.1_pt1 | contig 10046 bp, 13 predicted proteins | sample 2277091 | NCBI WGS metagenome assembly SDBS01 (sample SAMN10404972, study PRJNA504765) | marine sediment metagenome | isolation source: marine sediment core GS10_PC15, 163 cmbsf | place: Arctic Ocean: Southern Knipovich Ridge | collected 2010 | reverse complement strand
GTTGGATTCTGAGGGTTAGCTATTAGCTGTGTTATATCAGAGTAAACCCTCAGTTTGTGGTTCGATTCTCCACCTTGTGCCCCGTTTGAATTCTTACTATAGTTTGTCATCATAATCATCGAGCGTAGATACGCGCTCACCTCCACATTTACTGGCATCCTTCCATCCACCCAAGTTCTCCATCCCGCTGGGTGCAAGGTTATATTCGAGTTTATCCTGATAAGCCAACTTCCTCACCACCCGACAATTCTTCTTTCTCCTTATCCCCCTGCTTATCAGTAGAATATACCTCATCTAACTCATTTAAAGTATCTTCTGTGGGTAACGGGCCACAGTTAGCAAAGCCCGGATTTGAGATTCTCTTTTCAAATTCCTCCCTCGTCTCGCTTTTCTTCTTTACCTCCATTACACATCCCTCCTGATGATAAAGTCAATTCTCATGAAACACGCTACAGCTATTTTGCGATTGGGACCAGCATTTCCTTAAACTTTTCTAAGCCAGCCTCATCAATAATCGCAGCGGCATTAACATTCTTCTCCTTTAATATTCTCAGGCATCTTTCAGCAATCTCAAGTGCCTCATCCTCGGATAGAAATTCGGCAATCACCTCTCCTAATCTGGTGTCTTCACCTTCTTTGCCGCCGACTAATACGGCGAAACCCCTTCTTTTTTCAATCATCCCCCCAAATGGACACACTGCGATACATGGGCCACAATGCCTGCATTTTTCTTTATCTATTACCGCTATACCATCCCTTATTTCAATCGCTTTTCTTTTACACACCACCAGACACAACTCACAACCGTTACAATTAGTTATGTCAACCTCAGGCTCCACCACGCCAAGAAAACCGATATCGCTAAGCTGGGCAATCCCACAAGAATTGGGACAACCGGCAGCTGAGACCCTTATATTCAAATTACTAAGCCCCAGTTCCTCAACAATTCCTTCGACCTTCCTTATTAAAGGCTGAGGCTCCATGTTGCTCTCGGTGCAATACTCACCGAAGCAGCCCTGAATATTGTCGATTCCCCCCTCCAGTAACTCCAGACCTGCTTCCTCAAGCTCTTTTCTAATCTTCTCAAGGTACCTCTTGTCCACACAGGGAATCTCAGGAGAACCCCGAACTACAAAATGAGTAAACCCCTGACCATAAGCTTCAGCAATATCAGCGATTTTTCTTAGCTGTCTGGCCGTAACTTCCCCGCAGGTAGCCCGGATTCTCAAAATCATTTTGTCGGTCTCTTTTTCTCCCAATCGCGTTTCACATTCGATTGGCTGCAGAGCTAACCCCCGGTGTAGTTCTTTGTTTAATTCCCGTGTCACTTTTTCTGCACCCAGCCTGTTTATCAGGTCGGCACCCCTTTCCTCTCCTTTACCCTCATTTTTAAGAAAGTCGAAGTAGTTCTGGACAAACCTCTGGCACTCTTCCTCGGTAAGGCAATCGGCCATCTTAATGCCAACAAAAGGGTTTACTCCCAGCCTGCCACCAATATAGGCGTCATATCCCTTCCTGCCATCTCGTTCGACCCCAACAAAACCGATATCAGTCAAGACACGAGAAATAATGCAGTCCTTACTGCAACCGGCAACGCCAATTTTTATCTTGTGAAGTATCGGGTCCCGGAAAAAGTTGTCCAGCCTCTCACCCAAGGAGAGACAGTTGGTTACCGCCTCAGGGCAAATCTTGTCATCATAACAGACATTGATATTCCTCACCCTCGGACCACAGCGGTCTAACTCCAGATAGACCTCTCTGAGCTCTCTTTTTACTTCTCCCACATCCCTCAAATTCACAAAGGGGATAATTGGAATCTGCCTGGTGCTAAACAAGAGAAACCCACGGGCGTACTTTTCGATAATATCAGCCAGCTTTCTCAATTGATTTGAGTTAAGGTTAGAACAGGCCGTTTTAACCCACATAGAGAACATATCTTTCTCTTTTAGCTTTACGACCCCACCTTTTTTAAGCTCTTCAGGGTCTATCTGTGGTCCCTGTGTCATCTCAGCCTCTCCTTAATAATTAAACACGCCTCCCCTTGCCTTCTCACCTTAATCATCTCCAGAGAGGTGACATGCCCCTCCTCAAAGGGAAGCCTCAAGCAGGCAGTGGTTTTGCCTAAATGAAATACATCGCTCCTTGGAGTTGTGCCTTCTCCTTTTGCCGCTCAACCAAATCCTGCAAGGTTATAGATTCCAAAACTCCATTCATTGCCTTCCCAAGCTCACTCCAGACATCCCGGGTAACGCAAAAGCCGGAGCGGGAACAGTATTCGGGGTCACTGACACACTCTACCGGAGCAATTGAACCCTCAAGAAGTTGCACAACCTCATTGAGCTTTATCTGCCGGGGAGGTCTATTTAACCAGATACCACCTCGCGCTCCCCGCACGCTCCTTATTATTCCTGCGGCTATTAGAGGGGTGACTAAATGCTCAAGATAAGTGGCCGAAATCTGCTGCCTCCGGGCAATATCTCTTACCGGAACCGGCCCATTCCCACCATGAATAGCCAGATCCAGAAGCGCCCGGGTTCCATATTGTGCCCTAGTAGACAGTTTCATCGTTTCCCTAATATTATGACTAATATAATCAACATAGTCAAGAATATCAATCGTCATTATCACCTGTTCTTGATTTAAAAAGTACCCCTTTTTTGAAAAAGAACAAACCTGTTTTAATCACTACACTGCCAGTGCAAAGGCATAAAAGGGTAAACCGTGAGGTATGCCGCATCCAGTGAAGGGATTAAGCAAACTATCTACTCCGTCTTATCCATGGGAGTCAACGAAATATCAGAAGAAGTACAATTTGGCTTTCTGTTCCCGGCTAAATGGTATGACCACCCTCAAGAATGATATAATAATCTTGACGAGGAAGACTTGGATGTCGTAAATTTAGTGAACAAAATGAGCAACACCAGACTAAAAATCAATGGAACCGAAGTCAGCGGCCGGGAAGGTACGACTATCCTTGAAGTCGCTCAGGAAAATGGCATTGATATCCCTACCCTGTGTTATCACGAGAGCCTGGCGCCAATTGGAGCCTGCCGCCTTTGTGTTGTTGAAGTAGAGGGTTCAAGGATATTGGTTGCCTCATGCCATACTCCAATTGCGCCTGATATGGTTATCCATACCAATTCTCCCAAAGTACTGGCAACTCGCAAGATGATAATCGAGCTTCTGCTCGCCGGTCATCCTGATGCCTGTATCGTCTGTGACAAGGCTAATATCTGCCAGCTGCGCCAGATTGCCGCTGACCTGGAAGTCGGGCTGCCGCGCTTCAGGCCGGGGAAGCACTACTACCCAATCGAGGACGAAAACCCGTATGTAGTCCGTGACCTGTCAAAGTGCATTTTGTGTCGGCGTTGTGTGCGGGGTTGTGATGAAGTAGCCAGGCAGAATTTACTCAGCCTCGGCTACCGGGCTTTTGATTCCAAGATTGTGGTTGACCTTGATGTCCCTTTGAATAAAGATGCTTGCCGGGACTGTGATGTCTGTATTTCCCTCTGCCCGACCGGGGCACTATATAAGAAGACCCATTTAAGAGAAATTAAAAAGGGAGAGCCCCTAATCATCAAAGCCTGACATTTAATATCAACGAAGGGGAAGATGAAGAAAAGCCAAAAGGAAACTTCTCTTAAAAACAGCGACCGAACGGCACTGCTCGGGCTGCTGGAGTCAGAACAAAACAGGTCCGGCTATCTTCCGGCAGGGTTCCTGACCAAGCTAGCCTGCTCCCTCAATTTACCGCTAAGTGAAGTCTACGGGGTCGCCACCTTCTATTCTTTCTTGTCCACGAAACCTCAGGGTAGCAATGTAATCAGGATTTGCAAGAGCGTGCCCTGTTTTCTTAATGACTCCAAGACTGTTATTCAACACATCGAAGAGGAGCTAGGAATCAAACCCGGTGAGACCACGGAAGACAGGAGATTTTCCTTTGAGCTAACCAATTGTATCGGAGCTTGCGATAGAGCTCCAGCGATGATGGTTAATAGCGATGTTTACGGTGACTTAACCCCCGAGAAAATATCACGGATTCTGGGGGAGTACTGCTGAGGCATCTTTTAGACGAGGCAAGGAGGTAACTCTGGTGCCGGAAAAGCATATCGTGTTAAGAAACTGCGGGATCATTAACCCGGCTGATATAGCTACCTATCTGGAGAGGGACGGCTTTAAGGCACTGAGAAAAGCAACCGGGGAAATGACCAAAGAACAGGCAATCAAGGAGATTAAGGCGTCTGGCTTGCGCGGACGGGGGGGTGCCGGGTTTCCCTGTGGCCTGAAATGGGAGCTAACCAGTAAAGCAGCTGGAGATGAGAAATATGTTATCTGTAATGCCGATGAAGGCGAGGTAGGCACCTTCAAAGACAGATATATCCTGGAGAAAGACCCCTTTACCCTGATTGAAGCGATTGCCATCGCCGGCTTTGCTATCGGCGCCAGGAAGGGTTACATCTATCTCCGCGCTGAATATCACTTTCTTCTGGACCTTTTAAGTAACGCTATCAGACAAGCCAAAGAAGGCGGGTTTCTGGACGATTTTGAGATTGTTATTTATGAGGGAGCCGGCGCTTATATCTGCGGTGAGGAGTCAGCGCTGATGGACTCAATTGAGGGTAGACGCGGCGAGGTTCGCTACCGTCCCCCCTTCCCTCCAACCAGAGGTTTATGGGGCAAACCGACCACAGTCAACAATGTGGAAACGTTAATGAACATACCCCCGATAATACTCAACGGAGCCCAATGGTTTAGCAAACTGGGAACCGAAAAAAGCCAAGGCACCAAGGTCTTTTCAATCAGCGGCGATGTCAAAAGGCCAGGTGTGTATGAACTGGTTTTGGGTAGTTCGCTCCGGGAGCTGGTGGAAGAACTAGCCCTGGCAAAGAAGGTTAAGATGGTCCAGGTAGGGGGTGCCACCGGGCGGATAGTGCCCGAGGAGATGCTGGAAACGCCGCTTTCCTTCGAGACCATCCTCGGTGCTGGAGGAGTCACCGTATTTGACCAAAGCAGGGATGTGATTGACATCGTTTACCGAACCATGGAGTTTCTGGCTGAGGAAAGTTGTGGCAAGTGCGCGCCCTGCCGCCAGGGCACCAAAGCCATGGTTGAGATTTTAGGCAGGCTCTCCCGCGGCGAGGGAGAAGAACGAGACCCGAGATTGCTCGAAGAACTCTCAAGCACGATGACGCTTGCCTCGATGTGCGGGCTGGGACAGGCAGCGCCCAACCCCGTGCTTGATAGTTTACAGTATTTCAGAAGAGACTACGAAAGTCGAATCCGGAAAATGAGTGGAGTAAGTTTATGATAACGGTTACCGAAGCCAAACCATTAGAAGAGATTATGCGCTACCTTGAAAGTAGCCAGAAGGTGTATCTCATCGGATGCGGCACCTGTACCACCATGCTACATACCGGTGGCAAATCCGAGGTTCTAGAGATGAAGGATAAACTTGAGGCGGCCGGTAAAGAAGTCACCGGCTGGATGGTCATCCCCACCGCCTGTGATGAACTGACCAAGGATGCACTGGAAATGAATGCCAGGGAAATCGAGGCGGCTGACAGTATCCTGATAATGACCTGCGCCTTTGGAGTCCAGACCGTCGCCCTGCACACTGATAAGCCGGTTTACCCAGCCTTAAACAGCCTGTTCATCGGTAAGGAGGAGAAACCAGGCTATTTTGTCGAGATTTGTATGCAGTGTGGCAGTTGCCAGTTGGGAAATACAGCCGGTATATGTCCCCTGGTCAGTTGTGCCAAAGGTCTCCTCAATGGGCCCTGCGGAGGGTCAGTTGAGGGCAAATGTGAAATATCACCAGATAAACGCTGTGCCTGGCAGATGATAATAGACCGTCTTAAGATCCAGGGGCAACTAGATAAGCTAGAGGAAATAGTACCGCCTCAGGACTGGAGTGTCAGCTCTACCGGTGGGCCACGGAAAATTACAGTCGATAACTAATAATAAATTTAATTAGTTAAATGCATAAGAATTCACCAAGAGAAGAACTTGAGCGAACCCCTGAGGAAGCAGCTTTCATCATGCGGCTCAGGGTGTTAGTCAACATGAGGTGGTTGGCTATTTTAGGCATCATTATCGCCACCTTGGTAGCGTCAAACGTTTTCAATATCGGCTTCCCTGTCCTCCCCGTGTATATCATCTGTATCTTTATGGCACTCTATAATTTGCTACTGTTTCACCAAGCCAGAACCTTAAGGAGAGAGAAGACAGGTCTCATCATCACCAAAGGCAGGACTTATAGCGATATCCACATCTTCTTTGACCTACTGGCGCTGACGACACTTCTCCATTTCACCGGGGGCATAGAGAACCCTTTTATCTTCTACTTTGTACTTCACATCATCGCCGGCAGCATCATAGTTCACTACCGGGTAGTGTACTTGCTCGCTACTGCGGCAATTCTCTCGGTGACGTTGCTTGTGAGTTTAGAATATGCCGGGATAATACCTCACGTCAACCTAGAAGGTTTTGCCAGCCCAACAGTGTATCGGGAGGGAAGCTATATCCTGGCTATCCTCGTTGCCTTAGCGACCATCCTCTATGCTACTACTTATATGACAACCGCCATTTCCGGGGAGCTAAAGAAAAGGCAACGGCAAGTAGTGGAGCTAGGAGAACGCCTTCTGCAAAAGAAAACCAGTGAGCTTGAACATGCTTCTGACGAGATATCCAAGCTGGAAAGAAGCAGCCGGCGAATCACTGGGCTTATGAATTTAATCAGTGACCTCTTGGATATTCCCCGTATTGAAACCGGTCAAATTGTCCAGGAAATGAAAGAAATTTCAGTGCGCGAAGTTGTTAAACACTCCACCGATGAGCTACGAAACTCAGCTAAAGAAAAGGGGCTAAAATTAAAGCTGGAGTTACCCGGAAGACTGCCTAAGATTAACGGCTCAAGCTCAAGACTGCAGCAAGTGCTAACCAATTTGTTGAGTAATGCCATTAATTACACACCCGAAGGTACGGTAACCGTGATAGCAAGAGAGGAGCCTTAAAGACATATACATTGAAGCAGTCGATACCGGAATTGGTATTCCACCTCAAGACCTGCCCAAGTTATTTGACGATTTCTTCCGAGCCAGCAATGTAGAAACGAAAGGGACCGGACTTGGGCCATCCATTGCCAAGAGGATTATTGAGACTCACGATGGGAAGATATGGGTGAAAAGCCCTTGCGCAGAAACCGGCAAAGGGAGCAAGTTCACCTGCACCCTGCCCAAGAAGACAAGTGAAGGGAGGCGACACCGATGAAAGCCGGGACAAATCTGGAGAAGGTCTTGGAGAGCGGAAGTTTTGCCGTCACTGCCGAGGCGGGACCGCCCAAAGGAAGCAATGCCGAGGTAATGCGGAGGAAGGGTAAGCTATTTCATCACTGCTGCGACGGCGTCAATGTAACCGATAACCAAACTGCAATTGTGCGCATGTCCAGTCTTGCTGGCTGCATACTTTTAAAACAACAGGGGGTTGACCCCATTATGCAAATGGTCACTCGAGACAGAAACCGAATCGCCATTCAAAGTGATATCCTAGGGGCTGTGGCTTTGGGTATCGGCAATATCCTCTGCCTTTCCGGTGATCATCAGAGGTTCGGCAATCACCCTCAAGCTAAGGGTGTTTTCGATATTGACTCAATTCAGCTGATACAGACCTTAAAAATGATGCGCGATGATAAGAAATTCCTTAGCGGTGAGGACATCTCCGGGGAAGTTCCCCTATTTATTGGAGCCGTTGAGAACCCCTATGCTGACCCATTTGAATTTCGGGTGACGAGACTGGCTAAGAAGATTAAGGCTGGGGCCGACTTCATTCAAACCCAGGCGGTTTACGATGTAGCCAAATTCGCCGAGTGGATGAAGATGATTGGTGAGCGTGGTTTAGATAAAAAGGTACATATCTTAGCCGGGGTAATACCAATCAGGTCAGCCGGTATGGCTCGTTATATGAGAGACTATGTCTCTGGAGTAACTATTCCAGACGAAATAGTCAAGCGAATGGAAGACACCGAAAACCCCAAAGAGGAAGGAGCGAAGATAATCCTTGAGATTATCGAGCAAATCAAGGAGATTCCTGGGATTCATGGTATTCACATTATGGCCATAGGCTGGGAGGACATTGTCCCCGAAATTATAAAACAAGCTGGATTACTGCCACGACCTGTATTTTAATCTCTCAGGAGGAAGGCATGAGCGGGAAGATGCTGGTAGTTGATAATGACCCCGATATTCTGGATGCAGTAGCGATGATTTTGGAGTCTCAAGGCTATGAAGTAGTTACCGCTCGTGACGGGGTTGAGGGTTTGGCTAACCTCAAGGCGGAGCATCCTGACTTAATGATCCTTGACCTATTAATGCCCAAAATGGACGGGTTTGCGGTGTGTAAGGAACTCCACGACACAGGGTTGGCAAAACGTAGGGGGACACCTATCCTGATTTTAAGCTCGGTGAGAGAAGATGCCAGCCGCCGCCGTTATGAATTGGAGACCGACCTTAAGCTTGATGCGGACGATTATCTTGAGAAGCCGATGAATCCAGATATCCTACTTGAGAGAGTGGAAAACTGATTAAGAAGAAGGGCAAGGTCTAAATCTGTCTGATTAAGCCCCGCATTAAAGGAGGAATTAGTAATGGAAAAGAAAGCCAAAACCTTGCTTGTTGATGATGATGCCGATGTTATCGAAGCAACCAGGACCATCTTGGAAAGTAGGTCCTATGAAGTAGTTGTAGCTAATGGAGGGGACGAGGGATTGCGTAAAGCAAGAGAGGAAAACCCCGACTTAATCCTCTTGGACGTAATAATGCCAGGGAAAGACGGATTTACGACCGCCGAACAGCTCAAGAAAGACCCGAAACTCAGTAAGATTCCAACCATAATGATTACTGCCTTCGCCACCAAACGCAGCGAAAGTTCAATTCCGGTCAGCCGCGGATTTGCGCTTGAAACAGAAGATTATATTGACAAGCCGGTCAGGCCGGAGGAGTTGCTAGCCAGGATAGAAAAACACCTGAAAAAGTAGGGCGCAACAAAACCTCACTCTCTTCCAGCCGTTACGATGAACAGTTAAACTTTTTATCCCATCCGCTGGCTTTATCTGGCCCTGCATCCGCTATGTGACTAACGCAAGGTTAAAGGCGTGGTGAAAACTCACTGAGCACTATAATGTTAGAGGCTAATATACAATAGACACCAAACGATAGCCAGGCAGATAGTGGAGGTGAGATCAGACACCCCAAGAAACGTAGCACGCAGTTTTAGCTTAGTGAAAGAGGTGGCCTTTGGTAAAAAAGGTGAAATAGTCCTTCTTGCCTCGGCTCCTGGACAGCAGAAAAATGAAGCCGCCCAAACACACGAGGAAAATGCCGGTGCCAATGGGTGATCCCCATCCCAGTAGCAGGAACAGGTTTTCCATTCTTCCTCCTTTTGCTAGGTTCAGGACAGTTGCTGTTTTTAACTGAGCAACTGCATCATCTTATCATACTCGCCTTCAATCATCCGATAGCAGTGTTTCTCATCAGGAAACCTGCTTTGCTTAACATCATTTTGATAATCTTGGAAGGCTTTGAGCATCTGTTCTGCAAGATTGGCATATTTTTTGACAAACTTGGGGGTAAAGGCTTGAAAGATACCCAGCATATCGCTGACAATAAGAACCTGACCGTCAACATAGGGCCCGGCACCAATACCATATACCGGTATCTTGAGTTCTTCGGCAATAAACCTTCCCACCTCCGGAGGCACCGCTTCCAAAAGCAAAAAGGCTGCCCCGGCTTCCTCAACGGCTCTAGCGTCGAGGACCAGTTCATAGGCACTTTCGGCGGTGCGTCCCTGGGCCTTGAAGCCGCCGAGCTGCCCGGAACTCTGGGGCGTTAGACCGATGTGGCCGCAAACAACCATGCCGCTGTCGGCGATTGCCCTAATCATTTTGACCGCACGGCGTCCCCCTTCAAGTACCTCCTCAACTAACTCACGCCCATTGTGGTGCTGGCCGTTCATACGTCCAATCCCGCGCCGTTTCTTCACTCCCGTCGCGG
>SDBS01008305.1_pt1 | contig 10047 bp, 8 predicted proteins | sample 2277091 | NCBI WGS metagenome assembly SDBS01 (sample SAMN10404972, study PRJNA504765) | marine sediment metagenome | isolation source: marine sediment core GS10_PC15, 163 cmbsf | place: Arctic Ocean: Southern Knipovich Ridge | collected 2010 | reverse complement strand
GGCTTTTGAAGTGGTCGTTGATAAATATACTGATTGTACCGACAGCGGTGGCGACCTGGGCTTCGTCATGAGGGGACAAATGGTAGAGGAGTTCGAGGATGTGGTTTTCAATTTAGGCGCCGGTCAGGCCAGTGACATTTTTCGCACCCGTTTCGGCTTTCATATCGCAAAGGTATATGCAAGAGAGCCGGCGGCTGTGGCAAGCCTTGAAGATGTAAAAGACCGGATCACGGACGCACTCAATGAACAGATGCGGTCGGAAGCGATTGATAATTTTGTAGATGGCTTGAAAAGCGAAGCCAAAATCGAAGAGGTATAAACCGGCCGGAACAAAACGAAAAGCAGTGCATATAACGCATGGAGGAGCGTTCGTTTTATCGGGCTGAAAAAAAAGTAGACAAAGTATGTGTCTCGATTTGGCTTTCGATGTTTTTTATAGTAAACTTTAAATGTAGCACGAAGGAAGGAGTTGGCGGATTAGAAACGACGCTTTTCACAGGATGTGAAAGCTTAGTACCAGACCTGAGGGGGGGTTGTATAAGTTTCTTTCCGAGTTGGCCTCTGCGTTCTCTGCGCAGAGGCTTTTTTTATGCAAAATCTTTTTCTCCGTTTTTTTCTTCAATCGAATTTTAAAGGGTTCTACGTATCATTACCGCGAAAGCAGGAATACTTGCTTTTATTTCATTTATGGATTTCTGATACCCAAATTTGCAGGAATAAGCTTTAAAAGAAATGGCATGCTGAGATATGTTCCGGTTGGGACGGCACTTATGTCCAGATTCACCTTAAAACGGCACGTTTAAGTCCTTTAGGGCTTACTAATCCATAAATTGAGGCCGGCAAAAATTTCGTAATCAGCGTCAAATTTCTTTTGACATACTATATACTGTTGTTAGGATGATTATGATGTTCTATATATAGTGTTGGCTTGATGAGCTTTGAGGAGCGGATTGCCTGTGGCTTGTAAGAAAGCCGAGTAAAAGGATCCGGATTAAAAACGTCGGCTAATGAATGTATCTCGAACGCAAGGAGCATTACGAGATGCGAGAAACGAAATGAAATGTCCCTTTTGTAAGGAAGACCGGGATAAGGTTGTTGATTCGCGTTCGAGCGATAGCGGTAGGGTAATTAGACGTCGTCGGCAGTGCCTTGTATGCAGAAGACGTTTTACTACCTACGAGAAGATCGGTGAGAGCTTCAAGCTCTATGTCGTAAAAAAGGATAACTCTCGGGTTCCTTATGACAGGGGCAAGATTGTCACCGGTTTGCAGAAGGCCTGTTATAAAAGGCCTGTTTCGGCCGAGCAGATTCAGCGAATCGCCGACAAGGCCGAAGAGAATATTTTTCGGAATTTCGATAAGGAAGTTTCATCGGCTTTTGTCGGCGAAAGCGTGATGAAACAATTACGCAGAGTTGACAAGGTGGCATATATTCGCTTTGCAAGTGTCTATCGTGACTTCAGGGATGCGGGCGAATTGATTAAGGAAGTCAGCAAAGCGATTAACGAAACTGAGCCGGTTGCTCAGCCGACGCTCTTTGATTAATATTTGGCTTTGACAATGTTGAGATTGAGTGAATTTTGCAAGGAGGCATAAGGACGGTGATACAGACACAGCTCAAAGTTATAAAAGCCGATGGCGGTATTGAAGAATACCTGCACACTAAAGTCATGGGAACTATCAATAATGCTCTCGGCGAGATCGACCAGGCAAATATAGATATTGCGGAACAATTTGCCGAGGTGGTGACGTTTTTTTTGTACAATCAATACAACCGCCGCACCGTCACCAGCGGTGACATTTTTTCCATGATTAAGGTGGTTCTGGCGGCTACCGGTTATGAAGATGCCGCCGTAGCGCTGAGTGAGCATTATTTCGAACGTAAGCTTAAGCGTTCCAGGATCGAAGTTGTCCCTATCGATGTTCAGGATCTGACCGATGCTGAGCTTTTTACCGGGGCCGAGGAGTCTACCGGCAGATACAGGTGGGACAAATCCAGAATCGTTGGGGACCTGATCGCAGGGCACGGAGTTTGCCGACAGACGGCGCGGATGATTGCGGCGATGGTTGAAGAAAAAGTTTTCAATGTGGGAATGACGCTGGTCCCGTCCAGTCTGATAAAGCAGTTTGTTCTTGGCGATACCGCCACCGTCCTGCGGGCCCAGCGACAGTTGCAGGCCGTCTAAGCGAGAATGTCGCCCAACAGTCTCTTTGTTCCGGCGAGGATTTGTTCCGGTGTTTCGTCTTCGGTAATATCGAGCCAGCGAACGTTTTGGAAGGTTTTGAACCAGGTCCGCTGGCCTTTGGCCAATCGACGACTGTTCATCTTTATCAACTCGATGGCATCTTCCAGACTCGTCTGTCCGCTTAGATGTTCTATTATCTCTGCGTAGCCGATAGCGCAGCGGGCCTGTTTGCTCATGGATTTCTCCTCGTCCAGCAGGGATTTGACTTCATCGACAAGCCCGGCATCGATCATCTTTTTCACCCTTCTGTTTATTTGGCTGCTTGCATCGGCTTTTTCTCTCCGCAGGCCGATGATCGTCCAGTCGTGCTTCATTTGGCGCTGCTCCCATTGTTTCTGAAAACTCGATATGGTTTTGCCCGTAAGCTGATAAACTTCCAGGGCCCGGACGATTCGCCTGGCATCGTTGGGATTGATACGCTCTGCGGCGGCAGGATCGATTTTCATTAACTCGCTATGCAGTTCCGCCAGGCCTTCGGCTTCGGCCCGTGCTCGCAATTCGATCCGGATCTTCTCATCGGTTCCGGCACCATCGAAAAGGCCGTAAAGCAGAGACTTAATGTACAGGGCGGTTCCGCCGACCGCGACGATTTTTCTATTGCGGCTGTTTATCTGCTCCATAGCATCCAAAGCGGCGTCGATGAATGCCCCCACGCTGAAGGAATCGCTCGGCTCAACCACATCGATTAAATGATATTTAACGCGTTGCCGGGCTTCTTTGGGCGGCTTGGCCGTGCCGATGTCCATTCGACGATAGACCTTCATCGAGTCGATGCTGATGATTTCAGCGTCGAGATGTTCGGCCAAATCGAAGGCCAGCCGACCTTTGCCTGATGCGGTAACACCAAGAATAAGAATCATTTTGCTGTTTACTGTTTACTCCTTATCGTTTACAATTGGTCAATAATCGGCAATCAATGCTTGGTTGTCAAGGGTGAGCAGTTGGGGCCGAATCGAATATGGCAAATAGTATTTCAACAATGGATTTCAATACTCGACTACGCAGGAAAGCACAGTCGGTGAATTATTCTCTGCAGCAAATATTGGATTCCCAGCAAATAAACAGCGAATTGAAAGAAGCACTCAAATACACACTCGGGGCCCCGGGCAAACGAGCACGGTCGGTGCTCGTTCTCTGGTGCTGTGAGCTTGTCGGTGGCCGGGTGAATAGTAATGCCGAGATTGCCTCGTCCGCTATCGAAATGGTGCATACTTATTCGCTGATCCATGATGATTTGCCGGCGATGGATGATGACGATCTGAGGCGGGGCCAGCCGACGTGCCATAAGGCCTTTGACGAGGCGACGGCAATCCTGACGGGCGATGCTCTTTTGACGCTTGCGTTTGAGATCCTGGCAGAAGGTATTGACCAGCCGGTCGTCGCCATAAAACTCATCAGTCAATTGGCTCAGGACGCTGGGGCTGCCGGGATGATCGCCGGACAGATGGCAGATCTGAGAGCTGAAAAAAGTGTCGGTACCAAAAAAATGCTGGAATATATCCATATCAACAAGACGGCAAAGATGTTCCGATGTGCCGCTGCCATGGGAGCTATCTGTGGCGGCGCGACACAAAAGCAGTTCGAGTGCCTGTGTGAATATGGCTTGCATGTTGGCCTGGCGTTCCAGATTGCCGACGATATTCTCGATGAAACCTCATCGAGCGAGCAGTTGGGCAAGACGGCCGGCAAGGACCTCAAAGCTGCTAAGTGCACTTATCCCGCGGTAGTTGGCTTAGAGAAGGCAATAGAAGTTCAGGAGAAGCTCACGTTTGAGGCAGTGGCAATGTTGAAGTCTTTCGGCCCGAAAGCCGACACCCTCCGCCAATTCGCCGTGGCCTTGCAGGAAAGAACAAAATAACGTTTGAAAAGAACTGGGAATCGAACATTTCCAGTTTTACAGAGCCTCTGCTTTCCGAATTGAACTTCGTGGAAAGCGGGGGCTTTTCATTTGTCCCCATCCGAATCAGGATGTACCGGTATCGGCAACAAGCTGCCGGATTAATATGAAATGGTTTGTAGCCAGTTGCCGGCAAAAATTGCGAATTCGAAGCCGTTGACTATGCCATCCTGATTATAGTCGGCGTCGGTAATATCGTTTCGAAGCCAATAATTGACAAACTGCGAAAGGTCGCCTGCATCCACTGTGCCGTTACGGTCAAAATCGCCGTAAAGACCGAAGAGCCAGTGAGGAAAAGAGTCAACGCCGCCAGTTCCTGCTCCTAATCGCACAACGGTAGGAACATCGAGCACATTATCCAACTTATAGGAATACGGCGTTACAAAGACATCGTCATCGCCGTCATCGATGCGCCCGGTGCAGTTATCAAAAACGTTGCCTGATGCTCTTATCTTTCCTTTTATCTCACCGGCGTCGCGGACGTAAACGTAGTATGGGTCTTTGACGCTGTCGAAGTAGTTATTCTCGATAAGGCACTCGGCCTGAATACGCGAGCGAACACCGTAAAGATTGCCTGGGCAATTGTAATAGTTATTGTAGATGTGCACCCGGCCGTAACGCACCGAAGGTATCCGCTGCCAGCAAAGTGTGCCAAACCAGTTATGGTGGAAGGTGATGTGAAGCTTGCCGAGGTCGTCGGTGGCGCTATCGCTGCTGCCGATGAGGCTTACTCGCGATTGTTTGCTGTTCGAGGCGGTAAAATAGAACTTGCACCACGAGACAGTAATCCGGTCGGACCTTCTCGTTATATCCAGACAGCCGTCTTCGCAGTCGTAGAGGGTGCACTTGGTGATAAAGACGTCGTTTATGTCCTCCTTTAAGCTGATGCCGTCACCTTCGCCGTAGAGGCCGGGATTGGTGATGTTCAGCCGCTCGATAATTATGTTGGAAGAACCTTTTTTGAAACCGAGTTCTCCCGTAATCATCGCGTTCGGATCTACACCCTGAATAGTTTTGTTCGACCGGATACGGACCTTTCCGCCAACCGAACCGAGGTCGATAGCACCTGAGACCCGCACGATATAAGGCACATCGGCTGTCTCGACAAGCTCTTTGAAGTCTACGGCGTTGTCGACGACAGCGGTGGTCCCCCCCTCTCCGCCGGTGGTATTTATTCCAAAGCCATCAGCGGCAAAGACGCCAGGCGCCAAACAGAACAACAAAACCAGACTGGTTCTTACAAGATACAACAATCTCTTCATCACATATTTTCCATACGAACTTGGTTTTCAATAGTACACGCTCCGCACATTATAGTACCAAAATTCTGCTGATTTGTCACCCAAAAACAAGGAAAAAGCACATACCGAAGAGCTAAAATGTTCATCTCGATCCTATGAACAGATATTCCGAGCGTTCAGTTTTGACTTGAAGCCTTGAGCCTCAGGGGGTATCATCATTTCTCGATGGCAAAAGACCGTGAACATTACGAACAACGGATTCAAACGATATGCCTGTTGATTCTGACGGCTCTGGGCATCACCGGGGCGTTATATTTATTTGCTTCCGTACTGATTCCGTTTGTCCTTGCCATTTTTCTGACGCTCTGCCTGATTCCCGCTGTCGACGTTCAAATGAAGGTGCTTCGTATTCCACGCCGTACCGCAATCCTGACAACGGTCGCCATCGGTTGTGTGCTTCTTATCCTGGGCGGTTTGCTCGTTACGAAGGCGGTCAATCAGATTGTAGAAAGCAAAGACGACTATGAAAAACAGTTCAGGCAACTGCTTGTCAAAACCCGAGGCCTGCTTCCCCCCGAGTGGTATACGGACCCCAATGACCCTTCCGTAGATCCCTCCGAACCGCTGATTCGTGTTCCTACCAATACTATCAGACAAGTGCTCACCGATACAGCCAGCAGTATCATGGGTGTGATCTCCAACGGCCTGCTCGTCGTGATCTTCATGATTTTCATGATAACCGGAAAGGGCACATACAAAGCCCCGCCGGGCAGCTTATGGTGGGAGGTCGAGTCACGTATCAAGCGGTATGTACTGACGATGCTTTTCACATCCGGCACTACCGGGATTCTCGTGGGGCTTGCCTTGACGTTCCTGGGCGTTGAATTCGGATGGATGTTCGGCTTCCTGGCGTTTCTGTTGAATTTTATTCCAAACATAGGCTCTATCATCGCTATAATATTACCTCTGCCGGTAGCCTTGATCGATCCGGAACTCGGCATGATTTCGAAGATACTGGTCCTCGTAATTCCCGGCATCATCCAGTTTACTATCGGCAATCTTCTCCAGCCTAAAATGATGGGCGAGTCACTCGATCTGCATCCTGTTGTGGTGCTCTTGTCTTTGATTTTCTTCGGGACAATCTGGGGGATCATCGGCATGTTCCTGGCTGTTCCGATAACCGCCGTTGTAAAGATACTTCTGCAAAGATTCGGCTACACACGTGCTATCGCCGATTTGATATCAGGAAAAACAGACATGCTGACCAAAAGCCCCCCCGGTAAGTGAACTTATGAAATATGCAGTATTGATCGGCACAATCGCACTAACAGCAATGTTCTGGCCCGGGTATTCCGCCGCCCAGACGCAACAGGATAAAGCCGGAGCACGGGTTAACGATTTGCGTTTGGCGTCCTATGTCACCTCGCGCCAAGTCGAGCAGCTCGCGACCAACCCAGCCGTTCGCACAACGGCCCTGCAGACCATCAAGCGAATGGGCATTACCAAGCTCTATCTCGAAGTCTACCGCAGCGGCCACGTCGTCTCGCCCGAGCACTTAATCTTCGCCCGTGACTGGTTGCAGGACATGAACATCGAGATCGTTGGCGGCATAGCGACCGTTCCCGGCGGCGATTTCGGTGTCCGGCAGAATGGACCGCTCGGCTGGTTTAACTGGCAGAATAAAAAGACCCAGCGCGACCTCGAAAAAGTCATCCGCATGGCCGCGGGCGTTTTCGATACCTTTATCGTGGACGACTTTCTATGCACTGGCGACGTCAGTGACGAATCGAAAGCGGCAAAAGGCGAGCGTTCATGGGGCCGGTACCGCCGGGAGTTGCTGACCGAACTGGCACAATCCGTTTTCATCGGGCCGGCGAAAGAGGTCAATCCCGATATTACAATGATCGTCAAATACCCCCAGTGGTACGACCGATTTCATTTGTTCGGGTACGATACGAAAACGCTGCCGGAGCTGTTCGATAAAGTTTGGGTCGGCACGGAAACCCGCGGCCGGAATACTCAGCGGTTCGGATTCGTTCAGCCTTACGAGGGATTCGTAAACTACCGCTGGCTCGCGGGCATCGCAGGCGAGAAAATCGGAGGAGCATGGTTCGACCACGGCGACTGCGCAGAGCACGACTTCATCGACCAGGCCTATACGAGCGTCCTTGCCGGCGCAACCGAATTGGTTTTCTTCAACTTCGGCAACGTTATGGCAGGCCACCCCGACCACGAGAAAGTCATCGCCCAATTCGACCGGCTTGCAGACCTGGCGGCATTTGTCCGCGAGCATCCCGTCACCGGCGTGGCCGCCTATAAACCACCGAACAGCGACCCCGCCGGCGATATGTACATCATGGACTTTCTCGGCATGCTCGGCATTCCCCTGGTTCCGGTACATAAGTTTCCTGCGGCCGCTCCGGTTATTTTTCTGCCGGCCCAGGCTGCCGCCGATCCGGACCTGCTGGACCACATTAACAGGGCCCGCGCAAGAGGCGCTGACATTATCTTTACAACAAATCTGCTCATTGCATCACCCGACGGCGACAAACTCGCCCGCATGGTTGGAGTCGGGCCGGATATACAATCAAAACCGACGCGTGCTCGACTAATGCAGGAGCCCGGGAAAGCAAACGTTACTATCGATTTGGAATCACCGATAGAAGGCAAAGCCGTGCCGGGAAACATACTATGCACGTCCGGCGATAAACAGCTCGCCCTTCTTACCGTTCACCAAACGTCCCATGGCCGGATCGCCCTGCTAAATACGCACACCTACAGCCAAGCGGATTTCGATGCTATAGGTGAAGTGCTGCTCTGCCCTCGGCCGTTGGATCTGCTTGAGATGCAAAAACCGGCTCTTACAATTCTTCGCGAGGCATTTGGCGGCACAGTTTTCGAAAGCCCCGGTTGTGTCACGTATCATCCGTTCGGCCCTGCCGGATCAGGTAACTGTGTCATCCAGAACTTCAACGACAAGGCAGTCAATATCACGGTTAATATTCAAAAAGACAAATCCAATAAATTCGTGGAGGCTTTTTCAGGAAAGCCTATCAGCGTGCATTCGACCGGGTTCGGGAACCGGATGGCTTTGAATATGCCCATCCCTGCAAGGGGCCGTGTTTGGATTCGACCTGTTGACTGAGTATTGATTATGACAATTTTATATGAGGCCAGGAACTTATGAAGTACCGGTTAAGAATTCTGAGTTTACTGTGTACGGTTTTTTGCTGTCTTTATTGTTTTTCCACAATATCCGCTGCGGATGAAGATGGCAAAGAGCAAAGCGTTCGCTGCGCGGTCGAAGTCGAGGAGGTTGTCACCAGATATACACCGGCGAATAATGGCGCCGGGCCCATGTGGTGCTATGGCTCGACCGTTATCGCAAGACAAGGGGGCGACGTTTTTCTTTCGGTTATCGAGACCGGCGAGGATGTCCCGCTGCTCTGCAATACGCGCTGGCAGTTGTGGCATCGTTCGGCGGACGGATGGAAGCTTGAGCAAAGCGAGAAAGAATATCGGCAGCGCGAGCCATGCCCATTGGCGGTGTTTCATGGAGGGCCTGTTTTTTTGTCTGTCAATCCTTCCACCGAGCCTGCCGGCACAAAATACGGGCCGTGCAATCCGCTCGTGCTTGAGTTTGATCCGACCAATCCGACAGCATCCGCGAAAACACATCAACCGGCCTGGGCAGACGGAACATACTTCACCGACCATTCCTACAGGGGTTTTGCCGCCGACGGAGCTAACGGCGAGCTTTTGCTTTTGAATATTAACGCCGGGACCAGCGAACAATTCGTTTCCTACCGTGACAGCAAAGGCCGGTGGCATCAAAAAGGGACTATCACATTCCCCATCAGGTCTTGCTATCCCCAGGTGGCTCTGCGGAACGGCTTGGCCCACGTGATGGCGATTGGCGATATTGTCGAGCCGGTTGAAGAGTGGCAGAAGCTCAAATTTGAGAAACTGAAACGCAAGTGGGACTATGTCTTCCGGCGGTTGTTTTACACTTACACCGACAATATCCGCTCGGCCGGTTTCAGTGCCCCTGTCGAAATCGATACCGTTGAAAAGACGGGCGGACATATTCGTAATTTCGACCTCTACATCGACCAGGCGGGCGCCGCACACCTGCTCTATTTGAAGCGACCGCATCAATACGAGTTTATTCGCGATAAGTATTTCCCGGGCCAGGCGATGACCGCCTACCTGGAACATGTTATAGTCAAAGACGGCAAAGTTCTCTCACGACAGACGCTGGCTGAGAGGCCCGGCGGACCGAAAGGCTTCGAGCCTTCGTTCGGCCGCTTTCATATCAGCAATGCAGGAGAGCTTTATGTAATCGCAGCTGGCACGAGTGTTGAAAAAGGACAACGCACATACGGCAATTTTCTCGGTCGAATACCGGCAGGTAAAAACAAGCCGACGTTCGAACGCATCGAACTGAAGCATCCGTTCGGCAATTTCTTTACAAACACACCTCGCGGCGGATCAAAACCATCCGATATTATTGACATCTTTGGGATTGCCGATGACAGCCCAAATCTGCGCTACGCTCGAATCCGCATCGAGTCCGGGAAAGATTGAAAACAATATCGCCAACCTTCAGGGAGTATAGCATGATACGGGCAACAAGAATCTTTTTACTCGCTTCAGTGCTCGGT
>SDBS01008304.1_pt1 | contig 10048 bp, 7 predicted proteins | sample 2277091 | NCBI WGS metagenome assembly SDBS01 (sample SAMN10404972, study PRJNA504765) | marine sediment metagenome | isolation source: marine sediment core GS10_PC15, 163 cmbsf | place: Arctic Ocean: Southern Knipovich Ridge | collected 2010 | reverse complement strand
TTAATTTCATACCACATTGAACCTGATAAGTGCCGGGCCTGTTTGATTTGCCTTAGGGCCTGCCCTGATGAGGCGATAAGCGGTGCTAAAAACCAGATTCACGTTATTGATCAAGATAAGTGCACTAAATGTGGCACTTGTCTTGATGTTTGCCCACCTCGTTTCGGGGCAGTTAGAAAAATTTCAGGCAAACCGGTATCTCCACCTGAAGATAAAGTAGTGGTAAGAGCGGAGAGATAGCGATGATAAAATTGACAAGCTAAAGGGAATTAATTATTGATTTTATCTGGCAATTTCTTTATCGTATGCGAACAATACAGGGATGCCGCCGGTATGCATGAAGACAACAGTGTCTGTTGACTTGAAACGCCCCTTTTTGACTAAATCAACAAATCCGGCCATAGCCTTGCTAGTGTATACCGGGTCTAAGAATATGCCCTCGGTTTCAGCCAACAGTCTGATGGCATCTATAGATTCCTTGGTTACAACACCATAACCTTCACCTCTGTAGGCATCGTCTATATCAAATTCATCTGGAGTAACTTTGGTGCCGAGACCTAAGAAATCAGACGCGGCGTCGATTTTCTCTATAACTGCTGTTTTGGCGTCATCTTCATTCCTGACAGTGGATATACCTATAACTTTACAATCTGCTCCCAGGTGCTTCAAACCCAATACTAAGCCAGCCTGTGTTCCTCCTCCGTGATTGGCCACTACCACATACTGAGCGTCTATACTCTGCTCCTTCAACTGAGTTGTGAGTTCATCAGCAGTATCAATTGAACCTACAACACTCAATATGGCAGATATGTCAGGAATAGTATGCCGAATGATAAACGGGTTGTAGCCTCTGGCTCGTAAGTCCTCAGCACTCTTGTCCATCTTTTCAGATACAACATGTCCGCGAGTTTCATCAATGTTAGTAGTCTCAAGTATATCGACATCAGAGCCAAGAATATTATGCAGCAAGAGATTACCTTGAGTCTCAACATGAACGCCCTTTATCACCACAAAGCTTGATTTCATCCCCAGTTTGCTTGCTGCTGCGGCTAACGCCAGGCAGAAATTGGACTGGGCCCCGGCTGTGCTTACCACTGCATTAGCTCCCTGCTTCTTAGCCTGGGCCAGGATAAACTCAAGCTTACGGCATTTGTTTCCACCTAACGCCAGTCCACTTAAGTCTTCACGCTTAATAAGAATTCGCGGACCGCTTAGAACCGAAGACAGGTGCTGCGCCTCGGCAAGTGGAGTTGGATAAAAACCCAAGCTTATTCGTGGTAAATTGTTAATTGCAGGTATCATTTAAACCTCCTTATCCTAAAAATTAAATAGCTTATCTCACACTCGAATTCGTTTTGTTGCTTGGCGGGTCTATTCAGGTGTACAATCTCACCCTAGTCTCTGCTGCTGAGTGACCTTATACTGTCAAATTCCCTATTTATCTCAGTGAACAGGGCCCGGCGGCCTTCAGTGAAGCGCCGATTTTGCTGCCGCCTCGAAGCCCACTCGTCTATCGAGTTCAGTATTAGAAATTGTGCTTTCTCATCTGGTGTAGCCACTGGTATCCTCTTCAAGGGTATCACCAGTTTCTTCATACCCTCTTCCAGAGCTGAATCTCGGGATGGATCGTAAACCTGCCATTTATCCAAGTATACCTCTGCCACGACGTGGTCACGCTGTGGTAAAGGGTCTCCCATATCGGTAGTGAGCTTGTTGTTCTGGCTAGCTACCCATCTCCAGAGTGTCCCCTCAGAATAGATTTTGTAGATCCTGTATCTCGTGGGAATTTGAAGATATCGTAGCATGGCAACTAATAGATTGGTCTTGCCCGAGCACATACCCCAGCCTTTCCGTAATGTCTCCGAAGCCTTAACATCCCAGTCCTCCAACCCATAAGGAAATTCCTTAACAAAGTGGTAAATACGCTCGATGATATCCCTTTTGTCTTGAAGTTGTATGGTCAATCTCCTGGCCTTATCTCGTATTTCATGTACCTGGTCAAAGTCGCATAGTTGTGTCGGTTTGAGGTACTCATAACCTGAACTCATCTCCTGACCCCCTCTGAAGTATATCATATTGAGTGCACCTATTTAATTGAGACGCTTTTGTTATGGTATCTCCGTTTTCTTCATACTTGCCTACTATTAACGAAACATCGTTTTTTGATTCAACAAAACGTCTGATTGATCTTTAACTTTGGGGGCAGGTCATATTACCAATTCTTGTTACACCTTAATTTTTAGTTGTAACTTATACCTATTACTGGTACAATCGTGTTAAATTTGATGTGTAGAGTAATAATATAAAAGCTAATGAAAGCTGAGATCATTGCTACCGGAACCGAGATTCTACTTGGCAATATAGTGGATACTAATACTCCATTTCTAGCGAGTCAACTGGCTTTGCTCGGAATTGATCTTTACTTTACTTCATCGGTTGGTGATAACTATAAAAGATTACTGGAGGTTCTGAGACTTGCTTGGCGGAGATCGGAGCTTATTATTATTACCGGAGGCCTGGGTCCTACACAGGGTGATATTACCCGCCAGGCCATTGCAGATCTGGTGGATGAGAAAATTGAGATAGATGCGACTTTAAAAGATAATCTCCTTAAAATTTATGAGAGAAGAAGACAACAGGTAACCTCAAATAACATAAAACAAGCTTCCCTGATCCCTTCAGCGTCAGCAATCCCGAATCTCAGAGGCACAGCTCCCGGTTGGTGGATAGAGAAGGATGGCCGGGTAATGATAGTTGTGCCTGGTCCTCCCAGCGAGATGCGGCCAATGTGGCAGAATGAGGTAGTCCCAAAGTTACAGAAAAAATCAGGAGCAATCATTTTATCCCGAACTCTCAAGACTTTAGGGTTAGGTGAGTCGAGGGCGGACGAATTACTGGCTGATTTATTATCATCTTCTAATCCTACTCTTGCCACTTATCACAAACAAGATGGAGTACATCTGCGCATCACCGCTAAAGCAGAGAAACGCGAAGAAGCACTAGTGATGATTTCAAAGTATGAAGCCGCGGTTAGGGCTATCTTAGGTGATTACATATGGGGAGTGGACGAGGAAACACTGGAGAGTGTGGTGGGATAACTGCGTGTTACGCAGGGATTGTCCTTTGCCGTAGCGGAATCTTTTAACGGTAGTTTTTTGATTAATAGCTTGTCCGGTATTCCACAAAACCACAATTTCTTTAAAGGTGGATTACTTACTACTTCTGATGATGTTAGAATTACCCTTGGTATGGACTCCAGTCTGGTCGCCGGGAAGGCTAATATAGAAGCTACTACGGCAGCGATGGCATCTCTGGCACGCTGTAAAATGAATGCTGATATTGGCATTGGAATTGATGGATATACCGAGTTGATAGACAACGTAGTGACGGTGAAAATGTTTACAGCAATTGATAATCAGCGTAATGAACAACTCGTAGTGCGAAATTATTCTGGAAGAAATAAGCAGGTAATAATAAGCAGAGCAGCTTACTCCGCACTCTTTGACTTAAAAAAACTACTGGCCTCAACTTGAGGAAAATGTCGTTAAAGTTTTGAAAGAGCATATACACTCTTTTACATCTCAGTTCCGGCCATCATAAATACCACCTCAAAGCTCTCTCTGGAATTGTCGAATTTTAACTTGCTGTGAGTCATGAAATCCTGAGTCACAAATACCACTGCACGCTTCTTCTTGTGAAAGCCCACTCCAACCACAAGATACCCGACTGGAACTTACTTGCGAATTATCTGTCTATGCCATAACATAGTACCTTAGAAACAAAAAGAAGGCCATTAGGTTTTCGGGTAATAAGCGAGGTGATTCGATGAATTTGTACAGCCTTCTCCAGCAAAGGGAGGAAACTAATAGACCTATCAGATTAGGGGTTATTGGTGCCGGTAAATTTGCCTCTATGTTCCTGTCTCAGGTGCGACTGACCCCGGGAATGCAGTTAGTTGGAATAGCTGAACTGGATGTGGAAAAGGCAAAGCAAACCTGTTTGAAGACGGGCTGGCCTGAAGATATGCTTCTTTTGGAGAACTCCACCGCCGCCATTAATAACGGTGCTGACAAAGGTAAAGTTGTTTTAACCGAGGACTCATACCAGTTAATCCAGGCCGACCTGGACGTCATTCTTGAAATTACAGGAATTCCTGAGGCAGGAGCTTACCATGCCTGGAATGCCCTGGATGCCGGAAAACATGTGGTTATGGTCAACGTGGAGGCGGATGCGCTGTTGGGAGTAGCCATTAAAGAAAAAGCCTCCAAAAAAGGGCTCGTCTACTCAATGGCTTATGGCGACCAACCAGCATTGATTGCAGAGCAAACTGATTGGGCTCGAACTGCCGGCTTCAAGGTCGTCTGTGCCGGTAAAGGAACACGCTACCAACCTGAATATCACTATTCAACGCCGAGGACAGTTTGGGAATACTACGGATTTTCGGAAGAGCAGGTAGCAACTGGTGGTTACAATGCCCAAATGTTTAACTCCTTCTTGGATGGAACCAAATCAGCCATTGAGATGTGTGCCGTAGCCAATGCAACTAAGCTGGTTCCACAAAAATGTGGCTTACAGTTCCCTCCGACTGGAACTGGCGATTTACCTGACGTACTCAAACCAAAGTCTGCTGGTGGAATTCTGGAACATAGTGGGACGGTTGAGGTATTAGCCAGTGAAAACCGCGACGGAACACCTGTGGAAAATGGCCTTCGTTGGGGAGTATACGTGGTATTTAAGGCCCCTACCGAATATGTAAAGCGCTGTTTTTCTGAATATGGTCTGCATACAGACTCTTCGGGTGAATATTCAGTTCTATACCGGCCGCACCATCTGATCGGGTTAGAGTTGGGAGTAAGCGTGGCGTCAGTGGCTCTGCGAGGTGAAGCTACTGGTTCACCCGGCGACTTGGTTGCCGATGTCGCCTCAGTAGCAAAGAAAGATTTAAAGGCGGGTGATATTCTGGATGGTGAAGGCGGCTATACCGTGTACGGCCGGCTGGTTCAAGCGGAGGAGAGCTTAAAGGCCAACTACCTTCCCATGGGTTTAACTGGAAAAACTAAAGTTCTCCGACCAGTGGCTAAAGACTCTCTATTAACCTACGACGATGTAGAGATAGATAACAGACTTTTCTCTTACAAGCTTCGTAAAATGCTTGAAAAGAAGTTCAAAAACCCGACCTGTAGCTAATTTGTGGGCTCATAACCTGAAGGTCGTTAGTTCGAATCAAATCCCGTTACATAATCGGCAATTACTTCTGCAGCCTCTTCCAAAAGTAGAGCATTTATTTAAGAGAAAGACGGTTGAGGGTATCCAGAAGCCAGAACAGATCACTGTCAGGAGCCAGTGGCAAAGGACAATCAACATTTCCTTACCCCAATAAACCCTGGTATTACTGAAATCTACGCGTAGGTAAGTACCGAACTACCGATTCAAATTAGAAATTGACAGTTACATAAGGACGAACTAAACTTCAAGTGAAATTCATGGAATTACTGCAGTACCTCAGTCTTCTAACCTCGATCTAGAGATGCCAAATGGAAAAAGGCCAAGACAAGACAAGAGAACAGGTGATGAATGAGTTGGTGGAATTGCGTCAGCGAATTGCTCAATTAGAAGCATCGGAAAAAGAACGTGTGCAGACTGAAAAAACCCCTTTGTTGTTAGATGAAAACCACCAAAATCTATTCAAGCTTTTCCCAATTGGTGTAACAGTGCTAGATATGAAGGGTGTGATTTTATATAGCAACCCTGCTGTTTACAGCAAAGGAAGCTATACCGAAAATGAATTCACCGGTAAGCACTTTTCAAAAATAGCACCAATTCGATTTAAAGACATCCCCACATTCATTCGCGTATTTAATTCTGTTGTAAAAGGGAAAATACCCAAACCGTTTGAGGTTATTTATCAACGTAAGGATGGAACCAATGGTTGGACCGAGCTCAGTATTAATCTGGTAAAAATGGGCAGGAAGCGACGTATTCTGGTAATGCAACATGACACTACCGAGAACAAACGGTCTCTGGAGACGTTACAAGAAAATGAGAGGAAATTCCGTTCCCTGTTTGATAATATGCTTAACGGTTATGCCTATTGTAAGATTATAGTTGATGAGAATAATCAACCTATTGACTTCGTTTATCTCGAGATTAATGATGCCTTCGAACAGATGACCGGACTAAAAAGAGAAGATGTTATCGGTAAGAAAGTTACACAAGCAATACCAGGAACTAGGGAAGTAACCCCCGAATTATTCGATATCTATGGTAAAGTCGCTTTGACCAGAGAACCGACTAAATTTGATATTTATTTCAAGCCACTATCAATATGGCTTACTATCTCCGTATACAGCCCTCAAAAGGATTATTTTGTGGCTATCTTTGAAAACATCACCGAGCGCAAGCAGGCAGAAGAAGAGCTTCAGAAAGCAGAACAAAACTTCCGTAACTCGATGGATGATTCTCCTCTGGGTATTCGTATTTTCACTGCGGAAGGAGAGCTTCTCTATGCCAATCAAGCCATCCTGAATATTTATGGCTACAGCAGTTTCGGGGAATTGAGAGATACACCGAGAAAGCAACGCTATACTCCTGAAAGCTACAAGGAACACATGGAAAGAGTGGAGCAGAGGAAACGAGGTGAACTTCAGCGTTTTTACGAAATGAGTATCGTTCGTAAAGATGGGGAAATCCGCCATCTGCAGGCGTTTCGTAAAGAAATACACTGGAATGGTGAAAGGCAATTTCAAGCAATGTATCATGACATCACCGAGCGTAAGCAGATGGAAGCAACTATTGGGCGCAGGGTGGAGCTAGAGAAAACTATCTCGTCCGTTTCCTCTAAATTTATCGGTATTTATGATATTGACAAAGCCATTAACGATTCGCTTGATGAGATGGGTAAATTATGCGGGGGAAGCCGTGCCTACCTCTTTCTGTTCCGTGAGACCGGGACCACTATGGATAACACTCATGAATGGTGCGCTGAAGGGGTCAGCCCTCAAAGAGATAACCTCACAAATCTTCCATGTGACATGTTTCCGTGGCGGATGATAAAACTTCATCAAGGGGAAACAATTCATATCACAGATGTTTCAAAGATGCCCTCAGCGGCAAACGTCGAGAAGGAAATGCTCGAAAGTCAGAATGTAAAGTCACTCTTGGTACTGCCCGTATTCATCGACAGAGAGCTCAATGGCTTTATTGGTTTAGATAATGTTGTAGCACCTGGAGAATGGGGCGATGATGATTTAATGGTACTTCGTGTATCGTCAGAGATTATCGGTAATGCCCTTCAGTACAAGCGAGTTGAAGAAAGAGAAAAGGGACTACAGCAGGAGCTTAATCTTGCCAGTCGCCTAGCTACCGTCGGTGAGATGGCAGCAGGTATTGCCCACGAGATAAATAACCCCCTGACCGGTGTTGTTGGCTTTTCAGGCTTGTTGCTGAAGAAGGATATCCCCGAGGACGTCAGAAAGGATGTGAATATCATCAACGAAGGGGCCCAGCGGATATCTTCCGTTACGAGCAGAATGCTTGCTTTTGCTCACCAACACGAATCAAAACAAGCTACGGCCAAGATTAACGACATTATTGAGACCACGCTCACCATGCGTTCCTATAATATGGAGAGCAGCAACATCAAGGTCACCACCGAGCTTGATCCAGAGCTACCAGTAACCGCGGTTGATGCCGTGCAGATTCAACAGGTATTCCTTAATATAATCCTGAACGCAGAGATAGAGATGAAGAAAGCCTACCAGGGAGGTAATCTCACGGTTAAGACAGAGAGGATAGGCAACACCATACGGATATCCTTTCAAGATGATGGCCCGGGTATACCCAAAAAGAACCTGGACAAGATATTTGACCCCTTCTTCACTACCAGAGAGGTAGGAGAGGGAACAGGGCTCGGCCTGAGTGTATCTTACGGAATAGTCACCCAACACGGCGGTAAGATATATGTCCAGAGCAGATTTGGTAAGGGAGCTACATTCTTCGTAGAGCTACCTATAGTCAGTAAAGAAGAACAATTGGAAATAACCCAGCCAGCTACCGGGGTGTCCAAAAAACTGTCCAGAGCCAGGATACTGGTAGTGGATGATAAACCTCCGGTTCAAGATTTCTTGAATGAAATACTAAGTGAGGAAGGACACGAGGTAGAGATTGTAGACAATGGCGACGATGCATTAGATAGGCTTGGCAGTGAGAACTACGATGTTATCTTACTGGATGTTAAGCTATCCGATATGAGCGGCATTGAGATATATAAATACATACAAAAGTCGGTCAAATCATTGGCTAGGAGAGTGATCTTTGTGACCGGTGATGTGATAAGTAAAGACACCATAGTTTTCATAAAAAGTGCCGAAGTGCCCTATATTACCAAGCCCTTTGATGCTGAACAGTTGAAAAAGGGGATTAATCATATTCTAAGCCAGCAATTATAGAGCTTCTAGTCATGACGAGCTAATGGCATTGATTAACTAGTAGGTTCCACATTTCTATGTGATAAAAGCTCGTTTTGTCACCCTTTAAACGGATTGTTTGGTTTCACTCTGGTCTCTAATGCCTGGTCACTGACCAAATGCATCGAAGTACCTTTTATTTATATTCTGACGTACAGAAATTTCTCACATATTATTAACTAATTAGTATTGACATCTACTTAATTATACTTTATATTACTTAATATGACTTTTGATAAATTACTCAGCGTGAAAGAAGTGGCCGAATACTTGAACGTAAAACCGGTAACGGTAAGGCGCAGAGCAAACAGCGGAGAAATCCCTTCAATCAGGATTGGTAATCGAATACGGTTCCATAAGCAGCAGATTGATAAATGGCTATTGAGCAGGTCCATTGGGAGACCAATGCATATCCTGGTCGTCGATGATGAACCGTCAATCGGGGAACTGTTCAAAGAATATTTGAACGAACCTGGTTACCAGGTAACGACTACTTTAAGCAGCCTGAAGGCGTTGGAACTCATGGCCAAAAAGCACTTTAATTTAATTTTTCTTGACCTGTTGATACCAGAACTTGACGGGGCTGAACTCTTCCGCCGTATAAGGCAGATGGACAAAGAGCTACCGGTTGCCATCATAACCAGCTATCCCGATAGTGACCTGATGAGAAAAGCCATGGAACACGGGCCTTTCACGGTCATAAAAAAACCTTTTAGTGCTGACGATATACTTAATATTGTCCATAGTGTTACTTAATGAGTGGCTGCTAGAGAATGAAATGACTTTTACGAAAACTCAAAAAGGATTTTTAAGTATTGTAATTAATAAATTAATGTTGGGGAAAGTTAAACTAAGATAAAAGGATCAATATTATGCAAAAGCAATCTATTATCTCCAGTAAGTTCCCAGTTATCTTATTAGATTTGTTAGTTCTATTAGGGCTATACCTGACCAGTCTTTACAGCTATCTCCTTTTCCACAGTCTCGTCTAGTTATTCAGCATTGTTGTAGCCTGCGGCGTTTTCATGATCGCCTGGAACTCACGTCGATTTCTGGACAATAACTATCTTCTGTTCATAGGTATCGCCTATCTGTTCATCGGCAGTCTGGACTTGATACACACGCTGGCCTACGCAGGCATGGGTGTGTATCAGGGATATACTAGTAACCTACCGACTCAACTCTGGATTGCCGCCCGGTATGCCGAAAGCCTCTCTCTTCTCATTGCCTTTTTATTCATTAGCCGCAGGCTGAGACCCAATCTTGTGTTTCTGAGCTACACTGTGGTTATTTCCCTTCTGGTGGTGTCCATATTCTGGAACATTTTCCCTCAAAGTTACATTGAAGGGGTGGGATTAACGCCATTTAAGAAGATTAGCGAATACATCATCTCACTAATTCTTGTAACCTCCATAGTCATGTTGTTTAGAAACCGTACACAATTCGATAGAGGTGTTTTTCGATTATTAATCGTATCCATTGCCTTTACCATAGGTTCCGAGTTGGCCTTTACATTCTATATCAGTGTTTATGGCTTTTCGAACCTCGTGGGGCATATTTTCAAAATCACTTCTTTTTATCTC
>SDBS01008303.1_pt1 | contig 10048 bp, 7 predicted proteins | sample 2277091 | NCBI WGS metagenome assembly SDBS01 (sample SAMN10404972, study PRJNA504765) | marine sediment metagenome | isolation source: marine sediment core GS10_PC15, 163 cmbsf | place: Arctic Ocean: Southern Knipovich Ridge | collected 2010 | reverse complement strand
TTGGAAGTCAGGTCCGTCATTTTCTCCTAACTCATCTGTAGTACACAATAACAGGGCTTTTACGGTTGCCGCTTTCATATAGACATTATTTAAGTTATGATAATGTTCTTGTAAAAGCACTATTGATCCTGTTGTAGCAGCTGCAGACATTGAGGTTCCACTTTTAGATAAATAGGCAGTATTGCTTATATTATCTGCAGAATAGAGACCCACTCCATTAGCAGTGATATCTGGTTTTACTCGCCAATCATCTGTAGGACCCCAACTTGTGAATACAGATTGATTAACTGATCCAGGACCTGAATAATTTAATACATCATCAACAGCACCTACCGTTAAGAGATTTTTAGATAAAGTAACTGTAAACAGAATATCATAGCCACCATCATCCATGTTTACACCATCATTTCGGGTGTTACCAGCAGATTTGCTTACTAATAAATAAGGGGCATTATACATTATTTCATCCCATTCTGCAGAATTCTCAGTATAAGCTCCATAGAGAAGTGTATCGCCATCCGGATTTCCGGTAGCATAGGAGTGATTGGAGATAATTCCCCCGTTTGCAGCAAATGCTGCAATTTCTGCTTCATCATTATTACTTACATGCGCAGCTATTGTTGCGCCCGAAGCCATACCTCCTGTATTATATTTTATTCCATTTCCAATCATGGTACATGCTGTATGCGTTGCATGACTTGTCACGTCTCCCGATTCTTTGTGTGTAACCTTTTCAATTAACTCCTGGTGGGTACGCCTTGGCATGCCACTTGCCTCCCAATGTCCTATTATTATTCCTGCGCCATCAAGATTAAGCCCGCTTGATCCACCCATCCATATATTACTGGTTCTGCTGGTTCTGGCAGCATTTAGGTTATCATCAAAATCATAAACGGGTTTCCCTGATTTATCAAATCCAGAAAGATAGCCAACCTTACCCTTGCTGCTTATGATCAGATACTTGATGTTATTTCCGGCTTTGGTCATTGCTTCCTGGAAGGAATTATTAAAGCTTTCTGAAAGCGCCTTTAATTTGCTGACGTTTGTATGGCTTTTTATAAATACCCGGTCTTCAGTATTCTGGGCTAACAATCCGGTTTGAATTATTATACAAATTAAGAATAGGCTTAATATTTTTTTCATTTTATAAAGTTCAGTATTGTATTTGAATATTTCATAACAGAGCAAATTTCGTGAACTGAAGTTTTCAGAAAGAACCATACTACTTAGACCTCATTCAAACCAATAGATTCTTTATAACAAACTCCCTTTTTCTATGTATGGAAATATTTCATCATATCAATACAGAAATGTTTGTTTTGTGAATTCTTATCAATCATTTTTAAGAACAGTATTACAGCACATTGCTTTTAATTACCATTAATTTTTCTCTGGTCATTTCATGCATAGAGTATTGAATTCCCCCCATGCCAATACCGGAGGTATCTCTGCCTCCAAATGGCATCCAATCTACACGAAAAGCTGTGTGGTCGTTTACCATAACGGCAGTTGCATTGAGTTTTTTTACACAATCCAAAGCAATATCCAAATCTTTGGTAAAAACAGCTGCCTGGAAATGAACATCTAAACTGTTTGCTGTTTCTATGGCTTTTTCTCTGTCGGAATAAGAATAGATACAAACGACAGGGCCGAAAATTTCTAATTTAGAGACTTTAGCACTTAAAGGCGGGTTTAACAAAACGGTTGGTTCATAACAAGTATCTGAAATTCGCTTTCCTCCGCATAGTAATTTAGCTCCGGCCGTAACGGCTTCATGTACCCATTCTTCGACCCGATCCACTTCTCCTGGTAAAATAAGGGGGCCAACTTCTGTTTTTTCATCCATTTGATCACCTACCCTAAGATTGCTTGCCAGTGCAGTCAGGCCCTTAGAAACTTCATCTACTATAGATTCATGAACAAAAACTCTTTGAACAGAAACACATACCTGACCAGCATGATAAAAACCACCTTTTGCAAGAGCAGGCAACATTTCATTAATTTCAGCATCTTTTTCTATGATAACCGGAGCAGCTCCTCCGTGTTCCAGTGCACATCTTGTTCCCGGTGATAATTTGGAACGCAGGTACCATCCAACTTTAGCGGAGCCAATGAATGAAAAATAATTTACTCTTTTGTCAGTAACCAGTTGTTCAGCAGCTTCGTTTTCACAAATTATTGCCTGACACCAGCCCTCGGGCAGTCCGGCTTCGTTTAGTATTTTTAAAAATGCAAGGCATGATAAAGGTGTGGTTAATGCAGGTTTTATTATTACCGGACAACCTGCCGCAATAGCAGTTACTGTCTGATGAATAATTAAATTCAATGGATGATTAAATGCACTGATAGATGCAACCACACCGATTGGTTCCCTGCTTGTAAAAGCAATTCTGTTTTCAGAAGCTTTAGTCAAAGCCATCGGAATTTGCTCTCCTTTTAATTGTGCAATGTGTTCTGCTGCTATTTTAACCCCATTAATTGCCCGAAGCACTTCAATTTTAGAATCTATATAAGGTTTTCCACCTTCCTGTGATGCCGTTTTGCTTAGCTCTTCAATTCGGGGTTTCATTAGTTCTGCAGTTCTCTCTAAAATTGCAATGCGCTCATGAGCAGGAATCCATTTTGATTGGTCCTGAAATAAGTTATAAGCAATTGTGAGTGCATTTTCCACCTCTGCTTTTCCAACAAGTGGAATTTCTTTGATCAGGCTCTGGTCGAAAGGAGATAGTACTTTTAACATTTTAATTAGATTTTAAGACACAAAGACTATGAGATTCAAAGACTAAGAGACACAAAGACTTTAAGACAGTCTTAACATCTTATAGTCTTAATATCTCATTATCTTATCTTCTATTTTACAAAATACAGGTTTTTTCTTTTAGTAATACATTTAAAATGGAATGATTTAACGAGTAATCCACTGCTAAATCAATTACATGAACGCCATCCGTATTTAAACATTTAGATAATATTTCTTTAAAGTTTTTATCACTTGTTGGTCGATATCCGAATGCGCCATAGCTTTCAGCATATTTTACAAAATCAGGGTTCTTGTAGTCTAAACCAAAATTATCGAAGCCCATTCCTTCCTGTTTCCATTTTATCATCCCATAAGCGCTATCGTTAAGAATAATTACTACCATGTTTAGCCCCAAGCGTACTGCTGTTTCCAGTTCTTGTGAATTCATCATAAATCCTCCATCTCCACAAACAGAAATTACTTTTTTATTTGGCTTAATTAATTTTGCACATATTGCAGACGGCAATCCGGCACCCATAGTGGCAAGAGCATTGTCCAACAACAATGTGTTGGACTGGTAACACTTATAATTTCTGGCAAACCATATTTTATATACTCCATTATCTAAGGTCACAATACCATCTTCAGGCAATTCTTCTCTAATGATATGTACCAGCCGTTGTGGTAAAACCGGAAAACGATTATCTTCTGAGTATTTACTTAAGTGAGTTTCAACTTCTTCTTTAATTCTTTCAAAGTATGATAAATCCCAATTGCTTTTATCAGCAATATGCGATGCTATATGTTCAACTGAAGTAGCAATATCACCAATTACATTTAATTGGGGGAAATATACCTCATCGACCTGTGCCGGGGAAAAGTTAACGTGTATAACTTTTGTCCCGCCTTCTTCCATGAAAAATGGTGGTTTTTCAATTACATCATGTCCAACATTTACAATTAGGTCTGCTCTGTTTATCGCACAGTGTAAGAAATCATTATCGGATAATGCTGCTGTTCCTAAAAAATTAGAATGTCGTTCATCAACAACACCTTTTCCCAATTGAGTGTTAAAAAAAGGGATCCCTGTTTGTTCTATAAATTTGGTCAATGCTTTGCCTGTTCGTGTTCTGTTAGCAGCAGCCCCAATCAGCAGCAATGGCATTTTTGCAGCTTCTATCATTTTTGCAGCTTCTTTAACTGCCAGCTCGTCTGCATCGGGCCTTCTGTGTCCAACCACTTTAAATATTCTATCCTTGCAATCTTCAGCAGCAATATCTTCGGGTAATTCCAGGTGTACTGCTCCCGGTCTTTCTTCCATGGCTAATCGAAATGATTCCCGCACCATTTCAGGAATATTATTCCCATTTACTATTTGCCTGGTGTATTTAGTTATGGGTCGAAACAAATCAATAATATCTACAATTTGAAAACGCCCCTGCTTTGATTTTTTAATTGGTTTTTGACCTGTAATCATCATCATGGGCATAGCTCCTAATTGAGCATAAGCTGCCGGCGTTGTAAAATTAGTAGCTCCCGGGCCCAGTGTGGCCAAACAGACACCGGGTTTTCCGGTTAGCCTGCCATAAGTTGAAGCCATAAATCCGGCTCCCTGTTCGTGCCGGGTAAGTATTAATTTAATTTTAGAATCTTTCAGGGAATCCAATAAGTCTAAATTTTCTTCTCCGGGTATACCGAAAATGTATTCTACTCTTTCATTTTCTAGTGCTTTTATAAACAGATCTGATGCCTTCATATGTATTATTTATTTATAAATGGATTAGACGATGTTAGTATTTAATACTGACAGCAAGTGGGATATATTTTATTTTGTAATAATATGGGTTGTTTTTTTCAAGCTATATATTCTAATGGAACCTCTTTCAAGAATTAGGGTATCGAGTAAGTATAGAATTTCCTTATTGTTATCAATTTGGCGGCTGTCGGTATATAAAGACTCTGCTCCGTTTTTTATCATTGATTTAAGCTCAGGTGCATTGATTTTATTATCTTGATATCCCCAGCCTTTTTTGTCAATAAGGGCGATTCTATTATTTTGGAATATTGCAAGCAGTAAATTATAAATCCCAAATATTGAAAGTAATCCAATAATAAACATAAAGATCCTGCTTATTATCAAGTGGTTACCAAAAACCTTATAAGTACCCGCTACCAGCCATTGCATTAGAGGGAATTCCATTCTAAATACTCCATCTCCATTTCCTCTGTCATTTCTACGAGGATTTAGAATATTCATGTCCTCTTCATAGAAATTTATTATGGTTGATTGGGTCTGAGTTTGTCTCCAAACATGAATACTCATTAAATCCTTTGAGAAATGATTATAATGCATGGCTACACTAATCACTACAATGGAAAATAATATGACATATTTTAACGGTTTTTCCATTTTACCATAATATCTTAAATAAAACGTCCTTTTTCCCGTCTGTCTTGCAGAAGTTTGTCTTATTTATTTAAATAATAATCAGGATTAACAATTGCTTCATTAGCCTTCATTGATTTTTGAAGCTCATGGAGTTTTCTTTTAAGGGAAGACGTTTTTTCCGGGTAATCTAAAGAAAGATCTTTTGTCTCTGAGATATCATCCGATAAATTATATAACTCCAGTGTATTGGATTCGTAAAATTCTATTAGCTTCCAATCTCCTTGACGAATGGCTGCTCCCGGCGTCCATGCTGATCCGTGATAATGCGGATAATGCCAGTAGATATCTTTTCTATCCACATGTTCTTCACCGAATAATATTGGTGACAGATCAATTCCGTCGATATTATATGTTTCACTTTGATTAATTCCGGCTAAAGAAAGTATAGTAGGATAAAAATCATATCCGATAACCGGTTCTGAACAAATTTGTTGCCCTTTTTGATAATTTGCCGGTTTAATGAGTAATGGAATACGTATTCCCCCTTCATACAACCATCCTTTACCGGCCCTCAAAGGCACTACAGCTGTTGGAGCAACATGATTATACTTTTTTTTAATTGTTGAAAGACCGCCATTATCCGATGTAAAAATAAGTGTTGTATTCTCGTAGAGACCTTCTTTTTTTAATTTTGTAATCAGTCGACCCACATTTTCATCCAATGCATAAATCATGGAGGCATAGTCCGGATTTTTCTGATCTAATGTAGTAACACCCATCCCTTCATCCCTTTGAGAGATATTTTTATTTTTGAGACTCTGAAGTTTCTTTTCAAATTTCTCAATATGTCGTTTACTTGCCTGAATAGGTGTGTGAACAGAATAGTAGCTCAGAAATAAAAAAAATGGCTCATCACCTACCTCAGCTAAAAATTTTATGGATTCATTTGTAAGCCTATCTGTTAAATATTCTCCATCAGGACCATCCGGAAGTTTAGGGTTTTTATAAGGTGAATAATATCCACCTGGGGGCTGTCCCTTTTCATGACCAGCTATATTTATATCAAATCCCTGATCTTCAGGAAAAAAATCTTTGCCTCCTAAATGCCATTTCCCGGCAAAAAAGGTTTTATAACCATTTTCTTTTAAAACTTCCGCAAGTGTGAATTCTTCTAAGGGAAGTTCATTCAAATCTTGTGGACCTGATAATTTTTCATTATTAGGATCATCCCCGGGTATCCAGTCGGTAATATTCAATCGTGCAGGGTGCTTCCCGGTCATAATTGAAGCCCTGGATGGAGAGCACACAGACCCTGAAGAATATGCATTTGTAAATTGAATACTTTCCATACTTAATGCATCAATATTTGGTGTTTCGTAAAAAGTACTACCCGAATAACCCAAATCGGTCCACCCCAAATCATCGACAAGTATGAATACAAAATTTTGTTTCATATTGTTTTCTGAACAAGAGTAAAATAGCAAAGCTATGAACAGGAAACATAGATTTTTTTTACATGAGATTTTCATTATTTCTTATTGTATTTTCTTCATGAGATTGCACTAACATTTCTGTTATGCCTGCTGTAAAGCCAAAATTTCCATCTATTTGAAACGGAGGATGTACATCAAAGAGATTATTATTTATGGATTTTTGAAAAAGTAATTGAATACGTTCATTTGAAGTTTTGCCAAATACCATAACACCCAACCTGCCATTACCCAGGGGCAGGGCTTCTTCCCATGTTTGTACTGGCTGTTTATACCAGAGAATGTCATCCTGAATTTTATCTTCAGGATTATTATTATTACAAGCAACTAAAAATAAAGCAAATAGGATCAATATAGTTTTCATTTCCCAAACCTCTTTCTTTAGCACTTCTTACAATAGCAAAAAACCAACTGTAAGGTACTATTCTTCTTATGAAAAGTAAGATTGTTTCTTGACTTCTGACAGGATATCTTAATTTATTATAACTTAAATTCTTTCGTCTCAAAAGAATTAGTACAAAAGTCAAAGTTGAGTAAAAAACACAGCACCGATTGGGATATGCCAGGCTATTGCACTATCGCCATTGTAAGCGACAGCTTTTTTATTTCTAAATTTAGAAAATGTAAAGTTTTCTCACTAGTATCTAAATCATTTAAAATGTTGGATTTTGTATCTTCAAATTTGTCTTTCAGATCAATAAACAAGCTATAATAATAGTCAATGCCTTCTTTTAAATTGTTTACAAAATCAGACAGGTACTTTGCTTGTTTATTTGTAACAGATACTTTTGCGTCTTCTATTTTATTTTTCAGAAAATCGATATAAATTTTCAGTTCATTTATAAACATATTTGGCCGGTCGGTTCTTGTGATAATATTTGATTTTCCGTAAATATGATCTGTGATTTCTTTTAAGCTCATTATTTTTGAAAAATATGCCAGGTTTGGACCCGGACAGATTGATACACCATTACCTTCAACCTTGGTGTCTAAATCATACACCAATAAAGAAGATGTGCCCAGGCCTGTACAAATACAGGATTTGTCAACAATTTTATCAAATTTATTTTTGTATTCATGAAGAGATAATCCTTCTTTGTCAAGTTCTATTAATTTTAAACGTTGATATTGACGTGAGGCAGTGCAAATAGCTTTTTCAGTAAACTCGGTATTAGAAATAAGATATTTTTTAGGGCATGAACTGCCAGGTCTTCCTTTATTAACTAAAGATATTTTTTCAAGATCCTTGGTATTACCTTTAAGACTATTGAAAGGAATACCCAGGGGAGATATATTACTTAAATATAAATCATCTTCTCTGGCTTCAATTAATTTATTTAAAGTAACATCATCAACTGTCGTTACTTCAGGCACTAAAAGAAAAGGACTGCCCCATCCTACTGAATCAACTTGATAATGATCGATTAGAAATTGATGTTCTTCTGCCGAGCCAACACCGCCCTGGGCAGTAATTTTTAGTGGTAATTTTGTTTTTGGTAATTTACGGTTTTTGTTTGAAAGGGCGGTAATCAAAATTTCATGAATTGATTGAATCAGTTCCTTTCGATGATCTTTGAATTTAGCCAATATAGGCCCCAGGAGATAACCATCTGTTGCAAAAGTATGTCCTCCACAATTAAGTCCTGATTCAATTCTATATTCTGAAACCCATAATCCTTTTTTAGCCAGAAATTTACCCTGAATCAAAGCCGACCTGTAATCACTGACTTTTAGAACAATTTTCTTTTTTATTTCTCCCTTTTCATCAGGATAAAAATCCTCAAATTGTTCCATATAGCTGTACAGCCTGGGATTCATTCCTGCGGACAGGATTATGGAGGATCTTAAATCGCTATTAGCATATCCCCTAAGTGCAGCATGAGCATCATTGTATTCTACAGGTAATTTTTCACCATTAATATGGTTCTCCTTATCAAGCTTGGTCATTATATTAACATCAATACTACCCATTGATAAGTTGTCTTTTAACCAGTCCCCGATTTTATTAAAATCAAAATACTCTGCTGTTAAATTATTAAATTCTTGTTTTATACTTGAACTGTCGGGTAACATATTGAAGTATTCTTTTATATTATTAGCTTTTTCAGAAGTAGTATTTTTGAATTCTTCAAATTTTTCTTCTGCCAGCTTCTTTATTAAATTCAGATAAGATGTAATCCTTTTTGCTCTGAAATCTCCGATTTTTTCCGTGATCTCATGATAAGGGATTTCAAATTTACTGCAGTACATTTTTCTTAACTTTTCAAGAAGAAGGTCATCAACTAAGGAAATAACAGAATCAATTCCGTATTGAGAAACCTTTAATGGAGTATCAATGGTAAATCCAATTCCCATAATGGGTATATGAAATGAATGTGTTTTAGTCATAGTTCAATTTATTTACACTCTGTTTATTGTGGAATGTTTATAATTGTTTTATCCAATATGATTTACATATATTATTAAATTGATCAATTGATATTTAATCCTTGTCTTGTTCATCAATCAATATTATTACCCACAAAATGTGGGTTTCAGCATACTATTAAACAAATTATGGTATGATGAAAACCCTCAAATAATTCTTAAACCATGTGAAATGGAAATCTGCTATTGAGACTTAGTTAATAGTTTTTTATTTAAAAAGTTTAACCTGTGTTGCAGTTGGTCCTTTTTGCCCCATTATTACTTCAAAGCTAACAACATTATTTTCTTTTATTTCTTCAAGTATGTTGTTTACATGTACAAAAACACTTTCTTGTGTTTCCAAATCTTTTATAAATCCAAAACCTTTTGACTCGTTAAAAAAGGTTACTATTCCCTTTCTAATGGGGTCGAGATCTTCAGTAGGGTCACGTTTTGGGACCTTAATTTTGATGTCCTCTAAATTAACATCCTTTTTTTTGCTTGGGTCCGGAGGAGTGGAACTTATCATTCCATTTTCGTCGACATAGGCAATCATGTCGTCCAGGCCGCCAGCCTTTTCGCTTTCTTTCCTGGCCAGCCTTTTCTTCTCTTTTTCTTTCCTCTTTTTTTCTTTTTTGTTTCGAACTTCTTTTTTGTTGAATGTTTCTTGCGATCTGCCCATAGATGTATATATTGATGGGGTCAAAATTAGAAAAAATTTCTTTAAAAACCTTTTTCATTTTTATCTCAATCCAATTTTCATAAAATCAATTATTTATATCAAGGTTTAACCGTAAAAGATATCTTTGCATTACATGAATCATTTCGATGTTATTGTAGTAGGAGCCGGTCCGGCCGGTTTATTAGCAGCGGGCAGAGCCGCGGAGTCAGGTGGCAAAGTACTCGTTTTGGAAAAAATGCGACAGGAAGGACGAAAGCTGTTGATTACGGGGAAAGGGCGATGTAACATTACAAACGATGCAGCTATTGATGACTTTATCACACAGGTATACCCCAATGGCC
>SDBS01008301.1_pt1 | contig 10049 bp, 7 predicted proteins | sample 2277091 | NCBI WGS metagenome assembly SDBS01 (sample SAMN10404972, study PRJNA504765) | marine sediment metagenome | isolation source: marine sediment core GS10_PC15, 163 cmbsf | place: Arctic Ocean: Southern Knipovich Ridge | collected 2010 | reverse complement strand
ATATTTCATCCAATCACTCCCCTCCATCTAAGAGAGGTAAATTATCTCCTGAAATTAAAGATTCTGCTAGTTCTAAATGTTTTAAAGCCTGGTTCTCCCAACTATAAGCCCTCGCATACTTGTTAGCTCTTTTCTTCATTAAAACTTTAGACTCAGAATTAACTATAACTCGCTCTATTTCATTTAGAAAATCTTTATAAGTGTTTAGCGCAGGATAACCACATATTTTAAGAGTTTCACCGACGCCCTCGATTTTTCTACCGATAACTGTGGCACCAATACCAAGAGCGTGTGCCAATTTTCCACTCTGCCTGCAGTCTTCTTGCCACATATAAACCATGTCAAAAATCCTTAGCGATTTTGCAAATAATCTCTCAGGTACATAAGTTTCAAAGAAGTAGAAGTTATTCTTAGGATTGTGTAGATTTTTAAGTCTTTGGAGATAGCTAATTCTTTGTTTAGATAGATAGCTTAGAGTTCCGATATACAAACCAATAAAGTTCTTGTTAGGGAATTTTTTTTGAATAATTTTTATAATAGAATCGATATTAGTTGAAAGTTTTCTATGGTCTATGAAACCTATATCTCCAAATGTAATAGCAATTCCTTCAAAAATCTTTGAATTTAAATCTTCTACACTTTTTTGCCAATCTTTTTTTAATTCATTTTTACTCTTAAGCCAACTTAACATTTCTTTTTTAGCATTCTCCTGACTTATTCGAGGATATATCGGGACACCATGTCTAATTAAAACAATTTTATCTTTATAATTAGGGAATGCTTTAGTAATTGCTGTATAAATCCCATTTGTGAACACTGTATTCACGTCTATATAGGGTAATTCGGCTTTAAGTAAGTCATATTGCCATTTTCTAAGACCATATCTGGTTTCAGGGCTCTGAAAATTAAGAGTGTGATGTGTAACAATAATGTTTTCAACTTTCTTTTTCTTGAAAAATTTCAACATCTTAACAAATTTTAGACGATTTCTCCAAAAACTATCACCTTGTTGTATCCAAACAATATACTTATCCCCATTTTTATTTAAGCTAGTTAAACTGTCAGTGATCAGATTGAATTTATAATTATAGAGATTAGGGATAGTATACAGAACTGGATATTGGCATTCTACTTTTTTCTCTTTCATTATGGGAAAATCACAAGCATTAGGATCAAAACTTATTATTCCACAGTCGCAACCCTTTTTATACAAAGCATCGCTTAAATACTTGGTATAAGATCCTATTCCATGTATCATTGGCGGAAAAGCAGAAATAAATATTATTTTAGTCATAGAACAATTACGAACCTAATCATCAAGTTATAATTAAAATTAATTTTCTCTAAAATAAATTATTATCAGTATTTGCATTTATCTTTCTAACTTTAACTAAAAAATAAAAATATACCCCTTTGAATCAGATTATCATCATAAAATTCTCTACGTCTAATTAATGAAATATTTAGCACTTATACTATTTAATTCTATTATCAGTCTAAATCGAATCCGAAGATTCTATCAGAGAGTTATGAGGAAAAATGATTTTTTTAATTCTATTTGCTTTTTTTAATTTATTAACGAAGTCTTAAAAATTATAAACAACATGTAATGCGAGAAATCTATAATGTTACCCGTTAAATTAGTAAACTCTAAAAATAACTTAACTAGCAAGAACTCTCCCTCTAAAGTAAAATTAGTTTTTGCTATGATAAAGTATCACAGAAAAAATATCAAGAACAAATATTTTTATGCAATTTCTTTTACTAGAGATAATATTGAGATTAAGTAACATAAACCTATTGGATCTAAGGAATTAGCATAATTTTTGAGTTTTAATTCAAGAGAAGAGAGGAAAATGGGTAAGAAAGAAAGAGATAAAAAATTTAAATCTTCAAATGAAAGGAAATTTCCTGAAAATAATCAGGAATCAAGAAGAGATGACATTTTCTCTAAATTGGAGAAGATTGATACTATAAGTAGGGAGGAAAGTCGGACAACAGAGGAAAAGTTAAGAAGAGGATTAATAGAAAGTAAAACCATAGAACGAGAAAAAAAATCCGAAGTTAAAATTTTTGAAATTCAACAGAAGATAGAGAGATTAAAGAATATCAAACTAGGATTATATGAAGACGGAGATTACGAAAAATCCATGGAGATTGCGAAAATGATAATAACGATTGCTGAGAAAAATGACATAAATATTATCTTGAATGAGGAAAAAAAATTCATTAATGCAACGCAAAAAAAAATAAGGCCAAAAAAGCCCATTGGGGAAAAGATCGAAGAGTTAAAGAAATTAAGATATTCTTATTATTCGAGTGAAAAGTATGAAGAGGCAATTCAAATTGCTAAAATGTTAATCGAATTTGCGAGTGAAGCAAACTTGGATGAGACTGTAAAAATTGAAGAAAATTTTATTGCTCTATTGCAAGAAAAAATTAACCAAAAATCGTCAAAAGTAGAATCATTTGAATCGTTAAAAGATTTGGAGTTAGTTAACCAAAAACAACCATATTCTCCGAAAATAAAAGAAAAATCGGAAAAAGATTTAGATACGCTGTTATCTGCCAAACAGATTAAAATTAGAACAGATAAAGTAAAGCTTGAAGAAGAAAAAGAAAATCTCAAGGTGGAAAAACGAGAATTTAAATCTAACGAAGAATCCTCTATTGGAGAGCAACGAAAATTCATAGAGGAGAGAGAAATTTTTAAGCAGGAAAAAATAAACCTTGAAGAAGAAATAGGAAACTTCAATCAGGAAAAACTAATGCTTGAAGAGGTAAAAAAAAATCTCAACAAGGAAAAACGAGAATTTGAATCAAACAAAGAATTTTTCATGGAAGAGCAATGTAAATTCAAAGAGGAGAGAGAAATTTTTAAGCAGGAAAAAATTATTCTTGAACAAGAAAAAGAAAACTTCAATCAGATAAGACAGATGTTTGAAGAAATAAAAAAGAAGCTCCTGTGAAGAGGGCTTGGTTGAAATTTGAAAAGATTATAAGAAGATTAAAAATTATTATTTCCGATCCCACCATTCTTTAACCTCTGTATACATAAACCCAGGAGTTTTAAATGAAGGTCTTTCAAACAATTCTATGTGAAAGCCAAGTGTTCTCATGGTGTTAAAAATATGTACATTCCTTGAATTGGGGTTGAAATTCTCTTTACCTACTAAATTTTCCCACTTTAATGGAAATGAAATTAACGTTGCAACTTCCTCATCCTTAAAATTCTGAATTGTCTTTTTGATATCGTCTACTAAAAATGTTATATTGTGAACTCCTGGGCCAGCTCTTTTAAGTTGGTCATACCAGGGACCGACTTCAGCTATTGGCTGAATATATTGTAATACGACATTACTTAAATTTATATGGGCAACCTTGGAAAAATCACTATCTAAGAATTGAGCAAATTTAATCTCAACTTTTTCAGAGCCGAAGACTTTTTGAAGAAATTGATATGTCTTCTCTAAATCGGGGACGACTAATTCTATATGAAGCATTGGCGAAACATTACCAATCAACTTATCAGAACCTGTAACATATTTTTGCTGAGGAGGTGCGAATTCTTCTTTGATAAGCGATTCATATAATTCGAGGTGAAAGCCAAGCATTTCCATAGTATCCATAATAACAACAGGTTGTGGGTCTGGTTTCAAAGCTTCTGCTGGAATTATTTTGTCCCACTCAAAATCCATAACGATTAATTCGGAAATTCCTTCCTCTTTGAAAATTTTCCTTGTTTTTTGCATATTATCGACCCCAAAAGTAATATTATGAACACCTGGACCGAAGTTTTTCAGCTGATCTGACCAAGATCCTATATATATTTTTGGTTGAACAAATTGGAACACCGCATCACCAAGACCAACATGAATATCCAGAGCACCTTCACCTCCCAATAATTTTGCTAATTCTTCTTGGACTTTTAACGCCCCAAGTGTTTTATTTAAAACCTGGAAGGCTTCTTCTGCATCATTAACTGATATTTCTATATGAGTTAGGGGTGACAATTCAACATTCATAACTATTTACATTTCATTTTTTTTCTATATAATCTCTTAATCTTTTTTTAGATTTGTAAATACCCATTTTGAGAAAAAATCAAATTCCGCACCAGTTGGCATTTGACCATTCTCAAGATGAAATCCGAGTTTGTCAATAGTGTTCATCATGTAATAGGGTGGAGAGTTAGGTGCGAGTCTATTTTTGAAAATTCGTGCTATTTCCTCCTTCTTGAATTTTCTAATAGTTTCCTTTATATCATCAACAAGAAAGTTAAGATTGTGTACATAAGCGCCATTTTTCTGCAAAAGATCATACCACGTTCCAGTTTTCCCTGTAGGCTGGCAATATTGGAGTACTACATTACTCAAATTCATATGAATTATCCTCATAAAATCACTATCTAGAATCCCTGCAAACTCAATTTCCACCTTTTCTGACCCAAATACTTTTTGTAAGAATTCAAACGTCTTCTCTGTATTGGGGGTTACTAACTCAATGTGCAGCATTGTAGATGAATCACCGATTAAATTATCAAAGCCTGTTACATATTGGGTTTGTGGTAAAATTAGTTCACTCCGTCCTGGTTTTTCAGATAAGCCTAAATGAAAACCAATTTTTTCCATCGTATCCATCATATATATTGTTTTTCCGTTAGGATTTGTATAATCCGACGCAATAAGTTTTTCCCATTCTAGGTCAAATGTAAAGAGAACATCAATTCCGTCTTGTTTCTCCATCTCCTTAATCACATCCTTAATGTCTTCAACAATAAAAGTAAGGTTATGTACACCGGGTCCTTTATTTAATAAATGATTATAAAATACCCCCTCTTCAGCGATAGGTTCAATAAATTGCAAAACAACATCCCCAAGGCCAACATGAATTACTGTTGCTAAATCTCCATTCAAAAAATTTGTAAGCTCTTCTTGTACTTTTCGAGCACCAAATAAATTATGAAGAAGTTGATATGCTCCTTCAGCGTTAGGAACTATTACTCCTATATTTACCAAAGGTGATAGCTTAACTGTCATTTAAACCTATGATTATGTCATTAATTAATAAGAATAGTAGAAGTTGTTCTTTTAAAAAGGTAACATAAAAAATTAAGAGTTTTGTTCAATTTTATCCATTCGGATTCTTTTTGCCTGAATGGCAATTGTTTCAAGGAGTCTAAGCTGATTAGTTGAGAGTGAGGGTCCTTCACAATCTACAGCAGCATAGGGAATATTGCTTTTATTAGCTAGTGGACGTATTATTGCTTGTGAATTCATTGCAGGTTGACAGTTAAAAGTCCCTAAATTAACTAAACCATCATAAACTCCTGACTTTATGGAACAAATAAATCTACCAGTAATAAATGGTGTTTCTGTGCAACTATTTGATGATACATATTTATTTCCTTCTTCTAAGAGATCGACAAAATTCAGAAAGGGGTCAAACAGTAAGCCTGACTTTCCAATTAACCTTCTAAATACTTTACACTGTGTGTCAAAAAAATCCATTTTTTTTCTATTCCTAATAGCTTTATTAACTTCTCCTTGCTCCTCTTCGTCCAGATTTGAAAGATCGATAAGGGACTCATCAAATTGTTCTTTCGGTGTGATCAATCCCCTTTTAAATCCAAACCTGAGGATGCTTTCCGTTACCATAAAAATGACGGATTCTGCTAAATCAACAACTTTCGGTATAATACCCATTTTTAGAAAAAATTCCTCAACAGGATAGTGAACAAATAATAAATTTAAACCACCCATAATTAATATTTTAGGAGTTTCTTCCACTGTAGCTTTGAGAGGGATTTTTCTAATTTCCTTTGCCCATTTTACCAAACCAGTTCTTAATTTCCTCTCTCCTTCCTTCAAACTTTCTATATATTCACTCGTAGCTTTTTCAAAAATCTTAATAGAAGTTGAAATATCTTCAGCAACGCACTGTAGAGCATTTCTTGCTTCAGTAAGGTAATGCCCTATTTGAAAACCAATATTCTCCCATACTACTAAATCAGGATTTAACCCGAGATACTTATTTCGATAATTAGGTGAAGCATAAAGAATTATATTCTTTACATTCAACCTTTTAGAAAAAGTCTTCCAAAGAACAGGCCAACCTCCATTCTGACAAGGACCATGCTGCTCTAATGATGTATGGTATACTGTAATTTCATTCTCAGTTCTATATTTAGTTATATCCTTTAAGACGGATCCTGCTATTGCAACAGAGACTAGGCATTCTCTTCCTGAACAGATTTTCTTTCCATATTGCAGAATTTCAACGCTAGTTTCTTTACCGATTCTAACAATGCGATTATAACTTTTATACAAATTAGTAACGATACGGCTTCCATATGGATTCCTAGCTTCTGGGAGAACATGGACTATACGCGGATTATCAAGATCTAGTTTTTGACCATCACTATCAATGATGTAGGAACTATCATCCGAAAACCGAGCTTGGTCTATCTTTTCCGAATTTTTATCATCAATTTCTATCTCAGTAATAATAGTAATTCAACTCATTACAGTTAATATTTTTTCTTTCCTTTTTTTCCTACTACGTTCTTCAATTATATCGAGAAATGCACCTACCCGCGTTTCAAAACCTGCATGTGCAGTATGTGAATCAATTTCAAGATAGCAAAACGTATTTCCCGCTAACTCTTGTCGAAAATGGTGATACATTGTTGCATCTGGACCGCATGAAAAGCAAGAAACAAGACAAATATTTAAAGTGGGGTATTCTTTAACATATTTCACTGCATTTTCTATTTGTTGAGTAAAATGCCATACATTTCTTTCAGATACCTCATTATCATTTAGGGGAGGTAGCATATCCGAAGGGATTACATTGTATCCTCTACTTATAATCTTGCGTGGTAGTGCTAAATTAACTTCTGAAGGAAAAATGACATAAGGTCTTCCTGCGATAATCACTGATGGAGTATTCTTAAGTTCATCGATCTTTCTTTTTCCCAACTCTTGATATTTCTTTGAGAACTCTCGATAATAAGATATAGCTTTCTTTCCAGCGTTTATTCCAATCTTTGGATTCAACCCCACACTCACCGCAACTCTTTTAAATTCCTTCAATGTCGTATTAATAAGATCTTTAGAAAGTGCAATATGTGGGGATAAAATCTTATCCTTCCTACTTTCAAAAGCAGCACGTATTACATCCGGAATCACAACAGTAGAGGGGCAAACATAACTATGTAGAAATCCTTTTGGAATCTCTAATTCGATTACGCGAGGTATAAAAATGTAATCGGCTCCTCGATTAAGTAGATCAAGTACTGCACCATGAACCAGTTCGCATGGGTAACATATTGAAGCTAATGTTTTTGTATTACCCCGTCTTGAGTGCTTGGATAGCATTACGTTATAACCAAGTTCATTAATAAATTTTACATATAATGGGAATAAAACATGTGATGTCAGAGTCATCGGAAGGCCTATTGTTCCAAGAGATTTTTCCACGTGTTGAGCGCCAAATTCTTCCATCATTAGCTTATTTCGCAATTCTACTAAATCTTGACCTTCTTCTATATGGGTGCCTTTTTGACGTAATAATCTGTATCTAGAGCACAATCCTCCAAAAGGATACACTTTTCTTCTAATCGATATATTTTGAATTTCACAATTGTTCTCACATACTTTACATCTAAATAATTTTTTTAATTCCATATCTCCCTTTATTAAATCTGTAAGTATAAAATTCCTCTCACTTGTAATACCCTCGTGTAAGAGATCTTGTGCCATAAGAGCAGTACCCACGCTTCCCATCAGTTCTGGGTGTGCGGGGACGATAACATTCCGTTGAGACCGTGAGGCAATCGCCAAGCCTACAGATCTGTTTAACGCAACACCACCTAAGAAAAGGATAGTTTTACCTAATTGGCGAGAGCCAATAATACGGGAAATATAATTTTCTGCTATGGAATAAACAAGCCCAGCAACAACGTCTTCTTGTTTAGCACCTTGTTGGAGAGCATTTCTCAAATCAGTGTTAATAAAAGCAGCACATCTTTCCCCAAAAGCTATTGGATTTGTACTCTTAATTGCAATTTCACTTATTTTCTCGACTGAAATCCCCATATCCACTGATGCGGATTCTTCAAGAAAACTCCCTGTCCCAGCGGAGCACCCTTCATTCATCGCATAATCAATAGGAACTCCCTTTAAAAATGAGATGAATTTTGAATCTTGACCACCTATTTCAAATACAGTGTCGACGTCTGGAACCTCCTCAACTGCACCTCTCGCATGTGCTAGAATTTCATTGAAGCTTCGACAATTATCTAAATAAACCGATACCATTTCTCTTGCTGAACCTGTTACTCCACATTGAATGATGTCGATTCTTTTTTTTCCTACTATATCAATGATTTTTTTAAGACATTTTTTAGTCGCCAAGATAGGGTTTCCTAACGTACGCAAATAAGCACTTGCTCCTACAGTATTATCTTGGGTATTAAATAAAACTGCCTTGGTTGTGGTTGATCCCGCATCAACTCCAAGTATGTATATTTCACCATCAACTATTTTCCTTTGGGTATCCCTTTCTACACGATAATCCAATAGGGATTCAGCAGTAAGTAGTGGCTTTTGATTATCAAATTCAACTTTAGCTTTTCTAAACCATTCATCACGCCCTGGAGCGAATTCTTGAAGTTCGGAAGCAAATAAAGAAGCACCAAATACTTCAAGAAAAGGGCTTTCAGGTAAAACTTTAATCTCCGAATCGACTAAATAATTTTGCAAGTTTTCAAGAAACACATCATTAAGTGCCACACCCCCTGATAACACAATTAAATTTTTTGGCCATTGGGCTGACTCAATCATTTCACCTACTTTTCTCGCTAAGTCACGGATTAATGTCTTTATTATATCTTCAGGCATGCATTCTCCCTTATTAAGTCGGTGGGTAGCATCTGACTTACAATGAACAGAGCATCGAGTCGCTAGTTGAGTAATTTGCCCATTCTTACTAGCCTTAATCCCTTCTTCAATTGTCATTCCCATTCTAAGTAGCTGTTGGACGATGAACTCACCCGTTCCTGCAGCACACTTAGTAGTTGCGATGATATTTTTAATAATACCGTCTTTCATTGGATACACACTAAAAGTTTCTCCTCCAAGGGAGAGAAGGATATCAGGTTTTAAATTAAAGAATAAAAGTGCTTTTTCTAGACATTCCACTTCGGAATAATAGGGCAAGTTGAAAAAATTCTTGGTAGCTTGACCTGTTATCGCAATTTTAGATTTTTCATTTGTTTGATACTTTTTAAAGATTTCTTGAATTTTTTCTTTTGGATAACCCTCATGTCGTTGAACCTCACTAATAACATGCCCTTCTAGTGATCTGCACACCCACTTTACGGAAACTGCTCCAATTTCTAAACCTTCGAAACATTGAGAGCCACCTTGACTGGATTTACTAAGACTCGCATCTATCATAATATATCAAATATGACGATTATAGATTTATTTAAATTAGAATATGAAATATATTTATTTTAATCTTAAGGTTATACGTAATTAGTCTTTATATGCTAGCTTCTAGTTGTGTTATTATTTCATCTTGGTTTTAGGATTTTTGGAATAATACTTCTCAATTATCCAATACTAAGCTTCTGGCATGTTTAGATCTAGATACCCTTTTCATTATAACCGTTTGAAACGACTTCAGATGCTTACTCTATAAAATCTTGACTGGGCAATCCCGGGGGGAATTTCCCCTGCTCTTGTAGGCGACGAACCATCTCATCACGGACGAGTATGTTGGGGTAAGACAGACCCATACGCGTGAATCCAGGACGATTGTCAGTTAATAAGTCGACATCGAGGGTGTCTGCATATCGAAAATAGATATCGGCAATTTTTTCATTGGTTTCCACTAACCATTAAGCGGTTGGCAGGCGAAACTGCGCATAGGGTGAACCTGGAGTCGGAACCATTACTAAGAGAGCACTATAAACTACTTTGGAAATCAGATCTTCCACTGCCTGTAATAATTATGACAACGTATCGATCCCAGTAACCCTG
>SDBS01008300.1_pt1 | contig 10051 bp, 7 predicted proteins | sample 2277091 | NCBI WGS metagenome assembly SDBS01 (sample SAMN10404972, study PRJNA504765) | marine sediment metagenome | isolation source: marine sediment core GS10_PC15, 163 cmbsf | place: Arctic Ocean: Southern Knipovich Ridge | collected 2010 | reverse complement strand
TCGTAATACCATCTTGTACCTGACCCGTACATTGAGAGAGCATACGCTATTGCAGGCAATTGCCCGGGTAAACCGCCTTTATGAGAGTAAAGAGTACGGCTATATCATTGATTATCGCGGAATATTAGGTGATCTAAATGATGCTCTCGATTTATATGACAAGTTGCCCGAATTCGATGCTGATGATCTAAAGGATATCCTTACGGATATTTCCTCCGAAGTCCAAAAGCTTTCTCAAAAGCATACCATTTTGTGGGACACTTTCAAGGAAATTAAAAACAAAAAAGATGTCGAAGAATATGAGCAATTTCTAGCTGATCAGGAAATGCGGGATAAATTCTATGACCGATTATCAGCATATTCAAAGACCATTTCTATTGCTCTCTCAAGCGTAAAGTTCCTTGAAGATACACAATCAGAAAATATTGGGCGTTATAAAAATGATTTGAAATTCTTTACAAAATTGCGGACATCTGTGAAACGTCGCTATGCTGAAACGCTCGATTTCTCCGAGTACGAACCAAAAATCCAAAAGTTGCTGGATATGCATGTCGGCACTGAGGAGACTGAACAGATTACGCCTCTTGTCAATATCTTTGACAAAGAAGCCTTTGCAGAAGAAGTCGCCAAGCTGGAATCGATTTCAGCTAAAGCGGACACAATCGCACATCGGACTAGCCATACGATCTATGAGCGCATAGATGAAGATCCGGTTTTTTACCAGCGCTTTTCTGAAATGCTTCAAAAAGTAATTAATGAATACCGCCAGCGGCGCATCGACGAAAATGCATATCTCAACCAGGTCACCGATATTATGAATTCGGTGGTAAACCGGACAGGGGATGACATTCCATCCAAGCTGGAAGGGTATGATGTCGCAAAAGCCTATTTTGGAATTGTCAGCGTAAGCTTAGCCGAAACTTTTTCGGATGAAAACTTGCTAGCGGAAATTGCTTTGGAAATTGATGAGATCATTACGCGTAACCTGATTGTGCAATGGGTGGATAATCAGGATGTGCAAAACAAAATGCGCACGGAGATTGAGGACTGGCTCTTTGGTTTTGCAGGTCAAAACAACTTTGGGCTAAATTTTGAACTGGTTGATAATATTCTGGAACGATGCTTAGAAGTTGCCAAACATCGTAAAGCAAATGTCGTATAACAAACATCTCACATCGCAGGATAAAGAATTCCAATACGGACGGTCCACAATCGAATATCAACTTACATTTGAGGATCGGAAGAATCTGGCAATCACTGTGCGACCAGATAAATCTGTCATTGTCAAAGCGCCCACAAAAAGCAAATATGAAGAAATCCAAAGAAAGCTTCGAAAACGAGGGCAATGGATTCTCAAGCAGATCAACTACTTCGATAAATTTCATCCGATTCAGCCCGAGAGAGAGTACATAAGTGGTGAAACTCATTATTATTTGGGTCGCCAATACCGGCTACGCATAAAAAAGGGAAACGAAGATTCTGTAAAGCTAATTGGTAAATTTTTTATTTTAACAACTAAAAAGCCTGAAAATAGTGAACATATCAAGCTTCTAATGAGACAATGGTATGCAGATCATATCAAAATGATATTGGAAAGAAGGGTGAGGGAATATGCAGATCGAATTCTGGGTTCAGGCTTTGGAACTATCGAAATTACTTACAAGTACCTGAAGAAGCGTTGGGGATATTGGAACCCTAACGGATCACTTACCTTTAATATCGAACTCATCAAGACCCCTCTGCCCTGTGTCGATTATGTTATTGCTCACGAGTTATGTCATTTAGCTCACCCAAACCACGATAAATCATTCTATCGTTTGATGGGTAGAATTATTCCTGATTGGCTAAAGCGAAAAGAGAAAATAGAATTGTTTGGGGTGAAGTGACGTAAAGTATAAGGACAAGAAATCCTGTGCCAATCACCTTAAGTGGCCGAGCGACATGGTCTTCAACCAGATTGAAAGTCGCACTGGTAGGTAACCGATCGCACAAACCCTATTGTGAATTTGGTCAACTATTCTCTGCTCAAGCATAATACATCCTTCGTTGAGGCCTAAGCGCGTTTCAAGAATCAGACAACAAGGGGAAGTTTGTAGGTTTCAGCTTCCGGTTACAGGAATAATTGGAACATATTACATAATAATAAGGAAGTATCTATCCATAAGAAGGGGAATTTCCAAGATTCAATATTCTCTCCTATCCCCCTGCCCCAACATTCAGGTTCCGATATGTGTAAATACAGGAACCTGACCATCATTTAGTAAGGAGGAAAGCTGTAAGTACGAGAAAGATACCGTGAGTTTATTTTTTTTATCACCTATATTCCCCAATCACATGGTTATTTCCAGCTTTGTGCGTAAGTGGAAGCCTTACACCTCATGCCTTAGCACTGATATTAAGCTCCTTATTCAATATCCAATCAGCTTCCGATTACAGGAATAAGCAGAATGGAGATAAGAACTTGTATTTAGGAATCGTGGCTTGTGTAAAGCAAACATCGTTTTTCTTTACACAATATTTCTTATGAATGGAAGGATTTACAGAAAGTTCAGGGGGATATAGGGAAAAATACACGAGGTTTCAGGTAATCCTGACTGGAGCTAACTTAGCTCATCCTCACATTTCTGGATCTTCTTTTGGAGTTCTTTGTCCTCCCTGCTCTTCGGTTGGAAGACACTGTCAAGTTGCTCTTTCGCCTTCTCAAGCGTCTCCCTAGCTGCATCCGGATCATTCTGAGCGATATGAATTACACAAATCGCCAAATACGCACGCACCTCTGCTCTTACTTCCTCACGAACAGTGAACAGCTCAGCACTGGTCTTGAGCAACGACAAAGCCACGTCGTAGTCTTCGTCACCCATCTCCAACAATCCAAGTTCATAGGATGCATATGTGTACACATCAACAATATCGAAATCAGCAGCCGTTTGGATCGCCTGCTCCAGTTCCCGTCTCGCATCTGAAGTTCGATCTTTCATCTGCTTGTACAACCTGCCCAATTTAAGATGTGCTAGCGCCACACCATTCCGATCGTCATCCTCGCGCATCATCTCAAGGTATGCACTGTACGCGGCTTCGGCCTCCTCAACCTGTTTGAGCTCCAGGGCCACATCGCCGAGTTCCAGTTGTGCAACGGTATGGCGCGGTTTTAACTCAACAGCTCTTCGGAGGGCATCGGCGGACTCATCTAAGCGATTCAATCTTCTCAGCGTGAAACCAAGGTTAAAGAACGCCTCGAATTCGATTGGATTCAGTCTGGTCGCTTCAAGGTAATCCTCCACCGCTAGATCCAAATCGCCACGACCAAGATGAATTCTCCCTCGACGCAAACGGACTCGATACGTGTTCTTCGGATCCCTTAGAGTCTCGAGTCTGAATATCACCTCGGTCAAAATCCGCAGCGCTTCCGCTTCCTTTTTCTGTTCCCGGAACACCTCCGCTAAGTTGATGTAGGCCGGGATCAAATCCGGGCTCTGGCTAATTGAGCGGGTGAGAGAAGAACGGGCTTCCTCCAGATGTTCGTCGATTCTGCTGGCCTTGTCTGTCTGCAGCCACCGCTGGTATAGCGAGGCTCCAAGATTAGCAAGCACGTCCGGTCTCCGAAAATTCGTTTCAAGCAGCGCTCTGAAATTCTCAATAGCTTTGTCATACTGGCGAAGCGTGGACATTTGAACATAAGCCAGCTCGAAGAGCGCTTCTGGAAATTCATCATAGACTGCGAGCGCTTCCTGATAATTCGCAGCCGCCTCCTTGAACTCTCCCATCTCACGGAGCGCTCGACCGCGCTCCACGTAAGCGTGTCGAGCGCCCTCCCATTTATGCCCGCCTTGTATTATTGCAGTGGTGTAATCTTCGATGGCGCGACTGTAATCGCCAGAGGCGAAATATGCCATCCCCCTGTAAAGCAGAGAACCGTAATACCGTGGGAAGGTGCGGAGTAATTCATCATATGCTGCAATGGCTTCTCCTGGTAAGCCCTGCATAAGTTTTAGATCCGCCTGCGTTCGGTGCTGCTCGACATCTTCGGGAAGTGCTTCGAACTCATGGTCGCGCCAATAACGGACATGGAAATAGTTGGGATCGAGTAAGAGGCCAGTGGCAATGGCATCGAGACGAATCATTGTATCTTCAGTAGTCAGCTCAGCGAGGTCCGTTTCCTCCTCTTTACTATTAGCGCTAAGCGTAATAATCAAATTTGCAAAATCTTTGCGCTTGCTCTTGAGCGCCCTCGATGGTTCGTTACCAGGTTCATAGAAGTCTATGAAATCAGTGGCTGTCCTCAAACCACTCCCAAGGAAAGCATGAGTTATTTCGCGCGTGTGGAGGCGAAGAAGTGCCTGATCAATCCAATCAACAATCTGCTCCACGGGGAAGCGAGTTTTCAGCATGAGGTCGACCAGGTTCACACTACTCAGGTTCTGTAGATTTTCGATCCCTTCCAGCAGAAGACGATCTTCGTGAAATGCGTTGATGCCATCCAGTTGACTTAGTGGTTGGCCCTCCTCAAATCCTTTCCATGGAATCGACAATGCAGCGGTTCCTATGAGTTGAGCTACACGTAAACCCACAGTCGGGAAAAGACCGATTACTAAAGCAGCTAACAAAACATTATCTTTCAAATCTGTATTTTCTGTCCCTGTTTGGACGAGCAGGAAGATCAGCCAAGAGAGGATAAACACCGTCATGTAGCGATAGGACAAACTGGCATAATACCTGGGTTGTAAATCATCTGTCACAAATTGCCTGATTAATGCACCGAGACCAAAGACATAGGCACCAAGAAAACCGTAGGCCATAGGCGAAGGGTTCGGTGTAAGTGCGTTCAAATCCGTCCCCTCCGGATAAAACACCAATATCCAGCCGATCAATGTCAACAGAGTGGCGATCAGGATCGGCGATCTTGTAAACTGCCCCAATCCCGCATCAAGCCTTCCGCCATAAACTTGTTCGAACTTATCCCGGTATTGCTGCGCATTCTCCGGCATGCCAAGTCTGCGTAGGTTTTGCTTGTATTCGGCGAAAAGTGTAGGAAGCCTGCCGTAGATGAAGTAGTTGTAGATGATCGCTGGTAGTAATGCGCCAATGAGGATGATGAGAACGCGAATACTGATTAAGAATTCCGCGGTCCCAACGAGGGATAGGCCAAGATACAGTATCGATAGAGTGGCAAAAAATAAGAAGAGCATCTGTAGCGATCCGCCACGACTACGAACTTCCTGACGCCCTTCCGTCTTCTTGTTTTGGCTATCGGTGCTGGGATCGTTCATCGAGCACCTCTATTTGTATCTTGTGGGTTTAAGTAATTCCTCAGCGACGAATTTCATCGGCGTGGGAAGGTTTGCGGTCCCACTCAGCCAATCCCAAAGAGGTTCTCGCAAGCTTGGTAATATAATGGTGGCTTCTTCAAGCAATATTCTGAAGAGACTCAAATCTCCTTCGGGGCCTTGATCAACCTGAACCTTGAGTTGATCCAATCTAGCTATCATTTCTCCCTTGGTGGACTCTTCAAGGTCACTGGATTCAACTGCAGATGTAACGGCTTCAAATCCGCCCTCTAACCCCCACTCACCACCTTCCAAACCCGTCTGCACCTTCCTAACTGCCGAATAGATTTGCGGTGCAAAACCAGCAGTAGGATCAATCAAGATATCGGCCACACGTTGAAATACATCCTCATTTTCATTCGCTATTCTGATCAGCCAGTCTGAGAGCCTGTTCGCATTCGCCTCTTTACCTCTGAGAACCTCCAGTTGGATCTTGCGAACCGTTTCATTCAAGCGATCCTTGTCTACATCAGGATCGGTGATATCCGCGATGTACAGATAGATTCTCTCGAACAGCGTGTTGACCGTATCTTGATCAAAGCTTTCTTGGACTATCGATTCGGCACCACGACCAATAGCGATGGAGCCGCGTGAGCCAACATCATCCACAGTGATCTTATCCCCCTCTACAAAGTCTCCGTGTACCATTTCGGAGAGTTCCTCGTCCTGTTCGTTTTCCTTCATCATGTTGCTCCTGAGGTAAAAACTGACTCCAACTCTATTATAGACGATGGGCCAAGGGGGTTGAAGGTGGGAAAGAGCTAAGTAAGAAGTAATGAGTAAGCGCATTAGAAATGCATTGGCGCAATCAGCTTCCGCAAACTCGTGTCTACATAATTCGAATTTATCCCAACCTAGAGGCATTCAACTACTCTAATCCGGCGGATCGCTTGCAATCCGAAAGCCAACGGTGTCGCCGGAATGATCAGGAGGTTGCGAACCTCGATTCGCAGTCAGCATCAAGTCCCCGCCTTTGCTCGCCCAAGAGCCGCCGCTCACAACTCGATTAGTGCCTGTTGACGGACCGGATGGATTTTCAGAAGGCGATAATGCGTAGTAACTCGCACCATACCAATCGGCCACCCATTCAAAAACGTTTCCGGCCATTTTGTATATGCCATATTGGCTATCACCGTTAGTAAAGGCATTCATAGGTGCAGTAACGGCATAGCCATCATCATAATCGGTGTTTTTCCACTCTTCATCACATCTAGCATCACAGAAGTTAACGCGTTTGCAATCAAAGGTATCTCCCCACGGGTACTTTCTCCCATCAGTACCTCGTGCAGCCTTTTTCCATTCGGCTTCGGTCGGGAACCTATCCCCTCGCCATAGGCAATAGGATTTGTCCCCATACATATTGACTTCAACTACCGGGCGGTCTACAAATCCTCCGCCAGGTTCTTACCGATTGGTGATAATGCCAAGATTTTATCGTTACGATCACCACATCCTTTGTCAAGATAGACTGCGCGATGTCTTAATCGCAGCCAAAATATCTCAGCTTTACCCAAGACCTGAAGCCTGATTACAATAACGGATTCCTCCTAGGATCTTATCGGTGTAGGTGGTGACGCAGCAAACAACCAAGGGGCCAGGACTTCGCCGCAATGCTCACACGTCCGACCAACGGCAAATCGCTGATGAGTGAATCGTCCACATGCAGGACAGCGAGGACGGACGACCCACCTGCGGACTTGCACCAACAGCAAGGTAACTCCGAACACTACTGGATACAGAACTAATGCTATCGCCGATGTAATAGGGAGAGTATGAGGGAGATATGCCTCGGTGTCTCCGATGATGAGGCCAGTAATTTGTAATTGCCCTGCAACGGCTGGAATGTATAGTATCCAAAGCAAAATACTTGATGCCAGAGTTAGAAAGTGGCGCGCAAATTTCGGAGCTGACTCGCTCATATGCGCGCCAAGGAGACGTACAGAGAAAAAGCGTATGTAGACTAGCCAGAGCCACGTCAGGCACGTAACAGCGACAATCCATAAAAACATCATCAGTGCGTCTCGCAAAATGGTCAGCGGTCCGACACCGTCAACAATGTAGATATCAATGGGCGCAAACCAACCAAATGGGGCGATGATAAAGCCTACTTGAAGGCTAATGGCGAGCAACGTTGCAGGTAACAGCAGACGCAGATAGGGCATGAAACCCCGGCGGCGACTGTTCAACATCCCGGCGATGCTCTCCCGACGAACCTGGAAACCTACCGTCCCTACCATCAAGTATGTCGCCACTAGCAGGAAAATCAGCCCCGCAACAACGGCAATAATAAAGCCGCCAACCTGCCCCACAGTCCCCAGCAAAAAGAACAGGAAACTCTCCAACGGGTTAGCAGCATCTACAAATGATTGCATTGGGACCAATGCCGCGATGGTAGTCCATCCCGATACCAGCAAGAAGAGTTCAACCGCTATTGGAAAAAAACCCGCCAGAAAGAAAGCCAGAAGAACACCAGCAAAAACTGGAAGATCAAGCCATACTCGGAAAAGGGCGGTAGGGTCTCCCAGCATTGCGAGACGCTCTTGAGGTGTGGGGTGTAGCCGAAATAGGGGCTTCCATAGACCTGCCTTTTCTCCGGATCGATTCTGTGCGAGGATGTCGGACAGTGGCTCCTCGGCTCCCCACAACGCAGCGCGCCAGTCAGCGTAGATTTCGCGAACACGCAGGATACTGCTGCGGATCGCCGCCACAACTACCAAGGATATGACTACCCGGAAGATCCACAGCAGATTTAAAGGCAGGACAACCGTAAACCATTTAGTCCAATCGAAGCCGACCAAGCCCTCTCCGAAAAGCTCTTGGAAACCCCTCAAGATGACAGTAATAATCTGAACGCCCATTAGGGGCACTAGAAGAAGGGAAATGGTGGCAATCCACAGCGCTTGGGCGAAATAGGTGCGCCCTATATCCTGGTTGGCAATATGTGCCAGTTCGTGCAGGACGACAGCTCGAAACTTGTCGGGCGCTTTGCGCAACAACAGCCCCATCCATCCGCCCAATCGCAACGAGTAACGTTTTCGGAAGCCAAAAACCTGCCCTTCAATAGATCTCGAGCCAACCTCAATCTCGACGATGGGAGAAGGCGAAATGCTGGCCAGGTCCGACAGAGCCTGGATGTTATTCATCAAAGTGGGTTTTTGGTCGCGGGTGACCTTCTGCAGCTTCTTTCTGCTACGAATACGCGATGGGTGAGATCGATAAATAGCCATCGCCAGGGTGAGTACTCCCAGGGCTAGCGAAGTGGGTATGAGCAGCCGAGTGAGACTCTGCCTCACCAGTGCACGATATGCCTGCACATGCAATTCTAACCCAGCATCGTCCAACTCAACCCCCGAAGGTCCCAACTCGTCGAAGGGTACCGTAAGAAAGCCCTCCACTTCAAGTAGCCCTTGGATGTGATTTCCTAGCATCAACGCCACCGCTATGGCGGCGATTACGAGCAAGGCAAAGCGCGCGTTTGTTTCAATCGGGCATGCAAAAGGGTTTAACCGCTTTATAGATGGGGTATTGATCTGCATGGTTGCTTGCCACTACACTAAGTAGCCAGAACAAGTGCACCGATCAGTGCGTCTGCCATCTTGTTCGCCAGGTCATGCTCCAGACCAAATTTCTTTGCCTGTCTACGTGCAAGTTTCTTGACTTGCTCTAGTTGATCACTAGTGAGCGGTTGGGGCTTATCGTCGTCTATGCTATCCTTCTCTTCTCGGCTGAATATGCCCTTGATTGTCTCCTTGATCTTCTCTCCGCTTTCTTCTTCCTTGATCACCTCGACCACTTCGGTAAATACACGAGTCAGAACAGCTGTTACCATTGCCGCTGCGGCTGGGGTAACTGCTACCAAAACCTCGCCAACGCCAAAGGCCAAAGCGTCATCACCCCTCGACTTAGTCAGGTCTGGTGAAGTGGGGTCAACAAAGTACTCCGTGATTAAATCATCGAAGAGATCCAATTCCTCAGGTGCAAACTCGGTAACAATACGCTTAGAGACCTCCTTGATATACTCTTGTCCTTCAGATGTCTCAGTCCACATTTGAACACCTCCATAGAATTTGTGTGTTTTAATCTGCAAAACATTCGTTGCACAAGATGGTTACTAGCTACCTAGCTAACCCCAATTGCATTTTTTGGGGAGTAGAGCTTGAATAAGAGTGAGGCCACTGCACACTTTAGATGATCCAATCCAAAGTGCTTGTACAGGAGGGCTCTCATGTTCAATCTTTTCACATTCAAGGTTGCTGTAAACTACTTGGTCGACGATCGGCTGGTTGGGAATCACCGGCGGCAACGCAGGCTCCAACCCCAATTGAGCGATATAGAATTGTTGACTACCTTGGTTCAAAGCACGCATCAAAGGCATCTAAAATAGAGGAGTGAATCCGGATTGGTTTATTCAGCGCAATGATCCACTCCATCACTCAGTGTCGGTTACACTAGTGATTGATGTATCAATCCAATCCCCTCCCTCCTTATCCGTTCGCATGGGCGAATATCCTGTTTCACCCTCATATTGCTTGGCATTGGTTATCCGGCGAGAGAGCTCGTTCATCAATTGTGGGTATGGCACCGGGTGCAGCGGGGCATGGATGCGTCCATCAAGGCTGCTCACCACTGCATGGGCGGATTGTGCGTTGGCCTCGGGAAGAATTCCGTCCAAAATGTCGTTCAGTGAAGGTTCTGGATGGACAAGACTGTAGGGCGTGCCATTGTGA
>SDBS01008299.1_pt1 | contig 10051 bp, 6 predicted proteins | sample 2277091 | NCBI WGS metagenome assembly SDBS01 (sample SAMN10404972, study PRJNA504765) | marine sediment metagenome | isolation source: marine sediment core GS10_PC15, 163 cmbsf | place: Arctic Ocean: Southern Knipovich Ridge | collected 2010 | reverse complement strand
TAACCCACCCGCATCGAGTATCGTTCCACGAAAACCGTAACCCAATCCGCCTATCTCAGAAGTCATTAGAACTGAATTAGGGTATTGCTGATATAATTCCTCTGCTATTTGCATATATTGTCGTACCCTAGCCCCTTGAGAAAAACCTATATAAAATGCAGGATTGATAAGGGCTGAAAATGCAATAATGCCTACTATTATTATTTGACCTACAACGACGGGGGATGCAAAGGATCGGTTCAATTTGTATAACTGATATGTTGGACTATCTAAAATCGTCTTAGAAATTATGATAACAATTGGTACAAGGTATAGAGGATCATACCAGGGGAAGAATAAGGTTCGACGAAGGAAATATGCTCCAAAAGTAAGTAATCCCCAAAGCAAGATAATGATTGAAAGTTGGATATCTACTCGGGTTATTAGTTCTGTGAAATTCTTTAATATTTTCAATATGAATAAAGAAATAAATAATACGATAATGAACAAGATGAAAAAAAAGTAGGTTTTTGGAAATTGAGAGAAGAAAGGAAATAGATAATAATAATTGGAGATTCTTCCAAAGAGAATGTTGATGACATCGCGATACCCGAGCGAGTAGAGAATCGATTTCGCAATAACAGAGTTAGGAACCACAGTTTCGTAGAAGTATAGATCAAACAGTATAAATGGTAGGACGCCAATGAGTGAAAATGTAAAGACTTTGGGAAAAGAAAAGCGTTTTGTAAATAAGGCATGAATAATGATAAGACCAAAAAGTATTATTAACTCAGGTCTAAAAAAAATGGAGGCACCAAGCAATGTAAACGATACTTTGTTTTGATCAACATACAACAATAATGCTAGACCGGCTAATAATAACGCCGCGACAGTTTCCATCAATCCAACACTCGGATATAGCGTGAAAGAAATAATTACTAGAAAAATTATCGATAAATTTAGCGTTGAGTTTCGATGTTGAACTAATTTAGAAATTAAAACAGTATATACCAGGGCATTGGCAACCACTAATAAAGCGTTTAGAATCGCAACTAAGGTGGGTAGATTTACATCCATTCGAACCAGACGTGTTATCTCAAAGAGTACAAAAAGCAATATTGTCCATCCTGTAGAAGAGCTTGTTTTTACTCGTTCCCCTTCGTTGAAATACGGTTCACCACGTTCGATTATATTTTCGACAATTCGAAAATGGATATATGCATCATCAAATGCATACTCTAGCAATCTCAAATGAATAAACAGCGAGATGAGAGAAATAAGTATTAAAAAGAATAGGAATATTATTATTCTATGCTTTACGATGGTTTCTTTTTTCATGGAATCGTAGAGAAACCCTTCGATTGAATTCCAAATGGCATTTTGAATATATCATAGAATTCAAGTTCGTCATTAAATCCTATACGATTCAATTATTTTACTAAAGGCCGAAGCTCTTCTTGTGGGTGAGAAGAGATCGATATTGAAAATGATAAACGAGCCAATTCTACAAGTACTAGCACAAGTGCAGTGAAATAAATCAACCCCGCCGCAATTTGGGCTAGGTCGGATTGCCTACCGATATAAAAGATGATAATTGAAGGGATGCAAAGTAAAGCGGCTGATGCCACCAGCTGCCACGACCAATCCCGGCTAAAGTATATCGGCAGCACCAGCACAGCATATCCAACCCAGGCGTATTGAGTTGCCAGCAAAGCCACCACGATCGCCAGGCTGCTCACTTCCAATACGTTTGGGCGTTTTCGCCAAACCAAGCATGCCGCGATTAACAAAAGCACAAGCGCCATAACCAATCCAAGAGTTGGCAATCCTAGCCGGGAAGTCAAGCCGTAGATGGACATATTTGTCGCCAATGGCGCCGCTTTGTAAATCGCCAGCATTTCGAACCATTGTATATAAACAACCGAGCCATAAGAGATGAGCGGAAGAATTGAAAGAAAGATTACCATGCCAAACGCAACCGCAGCAGTTGGCCACGCACCAATAATCAGCAGCAGTCCCGGCCAAACAAGGAAGTTTGGCTTTACCGCAGCCAGCAATCCTATTAACAAACCGGCAGCCAATTGCTTCCCCGATTTCAAGAAGAGCCAGGCGCCTACGCATAGCAGCAATAAAAACACATACATCTGCCCCATCAACAGCGTGTACCTGATACCGGTCATGCAGAAAGCCAAAACATCCCATGTGGGTGTACCTGGATTACGGTATGAGTACGCCAATACCGCAACCAAGGCAATATAGAGGATGAAGGAAATGATTCGCCAGATTTGATAAATCGTATCCGGGTCCGACTCTGCCAGAAATTGGAATATTAGGAGAGTCACCGGGGGGTTGAGATTGGTCGAGAGACGTTCGGGGAGTGAGTATGGATTCTCACCTGATACAATCGCCTGCCCGACGCGCACAAAAGTGTTGAAGTCGTACATGTTCTCGACATAAAATATTCCAACTAAATTGATGGCAACAAGGATGATGAACAGAAACCTGATAAGCGCGCGTCGCAACATTGATATTAGTGGATTGTTCTGAGGAGAATTCGATCAATTGAAGTCGGATTGAATCGAAGGATTCAGATTGTATAGACGTAAGATTAGGTTCATACCTGGGTTAATGGAAGGCCACTCTCTAATGCTTTACTTAATAAGTATATTTGGTATTATAATTCAGTCAAGTAGCAGAGTGTGAGGCTGTCATTGTTCAGCGATTCTGTCACCCTAATTTTTCAACAGAAATGTCACCTTGACCACTAACATAACATAAGTATAATCAACATTACCCAAAAGGAAGGCGAGCTAGGTATGGTTTTGAGCCACCCTGCTCGTCTTTTTATTTGGGAATAACCGATAATCTCATTATTCATGAACACTCAGTCCATATCTTCGCCAAGGGTGTTTAGCTGCTGGTTTACTTGATGTATGCACCATCACAATACCATCCGACTTTGTATTTCTCCCATTAATTTGGAAATGAAAGTTGGCTGATTGTTAATGGATAACAACCAAGGATGCGCCCGCTAGAAATTGTTAGTGTCTTTGTCATGGACCACATTCCTGTACTAGTGTATTGAAAAACGATATATTTATTTTACATACTGAAATATTGTCGCTCCAGCCTCATCATAAATGAGACTATAATGGGGATCGTCTTTCAATGCAGATCTTAAAGCACCACATTTATCAATTGAAATATCAAAACTCTCAATGCAAGGTTTTGGAATATATAGATGTGTAATTAATCTGCCGGTTGAAACGATCCATTTCTCTATACAGTCAGGTGCCTGTGAAGAGCATTCCTGCAATGCAATGTGTTGTTCAATACGCTGGGAAAAATCTCCCATCCATTCATAACCCTGGACAACTGAGACATTATGTCGACTCGCTAAAGCAGGAAGCCATTCCGAAGAGCGATCGAGATACCAAATGGTTGGAGAAATTACTAGAATCCTACTTGTTATTGGTGTATTCATATCTATCCAACGCATAGCATCACGCTCGCTTTGTGGCAGTGGTGTCATTAATTGTGGAGGGGCAACAAAAATGATTACTATGCTATAAAGCAATATAAAACCAATAATAAGAAGTCTCATGCTTTTATACCACCAACCGCTTAGTTGTTTTATAAACATAGTTCGTAATGCTTTATATCCACCAATTCCAGCTAAGATGGCTAGTGGAATAACTGCAACTTGATCGGCGGCACGCGTATGTAGGATAAAAATTACTATCACCCATAGTGGTAGAAAATATTTTTTGTTAATTAATTCTATAATAAAACCAAATAGAAAAGCAAACGTCCAAATGGGAATGAATAACTCGTTAGTGATTTTTAACAATAATAGACGAGATATACTGGCAACGAATGTAAACCCATTATCTACTCCAGGCATAAGCAATGCAAGCCCATGTCTTGAGGTAACAGTAAATATCCAGGGGATAGTAAAAATCATTGTTCCTATTAGGAGAAACAAGGAATAATAAACGCCGGTCTTTGTCCTTCTTAATACTAAGAAAAAAAGCGCAATACTGTATATCAAAAAATAAGTGTTTGCAGGATGGCTTAATACTGTTAAACCACAAAATAATGCTGCAATTGGAATCCTTCTAGGATCATTATCACAGTACAGGCGGAAAACATGATGTAATGCCAAGAGTGAAAAAAGCAGACCAAACGATCTAGTCAAACCACCACCCATGATTAGCCATCGAAAGGAATCAGGTATAAGAATAAACGCAAATAAAGAGATGACCACTTCAGTTCTTTTGGATAATAAGTCTCTGCTCAAAATGTAAAAAGCTGGAATAGTTAATGTTGTAATGGTTGCAGGTAAAAATAAAAGAATGTCGAATAAACTAAATGGAGTTACTTGTTCTAGAAGTCCAGCAACATAGAAAGCAAATGGTGGATAGACATACGGTATTCCAGCATTATTGTAAGTTGTGTACAAAGGTAAGGAGAAGTTATTATTCTGGAGGTCCTTGATCATAATGTAGAAGAGACCTCCATCGTTAATAGGAAAGTCGGACGTAATAGCAAATGACAACCGTATAGCTACTCCGAGAAAAAAAACTGATAGTATAAGATAATCTATTCGTACGAAGGGCTTACTTGAAACACGATAATTCATTCTGTTGTGTTTTAGAATCGATTAAAATGACGGTCCATTTAAGTATTGTCTTAAAAAAGTGTTACAAGCTGGGGTCCATAAATACATGTTAAGCTCAATTTATTGAATAAGTATTATCCTACTTATCTAAGAGTATCTTTAAATCAGTTAATATCTTCAAACCGGCTTGAGTATTAGCAAGATTTATCTGGTCTAATCTGTCTTCGAATGAATATAACTCTCCTACTTCATCAAGAAATATTGCATACCAATTTGTAGTAAAAATCGATGTTAGATTACCTTTTGAAATTGGATGTGTAGGAGGGTGATATGGATTATGAAATAATTCCGCGATGAAAAAATTTTTCTCTTTGGTCATGAGAAATAAGGAAACGCCCGGGAATTTGGAAACCGTTGTAATTTCACTTAATTCTAAAATCGTTGAAGCCAAATTCACTAAGCTCACTGCATGAGATATGTGCTCTCCTGGTTTGATAGTTGGTGGATAACGGATAAGTAATGGAACGTGCAATGTTTCACGGTAAAGTGAATTCGCATGCCCAAATAATCCATGTTGGCCAAAAGCCTCACCGTGGTCAGAAGTAATAATGACGATTGTATTACCTAACAAGTTTTCTCTCTTCAGGTATTTGAACAATGAACCTAACTGAGCGTCCAAATAATAGATTGCCGAATCATATGCATCAATTTGCGCGAGAATTTCATTTCTTGTTAGAGTACCCCCCCATCCCGACGGGCCTGTTTCTCCAAATCTTCCAGGATTTCCATTTTGTGATATTTCCCCGTATTTACCGGCAAATTGACCAGGTGCATAGTATGGATCATGTGGATCAAAATAATTCAGCCAGACAAAAAATGGTTTTTTGGGTTTTTGTTTTAACCATTTAAGAAACTCACGATTCACTTCTTCTGCATTTTTTCGACCTGAGAAGTACCAATGGAAATTCTCATTCAACCTAATCGATGTTGAAATTTCTCCGCCTAATCTTGTCCAACGGAATAGATTTTGAATACCCCAAAATATATCTTTATATTCACTAAATCCTTGATTAAATCCACGAGTTCCAGCACAGGAAATTTCATTTGCTACAATCGCCGCAGTTGCATATCCATTCTCAGAATAGACTTCTGCCAGAGTAAGAAATTCCCGATTTAATTTTTCACCGGTGAGTCTCTCAGCAAAGTGTTCGTGACTTAATAAACCAGTCATGACCGTGGCATGCGAAGGCAGCGTCCATGATGAAGTCGCGAAAGCGTTGTCAAACTGGACACCTTCTTTCGCAAACTGGTCCAGGTTAGGCGTAGGGCGGTAGTATCCATAGGTGCTCAAGTGATCTGCACGCAGGGTATCCAACGTGATCAAGAGGATATTGGGAGCATCTGGTCGAGCTGGAGGGAGACGAGCGAGAAACGCATTTTCATGGATTTTCTTGCCAGCGCTAACCAATACAAATAATATGCAAACAAGAGCCAAAAGAATAGGCGCTCGTGAGGATAGGAATCCGATCGTGCCCTGTCTATGCCTGGCGAAGAAAACATGAGCCTGTTTGGTCAATCCCAATGCCAAGACCCAGGACGCAATTGAGATCATAGGTACGATCAGCAAAATTGTGTTCACAAAACCGATGAAGAGAAGCAAGTCCAATATTGGCACAAAGGTAGGAAGCTGGTTCCTCCGCAGGAGTATTCTATTTAGAATCAAGAAAAGACCGATGGCGAAAACCGCGAAGATGCCTGCCATGGCTGCATAAACCGTAGGTGCCGCCCATAGAATCTCATGCCCCATGGGTTCTGGACTGCCGAGCAGCATGCGAATCCATTGAACTATCCCTTCAAACAAACCGAATACTATACCTAAAGCGACCGCTGCAGCAAAGGAATTGATAATTTGATATGACGAGGGAATAGGTTTTTGTTCAGTGTAAGTTAACATAGGTTAATTATTATTAATTGAAAAAGCCCAAGCAGCTCCAAAAGCGGTTTGCTTGTAACGCACCTTGATGTCCCGCCAGGCAAGGAAGTAGAAAAGTTCGCGGTAATGCCACAAATCACTTAAATCAAGTGAAAACCAACCCCTGGATGGGCTGATGAGAATTTCTGATACTTCGAATTCTGAAGGTATGGTTTCGTCTTTTGTGGACATCGGCTATGAGTAAGGCCTAAATTGCATTTCGAAAATATTGGATATGTTTATAAATTCTAATCTAAGACAATTTTACACAAAAGGGTGCAATTTTCCTTAAACGGTCCCGGGAATCAAGATCGGTGGGGTTTTTTATGTGGAAGAAAGTGGTAATCAAGATTGTATCGCTCAGAAAATCGCTTGTAACCTCTATCGGGTGCTCGGATAATTTTGTTCAATTCGTTATGATCTAACCAGTTGACTTTACAGCGCGGGCAGTTATCGATCACAATATTCCCTGGTCCTCCATAAGGATGGGTATCCATTTTCTCATTGCACTGGGGGCACATAATTTGGCGCTCGAGCTGCTCCCAATTTAGGGGTGGAGGGATGACAGGTGGTTTCGTCGATCGGGAGCGTAAAAGTTCGATATTCTTTACGAATGAGGCTGTATTAATCAGGATGCCGCGGCACTTTTCGCAGGATAGAACTGCGCTTCCATTAATGCGGGCTTCAATAAGGGGCTTACTGCAAACCGGGCAGTCATATTTAGTGGCAATGTCGGTAATGCGCACACCATCAATGTTACCTTCCGGAAAGTAAGTCGAATCACAAAACTCGCATATGAAGTAGTCCTTATGCTCAATAAATAATAATGGCGCTCCACAGTTTGAACAATTCACTTATAAATCACCATGTTTCGATTGATGAGATAGTCGATAATAAATTTATGATTGAATAATCGTATTTAAACTTCTGCAAAGGGTGTTTTTGATATAATGCTTTTTACCCAGGGGTTGTTTTAACAATACATACGTGCAATAATTGTTCCATAATATGTTGGAAAAATAACTGGTATTGCTTTTTGTTGTTCACATCCTGCCCCTGTTAATCTTCCTTTTAGGTTGCTTCAAACACTACCAGCGCGGCTAATATTCCACTGGTTTAACTTCCATACACGCTCAGGGTGCAGACGACGCCCACATCTCCTATCGCTACGGCTGGAATCTAGCTAATTATTACATTTTGAGTTGGAACAAATCAGGCTACCGCAGGACGGAGGGATTCACTGACCCATCATGGATGTACATGAGCGCGGCCTTGTCTCTGATTGGTAGGAAAGATTAGGTTTACTCTTTCGGGATTAGAGAGAGCGGGGTCTTCGGACTTGGATTGCCCTCTCCATCCAGCAAGACATGGGCCGTTTTGATTACGGCTCACCAAAATCCAATGATCCGCTAGTAATGCTTGGTCAAGCGCTGGAGGTAGAACGACTGACTTTATATTGCAATCCCTTGACCGTGGTGATCAGAAATAAATGAAGTATATCGCGCCTATGATCAGGAAAGGTCCATACGGAAAAGCCATTCCGAGTTGATAGCGACGAGTGAGCAGCAAAACCAACAAGTATATCAAACTGAATAAACCTGCCGCGATGATGGTTAGGGTTAAGCTTTGGATAATTTCTGGAAAGCCAACCATTAAACCGATCACCGCGCCCAGCAACACATCGCCGAACCCCATTGCAGTTTCATTTAGGTCCGATTGTCTCCACCGGTGCATCACCCAAACAAACAAATACCCAAATATATAGAGAATCAACATAAAGGTAAACCCAGATAACCCGCCGATCAGAGTTGGGAATAAATCATTTCGCAGAGTGCCGCTGATCAAACCTAAAATCAGCCCTACAACGATGAGCGTATTTAGAATCAGGCGATGTTCCTGGTCGATGATCCAAACAATCCCTAAATAAATAAAAATAATCAATCCAATTCCAAAGCCCAAATTTGAAGGGGGAGATAACCAGATCCATACTGCGGCTGTGACGTATATGAATTCAACAAGCCAGGTTCTGGTAGACCGCCTATGACCACAATGCAGGCATTTTCTTGGCCAGAAAAAATAATTCCAAGGCGATTGAGGAGTCTGGCAGTGCAGACAGATTGGGGTAGCAAGCCGGCGCTTGATGGGCAGGATATCCGACAGGTAGTTAACCAGGATCCCGCAGATCCAACCGAGCAAGGCAATAAAAAGTATTTGAAAACCGATAATTGACATTAGTGATTAAGTGACAAAATTTTGTGTCATTGCGAACCGTCGAAGCTTGCGGAGACGGTGTTGCAATCTCCTCACAGCTAAGTTGGATTTTGTTGCAGTCGACATCCAGAGAACGTTGGGCAGTAAAGAACACTGGGCAATACAGAACATTGCTGCGGCAACAAAGAGCGTTGCTTAACGCTTCGCAGCAACAGATAAGTGGATTTCCTCAGGATAATATTCTTCCTTTCATGAAGATAGAGCACCAGATCTCTAAGGTCTTGCGACCAGGGCGGTAATCAAGCGCTGGATATTTAATGGCTGTCCAGAAAGCAAGATCTGTGCTCGAAACATACGGGCGACCAAACGCAAGATTAATAAAGTCGTCATAATTATCAGAGATAAAGATAAAATGACCTGCCAGGGCGGGACATCTACGGTTGCCAGGCGAGTTAACATTGTAACCGGAGCGGTGAGCGGGAAAAGGCTCAAGCCGGTAGCCAGGACGCCGTTGGGATAGCGGATGAAAACGGTAATTGTTAGCAAGGGGATCATCATTGGCAGGAGTAAAACGAAAGCAAGTTGGGACGCTTCGCGCAGATTGGAAGCCAGGGCGCCAATGGAAGCCATTAAACTGGCATACAAAGCGTATCCCAGGACGAAGAAAATAAATGCCCAGACGATAAAATTTGGTTGCAGTTGATATTCAAAGGGCATTTGTATGCTCCTGCCGCTCAGCCGCAGTAATGCATAACTTGTTCCAATCCAAACAGCAGTCTGGATCAGCCCCACCACTCCCAATCCGAGGATTTTACCGGATAATATTTGTTGGGGAGTGAGAGAGACCATCAGCACCTCCAGCATTCGGTTCTGCTTGTCTTTTGTGATACTACTAAGCAGTAGGCTTGAAGACATCAGGATTGTAATATAGAAAAACAATGTAATCCCAAAAGGTAGGAAGAAGGTGAGAGGGTTGTCCTGAGGGCGTTGGGGCGCTTCTTCAAGTAATATGATTTGCAAATCGAGTGGAGATTTTAATTGGTTTGCCAGATGGGTGTCTCCCCCCAACAGGTTTACTTGTAAAACCCACTGGATCAAGTTCGACCCCGTTTGAGTGGACAAGGGATTGATGTCAGGTCGCACATTCACGATCTCACCCGTTTTAATATAATTTTCCGGGATCAGGTAATAGGAGTGAATTTTGCCCCCCTCGAGAGCCTTTTTAGCCGCCGCTTCATCGGGGTAAGCTTGCAGGGCGGTTGGTGGGA
>SDBS01008298.1_pt1 | contig 10051 bp, 10 predicted proteins | sample 2277091 | NCBI WGS metagenome assembly SDBS01 (sample SAMN10404972, study PRJNA504765) | marine sediment metagenome | isolation source: marine sediment core GS10_PC15, 163 cmbsf | place: Arctic Ocean: Southern Knipovich Ridge | collected 2010 | reverse complement strand
TGTTAACGTCGGTGTTTCTCTTACCGAACCCAATGCCATTGTCGGCGATGATGATTACTGGCGTATGAACATTGACAAAGGAAATCAGGCCAGCTCGGGTGAGGACGCCATCACCACCGGCACCATTGGTGCTGAATTACCAGCAGGGGGCGGCGGTGCAATGTAAAAAATGAAGCCTCGTGACAAGTGAGATGAGCCTCTGTTCATTACAACAGATGATCAGGGCCACGTTTGGCTTCTTGTTGGGACTGATTCAGGATTTGAAGCGCTGACGCGAATATACTTGGCTGATATAGCGGTCGAATTTACACCGGTTCCGGGAGAATACTGAGAGTACACATAATAAATAGGCTTTTGAAAGGTCAGAACAATGAAGAAGTTTCTGGTGGTCGTACCTCTGTTAGTGCTGATTGCCTTTTTCACTGGATGTACATCGTATTGGTATCAAGAGGGAAAGACCTACGAAGAATGTAGAAGTGACTTACAGCAATGTGTCGCTGAAATGAAGAAGTACTCTGATAAAGACGCCAATCTTGGCGTCTATGATCTTCGCTTCGAAAGGGATTGCATGAAGCAGAGGGGATACAGGCTTGTTAAAGAGAGAAAGTTGCCTCTGAGAGTGCGCCGGCAAGGGCCTGACTCTTTCGGAGGAACGTATGGTGTGTCCGGCCTGCTTGAGGGGCCATAGCTCAGGATGTTGTCCGTCGGACATGGTGAAACTGAAGTTGCCATTGTAGTTGAAACACATGGTTCTTCGGGACGCCGGATGAATAGTCGGGATTCTGCAATGAAACCTACTGGTGGATTAATTAAGAAGAATATGGAACTACTACGCCGGAGCGTTGTATCGGGACTATCTCTCCTCATAGCCATGACCCTGGTGGTTTTGATGCCGTTTGTGGGCGGCTGTGGTCAGCAGCAGGTTCGCACATTGGGTAGCGGTGCCGCACCAACAACAGGTCGGATCTCAAAGGAAGAACTGCATCAAATTCTGCGCAAGTTTGCAGGGTTCTCCTTAAGTAGAATCAAAGAAGCGGCAACTGCATTGGATGAACTGCCGCCTAACGCAAGGATACAAAAGAGAACCGTTCTCATGAGGGCGCGCTTTGTAAATGCTCTCAACAGTATGCTGGATCAGGAAGATCAGATTGCCTCGCTCATCGACACCTGGGCACTTCATGTGCGCCTAAGATACTATTTTGAGACTGGTGACGGGAGTTCGCTGTATGGTGATCATCAGGATGTTGCCATTGAGACTGCTAAACGATTGGAATTAGAGATCGAACAGATCGGCAAGACATTCTTGGAGGAAAAGGCCTTCACTGACACGCGTGAATATATCCATGGCTTTGCCCGAGCCAATCCGATCCACGGAACGTTCTCGAATATGGTGGTTTATGCAACGGAAATCAAAGAAGGTGAAACAGACTATCTCACCAGCGTCATAGGCATACCAATGGCACCTTTTAAGGCCATGGAAGGAATGGACCGAACTGCGACAGCCATACACAAGTTCAGAGCCACCGCGGGAGGTTTTTCGGATGTAGTTGAAGCATTCCCGGAATCTGCTCGCTGGCAATTATTATTATTGCTGTACGACTTGGAAGAAACTGAGATGGCCAAATCTTTTCTGGCCAGTATGTCTGAATTCTCCCAGAGCAGTTCTCGAATTGCTGACTCTGCCGAGAAGCTGCCCGATCAGCTTCGAGAGCAGTTTTCCACATTGGTTGAAGAAGTTGATGCCAAACAAACAAGCCTGCAAACGACGCTGGACAAAGCCGAGAAAACTGCAGCTACTGTCGGGCGGAATTTGGTAAAAGCTGATGAAGTTGCCGATTCGTTTGGACGAACTGCCGAAAGTGTTAACGAAGCAGCAACTGCGTGGGACAAGGCAGCAGAGGCTACAAACCTGGCACTCAAGGAATTTAGCAGAATGAAGCCCGCCAGAAAAGATCCGAATTCAAAAGCCTCTTTCAACATTAATGATTACCGTGACATAGTTGAAACTGCGGCAGTAACTGTCGATGGCCTAAGAACACTTACAGCGGAGGTTCGTGAGTTTGCAAAGTCGGATGAGTTGGCTACATGTGCTTTCGCAATTCACGGATTGCTTAACCATGTTACTTGGCGAATAGCACTACTATTTCTTTTCGCATTTGTCCTGACTCTTGCGTATCGAATTGTGGTCGTTCGAATCGTAGATAAACGGAAGCAGAATCGTTGACAGCCGTATTGAAGGCACTGGCATTTTGCCGTGTGGGCATATGATCTTAGATATTGAAAGGAGCTATTCTGTGAGTGCGACATTTACAAAAGAATCGGAAAACCTTTTTGTAGTTCACATAAAAGGGACTCTCACATTCGAAGACTTAAAGGAGGCTGAGAACAAAGCACGTGCTGAGATTGATCGTAGTCAAAAAGTCAGACTGCTGATTCTTGCTGAACAGTTTTCCGGCTGGGGCAAGGAAGGTAACTGGGGTGATTTGACGTTTATGTATGAATATGATCTCCATATTGAAAGAATCGCCGTTGTTACCAACGCGAAGTGGACGGATGAGGTCTTAATGTTTCTCGGAGCCGGCAGAAGGCACGCATCTGTGGAATCCTTCCATAATGAAGAAGATGCCAGAGATTGGCTCCAGAGCGGAAGCGAATAACAAAAGGAGAATATTATGAAGAAAGCAACTATAACTTTATTGATGATAACGATGTTGCTTACGGAGTCTGTGTTCGGGCAGAGCGAAGAGTATCTGACTAATAAGTTGGCTAATTTTGTGTAAAGTGTAAATATTGATTTTGAAGAAAGGATTATCATGAAAACTAGGACATGTTTATTATTAGCAGTAGTCGTTCTCGCGTTGGGTAGATCAAGCTTCGCTGACATTCTTGAACTGAAGAATGGCATGATTCTCAACGGCAAATACGTGGGCGGTACTCCGGGGACACTTCGCTTTGAAGTCGGCACCGGTATGCAAGTAATCCCGACTGTACAGATTATCGCACTGACGTTTACCAGCTCTGTTGGTGCTGTTTCTGCCCAACCTCAGGCCGCGACTCCTCCAAAAGAGCCTGTAAAAACGACAATTGTGTCTCCGCCATCAACGAGCCAACCACGAACGATCACGTTGCCGACCGGTACAATGTTGCTCGTACGAATGATGGACAGCATCTCCTCACGTAACCCGGCGGGATCGAATTTTACTACCAAACTGGAATATGATCTGGTTGTCGGTGGTGGAGTGGGCCTCAAGGGAGGGACGAAGATATACGGAAAAGTCAAGAGTTCAACCCAGGCACGACGCGCTGTGGGAAAGTCAACTCTGGATATCAGGTTGACTCAGTTAATCATCAACGGTCAACCAGTACCGATTGCCACGAATGGCTACAAAGCAGCTGGTGAAGCATCCATTAAGAAGGCTGCGCGTGGTGCAGCAGCAGGTGCCGTTATCGGTTCGATCGCCGATGGGAGTGATGGCGCCCGTAAAGGCGCAGCCATTGGCGGTACACTTGGGGCTCTACGCAAAGGCCAAACCGTGACTATCCCCCCAGGGACACTGCTGGAATTCAATCTGGCTCAGCCGCTAAAACTTACGATTCCTGGCTAAATCTGGAGAGAGCATTATTGGATTATATCCTTTACGGGTAACAATAGAACATAGACGACTAAATAGGAGACGATTATCATGAAACTTAAACTCTCGCGTGTATATTTAATATTAGGGCTTAGCCTGGTTGGTATGCTAACAGCCCTGACTGTGGGTGTGATGGCCCAATCCGAAGAGGATATTCCTTCGGAGTTTCCGGAACCGGACCCTGGCAACCTGCGTGCCTTTGTTGAATTGGTACGTTCCGATATCAGGACTCAAAAGACTTACATTCTGGCCCAGAATATGGAACTCACTAATGATGAGGCCGTTGAGTTTTGGCCTCTTCAGAGGGAATACAATCTCGAATTAAACAGATTGTACGACCGTCGGTTTGCTTTAATACGCAAGTTCCTCAGTACTTACGACAGTATCACCGACGATCAGGCGTGCCAGTTGGCGGATGAAGCTTTGTCCCTGGAGGAGAGTAGAACTCAGCTCAAGCGTGAATACTTCACGGAATTTTCGAAGGTCATTACGCCCAGGAAAGCGGTTCGGTTCTTCCAGATAGAGAATCAGATCAACGCGGCAATTGACTTACGTATCGCTGCGACTCTTCCTTTGATCAAGTAGTTGGGGCAGGTCTCATAGGCAAGGAGTATGCCGTATGGTTCAAAGACGAAACTACATCATCCCATATGTAACTGTGACATTGATCATCTTGACGTATGGGTCGGCGGCAACTGGAATCGCAGCAGATGCCAGCCAGCCGGTACAGGTGGAAGGATGTTGGTTGCATCGTTGCGTTGGAAGAAAGTCGTTAATACTAGTTGGTTTTTGAAAGGAACAAGGCAATGAAAAGGAATATTAACAAGAAGGTAGCTGAATGTATCCCGAAATTGGCTGTGACACTAATCATATTATGTGTTTCCACTTTCGCCAATGCCATCGAGCTGGATTGGCCGCGCGAAATCGAAGCACCCGAAGCCAAGATAGTAATATATCAGCCGCAATTGGAGTCATTCAAAGGTAACGAACTTACCGCCAGAGCAGCTGTTTCGGTTACTCCAAGAGGAGAGAAAGAGCCCATATTTGGTGCGGTCTGGATCGCCGCACGCGTTTCAACAGACCGAGACACAAGGATAGTAACACTTCTTAGCATCGAAGTTCCACAGGCCAAATTTCCAAATGTGCCGACGGACAAAGTGGAGAAACTTAAAGCTATGCTCAAAATGGTAATCCCGGCGTGGAACCCGACTATTTCTCTTGATCGTCTGCTGGCCATGCTTGACCTGATCGAGAAGGAAAAAGAGACCGCACAGAATCTAAAGATGTCAGTTCCCGAGATCATCGTGGTCAATAAACCTGCAGTACTGGTAACGATTGACGGTGAACCACAGCTTGGCAAGGTGGAGGATTCCGATCTAATGCGTGTCATGAACACCCCATATTTCATCGTGTTAGATATGAAAACGAAGAAGTATTATCTTAAATGTGGTACTATCTGGCTGTCTTCCAGTGATGTCTTAGGTCCATGGCTATCGGAACATAATCCCCCAGTGTCTGTCGTAATAGAAGCCGCAAAGATGCCGGAAGCCGGTCAACAGGACACTGAGCAAGTTGACAAGCGCGTGCCGCAAATCATTGTTTCTACCACACCTACGGAACTGATCGTCATCGATGGAGAACCCAAGTACACACCGATAAGTGGAAGTAGCTTGCTTTTCGTGACCAATACTGAAAGCGACCTTTTCATGGATATTGGTACACAGCTTAACTTTGTGCTGCTGTCAGGTCGCTGGTTCGCTTCAATAAAGCTGGATGGGCATTGGTCATACGTGGCGCCCTACAAGCTTCCTCGCAGCTTTGCGAAGATCCCGCCTGATTCGGCCAAGGGGTATGTATTGGCCAGTGTTGCCGGTACACTGCAGGCAAAGGAATCGGTGCTCGACACTTACATCCCACAGACCGGCACCATCATTCGCAACGAGGCCAAAGTTGCGGTTGTTTATGACGGTAGTCCAACGTTTGCAAAGATTGACGATACCGACATGTATTATGCTGTTAACACTCCCAATTCGGTGATCCGATACGGTAGCTTCTACTACTGCTGCCACGATGCGGTCTGGTTCATGGCCGGTAGTCCATTGGGTCCCTGGGAGGTGTGTGTAGCGGTCCCGCAGACTATCTACACCATACCTGCGAGCTGTCCGGTCTATCACGTCAAGTACGTGCGCGTCTATAGCTATACTCCGACCGTTGTCTATGTGGGCTACACGCCGGGGTACGTTGGCTGCTACCCGTATGGGGGCGTTGTCGTCTACGGCACCGGTTACGTATATCCTGGGTGGTATCACGTGCATTACTACCCACGGCCGGTGACATGGGGCGTCGCTGTTCGGTACAATCCGTATACCGGGGGTTGGGCGATTCGTGTGAGCCCAGCAAGACGGCTCCTTCGTTCCGCAGCACGCTACGAATTCTGGGATCACCGTCGGGATGACCGGTTTCACACTCAGCGCAATATAAATGTCAATATAAACAGAAATGTCTATGCCGGCCGAGGCGGAGTGCCAGGTCCTGGCGGCCGGGCTGATCCTCGCGGTGTAGCTGATCCCAGAGGTGCGCGTGATCCACGTGGGGTAGCAGATCCCCGCGGCGTTGCCGATCCCAGGGGCGCACGTGATCCTCGTGGCGTGGCCGATCCTCGAGGTGTGCGTGACCCCCGAGGGGTAGCCGATCCTCGTGGCCCTGCTGATCCCCGTAGCTCCGGGCGCGCCAACAACGTTTTTTCCGACAGCATCGGCAATGTCCATCGCAAGACCGCCAGCGGTTGGCAACAGAAGAGCAGCAGTGGCTGGTCCGGCAGCAGGTCATCGACTTCAAACCTTGACCGCCACAACACCGCTCGCGAGCGTGGCACAAGTCGTACGCAGAGTTATCGCAGCAGTAGTGGGGGCTCCAGGGGCGGACGACGATAAGTTTGCGCGGCAACTTAAAGTGTGAGATAATGCCTGAATTTTGAAAGGACTGATAAATGAGACAGATGGGAGAATTTTCTAATAGAAAGGCTGTGGGGACATATATTTCCACGGGTCTTGCTTTCTGCGTATGTCTTGTGATGCTGGTATCGTCCGGGTGCGGTGATAGTGCATCGTCAGGGGGTAAAGGTGCACTGCTTGGAGCCGGTCTTGGTGCTCTGGCCGGCCAGGCGATAGGAGGAGACACCGAGTCAACTCTCATCGGTGCGGCAGTTGGGGCAGGTGCAGGTTACATCATCGGCAACGAGAAGGACAAGAAGGCGGCCCAGCAGCACGACTACAATACACCGACCCCGCTGACCGGCACAAGATGGAAGGTAGTCAGCCTGGTGATGGAGGACAGGCCGGAGTATGAATGGATGACTGTAGAATTCCGGCCGGATGGAAAAATAGTCAGCACACGATTGGAACCTGGCGGCACCAAGACGATTACTGAAGAGAGGTACAGAATCGTAGGCAAGACTCTAATTATCCACAGGACCGACTATATCGTCAACGCCGAGTATGCTGTGTATGGCAACGAACTGATTGTAACATGCGAGCAATTCAGGGCAGTTTTGCAGCGTATTTGACACCGGGGAAAAACGTAAAATATAAACAGATTGTCAATGTTAAAAGAAGATAGAAGAATGGTGCATTTTCAGAAAGCTTCAATGTTCATCCTCGTTTTGGGAGTGGTAGTTATTTTTCTCCTGGCCTCTACCTGCAGCTATGCTGATAAAGTCGTCCTGACTGGTGGAGACATTATGGAAGGTGTAATAACCAAACAGAGCCGCTCATCTGTTGTACTGGAGCACAGCGATCTGGGACGGATGGAGATTCCAAGGAGTCGCATTAAATCTCTGACGATCGATACGCTTGATGTTGAAATCGTCCTGACCGACGGAGATACGGTCCAGGGCAAACAGGTAAAAGATGATGAGTCCGGCATCGTTTTGGAACATCGCGATCTGGGACGAATCGAGATTCCGAGAGAGCGAATTGCATCCTCAACAATCGGGGTTCCTGATGCGACAGTTGTCCTGGCCGGTGGAGATACGATCGAGGGCAAATTGGTCGAACGAACCGACTTCGCTATCGTGCTGGAGCATGCCAATCTGGGGCGGCTTGAAATTCCAAGGGAACGTATTGACTCCTTGAAGGTCAAGGCACCGGAGTTTAAGAACGAGGGAAAAGTTGGTTGGTTCGAGCCGGAGCTAAGGAAACTTGGTGCCAAGACTTCTCGACTCAAAGAAAAAGGGTGGAGAGCCTCTGTCGATTTTTCCATGAATTCATCGACTGGTAATACTGATGAACAAACAATGCGGTTTGGCAGTCACGCCGAGCGAACACTTCTCGATAGAAGAGGGGCGATGGACTTGTCTTTCTACCATAAAGTCAAGGAAGGCGAGGTATCAGACAACAAAGTCACACTCGGTGGTGTGCGTGACTGGCTTTATCCAGAATCAGTCTGGTTTTGTTTTTTGCAGGGCCGACTTGACTACGATCAGTTTGAATCATGGCAGAAGAGAGCAAACGCACAAGCTGGTCCAGGCTATCACCTCATCAAGAGCGATGACGTCACGCTCGATGCTCGAGTGGGCCTCGGTCCACGCAGGGAATGGGGTTCTCAGAACGACAATCTGAAAATCGAGGGGCTTGTTGGGGCAGATTTCGAATGGAAAGTCAACGAAAAGCAAACGTTCAAGTTGTCGCCGTATTTCTTCCCGGTCGTAGGCGACCTCGACGATTACAGGGCGAGAATCACAGGGGAATGGCGTCTCTTATTCGATAAAGACATGAACCTGAGTTTTCTGATAGGAACCTTGTATGAATATCAGTCCATCGTGGATCCGGAAAAGAACCATGGAGATCTGAGAACATACTTGGGATTGCGGTTTGGATTCTAGCGGAGTTGTTCTATGAAGAGTATGGCACAATTTGGCGCTCAGATGATAATCGACTGGATATCTACCACGCAGGCAAGGTGCGAAAAATGAAAGAGAAAGACACGGCTTTTGCAGAGTATCAAAGACTTGCAGAGGAGGATCTGCAACTGGTAATTGGAGGAAGGTTGGACACAGAGACTACAGGTCCGCTTTGGACCAAGGCCGTCGAAAAGGTGGCACAGGTTAAGCCGAAGACATTGATCATCGATGCCACGGCAGTACAGTATTGTGACGGGGCTGGTGCCGGACTACTTCTGGAACTCAAACACCGACAAGAATCACGCGATGGGGTGATCAAGATAGTGGGCCTTAAGCCCGAGTTCAAACAACTGATGGATCTGTTCGATCCAGGTGAATTAAGTGAACCCGCATCCGAGCCGGCGTCATTTGTCAGAATCGCCGAACAGATCGGTGAAGCGTCAGTTACTTTGTGTATGGATCTTCGCGACCAAGTTAGCTTCCTCGGTGAACTGTGTGTAAAACTTTCTTATACGGTGTTCCATCCCTTGTCTTTACGCTGGAAAGACACCTTTTTGATTGCAGAAAAAAGCGGCGCCAACGCGGTGGGTATCACTGCCTTACTTGGGTTCCTGATCGGACTGATCCTGGCATTTCAATCTGCAGTATCAATGCAGAAATTTGGTGCGGAAATATATGTAGCCGATCTCGTTGTGCTCTCTCTTTTTCGTGAGCTTGGTCCGCTGCTAACGGCCTTTGTTTTAGCCGCTCGCACCGGTTCTGCTTTTGCCGCTGAAATCGGAACCATGAAAGTCAACGAGGAGATTGATGCGCTGACTACTATGGGCATTGAACCAGTCCGGTTCTTAGTTATTCCAAGGGTATTGGCCGCAATATTTGTCACACCACTTTTGACTATGTTTATGAACCTGTTTGGCCTGATCGGATGTGGGTTGGTAATGGTTTCCTTAGGATTTGCTCCCATCACCTTTCTGAATCAGATTCAGGAGGCGGCCAGTCTAACAGATTTGTTTAGTGGCCTTGTTAAAACTGTTTTTTTTGGGGCTTTGATCGCCGGCATTGGGTGCTCACGCGGCCTTAAAACTGGAACCGGCGCCAGCGCCGTGGGCGATTCTGCCACACGTGCTGTTGTAGCCGGCATTATAGCCATAGTGGTTGTAGATGGAGTCTTTGCTGTTATCTATTACTTCTTAGGGATTTAGGCAAAATGAACGTTGATACTGAACCTATAATTCGAGTCGAAGATGTCACTGTTGCCTATGGTGATTTCGTTGTGATGAAAGATATCAATTTCGAGGTCCAACAGGGCGAGGTTTTTATCATACTGGGTGGTTCCGGCTGCGGCAAAAGCACGCTGCTCAAGAACATGATTAGCCTTGTCAAACCTGTTACGGGAAAAGTCTTGATCGATGGCAAAGATATCGTAACAGCTCAAGGGCCTGACCTTCGTGAAATACTCAGAAAGATTGGTGTGATGTACCAAAACGGAGCACTTTTTGGCTCGATGAACATCCTGGAG
>SDBS01008295.1_pt1 | contig 10052 bp, 10 predicted proteins | sample 2277091 | NCBI WGS metagenome assembly SDBS01 (sample SAMN10404972, study PRJNA504765) | marine sediment metagenome | isolation source: marine sediment core GS10_PC15, 163 cmbsf | place: Arctic Ocean: Southern Knipovich Ridge | collected 2010 | reverse complement strand
TATTCAAATTTCTCTCCTAGAATGGATTTTATCTTATCGGCCTGATAGCCTACCACGACAATTATCCTTCCTACCCCACTATCCACACAGGCATTAACAGCAAATTTCACCAGGGGCTCAGAACTCAAGGGATGGGCAAGCTTAATCAGCCCTGACCTCATGCGGGTTCCTTTTCCTGCCGCCAACACCACCGCACACACATCTTTCATCTTCCCCTCCTTACTCTCAACACTTGAGACTTCCCCTCATTCATTTTGAAACTTACCTTAATGAAGATTCCCATATTTGTCAATCTCCACCTGAGGCGACTTGAGGTTGACTTTTTTTTCGAAAAGCGGCCAAAATTATCCTAAGCTCCTCTATTTTCAAAAGAGAGGCCAGCAGAAAAAATATAAGCCCTCCTGTTCCTATGGCTGCCGAGGCCCGAATAATCTCGGAAAGGGTGGCCGATATCCACACTAGAGGAGGAATTGCTTCTAATATGAAATAAACCCCCCCCGCCATAAGGATGCTAATAAGACAAATTTTCCAAAAAGAAGCTAGGATTATCTTCCCTTCCAGTCCCTTAATCCTTCTTCTCAAAAGAACAAGGAGGATAATCATATTACAGATCATAGAAATAGAGGTAGCCAGGGCAAGTCCACTGTGTTTTAGGGGAGAGATGAGGAGAAAATTTAAGGAAACATTAAGAAACAATACAAAAAAGGATACTTTGAGGGGAACGATGATCTCCTGAAGAGAATAGAAGGCTCTGTTTAAAACCATAACTTCGCCCATAGCCAAAAGACCCAGAGCATAATAGAACAGAGCCTGAGCTGTCATAAGACTGTCCTGTGCCAGAAAGGCCCCGTGCTCAAAGAGAAGAGAAATCAAAGTCTTCCTGATTATTATCAGGCCCAGGGTGGAGGGAATCAAGACAAGAAGAACCATTCGAAGGCCGAGAGAAACGACCTTCCTCATCTCCCCTATGTTCTTCTCAGCGGCCAAAGAAGATAGAGCAGGAAAAATAGCCGTAGATACGGCAATGGCAAAGATCCCCAAAGGAAACTGAATCAACCTCATGGCATACTGAAGAGCAGAGATACTGCCTGTGGCTAGAGTTGAGGCGAAGATCCGATTGATGATGATGTTGGCCTGTAAAGTGATACCCCCTAGAGTCGCCGGACCTATGAGCCTACCTATCTTACGCACACCAGGATGGTTAAAGGATAAGGCGAAACGATAGAAGAAACCTCTCCTGATCAAGGAAGGAATCTGAAATAGAAGTTGTGCTCCTCCTCCTGCCACCACCCCTACAGCCAGACTGTAAATACCGTATGTGCGATGCAGGAGAATAACAGAAGAAATTACAGTGATGTTGAATAGAACAGGAGCAAAAGCGGGACTAGCAAAATGACCCCCGCAGTTGAGAGTGGCCATAACCAGAGCGGCCAGACTAATGAAGATCAAAAAGGGGAACATGACCTGGGTCAATCTCACCGCCAGAGCAAGCTCGGGAGAATCGCTTGGGAAACCAAAGGCAATACCGGGAACATACCTGGGAGCGAGGAAAACTCCCAATACCACCAGGGCCGTAAGGAGAAGAATCAGGATATTAAGAACATTGTTTACCAGATGGTATGCCAGATCTTTTCCCTTCTTGGTGAGCCATTCGGAAAGGACTGGGATAAAGGCGGTGCTCAATGCCCCCTCCGCCAGAAGGGACCTCAGCAGGTTGGGTATAGTGAAGGCGATCCAGAATGCATCAGTAGCCGCTGAATAGCCGAAGAAGTAGGCGATCACCTGGAGTCTTACCAATCCAAAGATACGAGAGAGAAAAGTTCCCAGTCCCACAACTCCAGCCGCTCTTACTATCCCTTCTTTGCTCAAACTCCTCTATCCCCCTTACTATGTCTTGCCATTATTGCAAGAATTCTATATGCTAGGATACTCAAGAAGAAAGGAGAAGAAAATGCCTATCATTAAATCAGCAAAAAAAAGAATGAGACAGGATCAAAAGCGAAGAGAACGAAATAGGGCCATCCAGAGACGAACTAAAACTATCAGTGGGAAACTCTCCGAGCTTATCCATGAGAAAAAGACGGAGGAAGCAAAGAAAAAACTTCCTGAGCTCACAGCTATTCTGGACAAGGCGGTTTCTAAAGGAATCTGGCATAAGAATAAGGCGGCCCGTCAGAAATCAAGGCTTATGAAAAAGCTCACCAAATAAAAGGCTATCAAACCTCTTGATCTTTGTCAAAAGGAAAACTGGGGAAAACTCAAGGTACTAATCCATGGAAAAGGAGATTCGCAATTTTTGCATCATTGCTCATATCGACCACGGTAAATCTACTCTGGCCGATCGCCTCCTAGAGTATACTCACACCATACCATTCCGGCAACTTCGGGAGCAGACTCTGGATACCATGGATCTGGAACGCGAAAGAGGGATAAGCATTAAAGCCCATGCCATCTCTCTCTTATACCGGCCCCGGGAGAGCAAGGAATACATCCTCAATCTCATCGATACCCCTGGTCATGTGGATTTTAGCTATGAGGTATCCCGATCACTTAACGCCTGTGAGGGAACACTTCTCCTCATCGATGCAGCCCAAGGAGTGGAAGCCCAAACCCTGGCTAATTTATATTTGGCCCGCCAGAGAAACCTGAGGATAATCCCTGTAATCAACAAAGTGGACTTACCTGTGGCGAGCCCCCCCCGGGTGATGGGTCAGTTAGAAAAACTAGAAGGTATTAATTCGGAGGAAGCTATCCTTGCCAGCGCTAAAGATGGGAGAGGAGTCAAGGAGATACTAGAGGCCATTATTAAAAGAATTCCCCCACCACCCCTCCTGCCTCAGGCTCCTCTAAAGGCTCTTATTTTCGATTCTTTTTTTGATCCTCATCGTGGACCGGTGGCATGCATTCGCATTTTTGAGGGCAAGGTTGGGCCCGGGATGAACATCAAGGTTATGTCCAGCGGCAGGGAGTTCAAAGTGGAGGAGGTAGGGATAATAAAGCTGAAAAGGGTACGCACCCCCGAGCTGACATCAGGAGAGGTTGGCTACATCATCACCAACATGAAAAGACCAAAGGATCTGAAAATCGGGGACACAATGACCGAAGCCAGACGACCCACCGCCAGTTCCTGTCCGGGGTTTAGAGAACCTAAGCCTATGGTTCTCTGCGGTCTTTACCCGGCTGATGAAGAAAAGTTCGAGAACCTGGAAGAGGCTCTGAGTAAGTTAAAACTTAACGACTCCTCCCTTAGCTTTCGAGGAGAGTCTTCACCGGCTTTGGGGACCGGATTCCGGTGTGGATTCCTGGGACTCCTGCACAAGGAAATTGTCCAGGAAAGACTGGAAAGAGAATTTAATCTGAATCTGATTACCACTGCTCCCAATGTCCGCTACCGGGTAGTTATGAAAACAGGGGAAACCCTGGAGATAGAGAGCCCCGCTGAGTTTCCTTCCCAGGAGAAGATAAAAACACTCGAGGAGCCTCACATTAAAGCCACTATCATCACTCCCCAGGAGTACCTTGGACCGATTTTTAAACTGCTGGAGAAAAGAAGAGGGAAATTTCTTGATATGGACTGGCTGGATAATACAAGAGTCCGTCTTTCACACCATATCCCTCTGGGAGAAGTGGCCATGGGTTTTCATGACCAGCTAAAATCGGTATCCCAGGGTTATGCCTCTTTCGACTACGATCATTCAGGATACCAGGAAGCAGATCTCATCAAACTAGAAATTCTAGTGAATGGGAAGAGTCTACCTTCGCTCTCCTCTGTAGTCCATCGGGAGACAGCTTACCTTAAAGGTAAGAATTTGATTAGCCGCCTTAAGATGGTTATTCCCCGACAGCTCTTCCCCATTCCCCTTCAGGCTGCGGTAGGTAGGAAAATTATTGCCCGGGAGACCATACCGGCCCTGCGTAAAGATGTCACCGCACCTTTATACGGTGGAGATATTACCCGCAAAAGAAAGCTTCTGGACCGGCAAAAGAAAGGTAAAAAGAGGATGAGAAAATTTGGTGAAGTCAGCATTCCTCAAGAAGCTTTTCTTATCTTTCTGGAAACAGGATAGCTTCCCCCTTCACCCCTCATCTTTAATCACCCCTAGAGGGAAATTAGGAATCATTTCTTTCTCTAGCCAATCAAGAGACTCAAGGGGTGAGAGTCTCCAGGCAGCAGGGCAGGGAGAGAGAATCTCTACCAGTGAAAATCTCCTCTTTTTTTTTTGCAAAAGAAAGGATTTCTTCAAGGCTTTTTTGGCCTTTCTTATATTGGCGGGGCTGCTTACTGCTCCTCGCTCAAGGTAACTGGCGCCAGGAAGAGAAGCCAGAAGCTCAGGAACCCTCAGAGGATAACCTTCATTTTCGGCATCTCTTCCGAAGGGAGTGGTGGTAGTCTTCTGATTAAGCAGGGTGGTAGGAGCCATCTGGCCGCCAGTCATCCCGTAGATGGCATTATTAACAAAGACCACATTAAAGGCTTCTCCTCGGGCGGCAACATGAATAATCTCGGCCATTCCAATGGAAGCCAAATCCCCATCGCCTTGGTAGGTAAAAACAAGTCTGTCGGGGTGAACTCTTTTAATACCAGTAGCTACAGCAGGAGCCCGTCCATGGGCTGCCTCAACCATATCAAAATCAAAATAATCATAGGCAATGACAGAACAGCCTACCGGGCAAACTCCAATTAACTCCTCCCGAATTCCAAGCTCATCTACCACCTCCGAGATAAGCCTGTGTATGATACCATGCCCACACCCCGGACAATAGTGAGTGATCTGATCTTTCATGGACCTGGGCCGAGCAAACTTTATCTGCATTACCCTTCCCATCCTTCCAGAGTTAGATTGACCAGGTGCTGAGCTATTTTTCTCGAAGTTTCTATAAGTGCTTCCTCTTCCGTCTGGATGGTTTCCTCTCGACCCTTGGGAGAGATAGAATACACAGTGGCCTCCATTATTTTCCGGCTCCATAGAGTCTCCTCCTCGGGAAGAAAAGAGATTAGCCTCACCACTACCTCCATAGTCAACCGATATTCTTCTAGCTCTGCCGCCGTCTCAGTGGAGAGCTCATTCAGATAGTGAGTAATCTCTCCTTCTAGACGAAGGTCAGCTTTATCCCCCTCTTCCAGACTCAGGCGGGTGCGGAGCTGAAACTCCTCAATAACTAGACGGGTAAGAGTCTCTTCTACTCCCCACTCAAAAGTTTGATTAGAAAAAAAGGGGATAGCGATGCTGGAAACTCCTGGAGGAAGAGGGGTCTCCACCTCATAAGTACATCCTGCCAAAAAAAGGGAAAGCAAAGAAATAGTAACAAGCAATCTTTTCATTTCTCCTCTTCGCTCCTTTCCATTGCACTGGGTTTTTTTCATCCAGAGTAAAACCGCTATTTAGAACTAGTTTTTCCTGCCAGAGTCGCAAAAGCCTCTAGAATATTGATGGGAAAGGGGAAGACGATGGTGGAATTCTGTTCGGTAGCTATGTCAGAGAGGGTCTGTAAATACCTTAACTGAAGGGCCTGAGGATACTTCCTGATGATACCGGCAGCCTGAGAGAGTTTTTCAGCGGCTTGAAACTCTCCTTGGGCGTTGATAATCTTGGCCCTCCTCTCTCTTTCCACCTCTGCCTGCCTGGCCATGGCCCGCTTCATGGTATCGGGTATCTCAACCTCCTTAACTTCCACCACACTCACCTTGATTCCCCAGGGATCAGTTTGTTCATCAACAATACCCTGAAGGCTTTCATTGAGCTTCTCCCGCTGAGAGAGAAGCTCATCAAGCTCAACTTCTCCCACCACTCCCCTTAAGGTAGTCTGGGCTATCTGCAAGGTGGCGAAACGGTAATTCTCTACTTCAACGATCGCTTTACAAGGGTCTATAATTCTAAAATAGACCACGGCGTTCACCTTGACCGGAACATTATCCTTGGTGATTACCTCCTGGGGCTGAACATCAAAATTCACCGTCCTCAGGCTAACTTTCGTCATCCTATCCACAATGGGGATAAGAAAAAAGAGTCCCGGTCCTTTGGCTCCCACTAATCTACCCAACCTGAAAATCACTCCCCTCTCATATTCTGTCACTACCCTGATGGATGCCATCAGGAGAATAACTCCTACAATGACCACAAAAAAGATCGCTGCCATATTCAAACCTCCCTTTTTTTAACTATTAATCTCATCCCATCCACTCTCACCACTTCTACTTCTTCTCCCTTTCTAATCACCTCCTCACCGGACTGGGGAATAGCATTCCAGATCTCGCCATGGATCTGGATCTTGCCTTTAGGCTTTAGAGTACTCTTGACTATTCCCGCCGAGCCCACCATTCCCTCTAGACCTGTGGTGGGTTTTTTGAACTGAGCCTTTATGGCAAAGCCCATAATAAAAATAAAAAGGGCACTGGTAAACGCTACCATAATAACAATGTATTTCAGAGAGATGGTGATATAGATGGCGGAGGGATCTATCAGCATGAGAGAGCCTAAAGCCAGGGAAATAATCCCTCCTATGGTGAGGGCACCGTAGGAGGGAACTTTAATGTCCAGAACAAAAAGGACAATGGCCAGAACAATGAGGACAAGACCGGCCATGTTAAAAGAAAGAATCTGCAGAGCAAAGAAAGCCAGTATGAGAGAGACACCCCCCACAATACCCGGCAAAAAGGTTCCGGGATGGAAAAACTCCAGAACAATTCCCCATATCCCTATCATGAGCAATACGTAGGCAAGGTTGGGATCAGCGATGGCTTGAAGAATCTTTTCTCGAAAGGACATTTCCATAAAATGAAGGCTAACGCCCTTTGTCCTCAAGATTAGGGTCTGTTGCATTATCTCGACTTCTGCCCCATCTAATTTTTCCAAAAGATCGCTCATATCCTCAGCCATAAGATCCACCACATTAAGCTCCAAAGCCTCTTCAGCAGCTATAGAAACACTCTCTCTTACCGCCTTTTCTGCCCACTCTACATTTCTATTTCTCTTCTGGGCTATGGACTTTACATAAGCAGCTGCATCATTAACTACCTTTTCCATCATTTCCTTATCTATGGCTCCCCCCACTCCTAAAGCAACAGGATGAGCAGCTCCTATATTGGTACCTGGAGCCATAGCGGCAATGTGGGCGGCCAGGGTTAGAAAAACACCTGCTGAGGCTGCTCTACTGCCTCTGGGGCCTACATAAACCACAATAGGGATTTCACTGTTCATCATCAGCTTGACCATTTTCCGCATAGACTTATCCAGCCCTCCGGGAGTATCCAACTGAATGATAAGACACTGAGCTTTATTTTTGACTGCCGATTCTATGGCCTTATCTAGACGCTCTACGGATACAGGGTTAATAGTTCCCTCCAAAGTAAGAACCTCTACTAAACTCGCCGGCTCCCCATAGGAAAAAGAGCTAAGGCAAAGCAGGAAGAATATAAATACCACAGATATTATCTTCTTTCCAGGCATTAAGTTACCTTTTCCAAGAATATCTCAAAGCTACCGAAAGGTTAGGCCGGCATAAGTTCTTTCACCTTGTCCCAAACCCTTCCTGCTACTTCCCTTTTGCTTCTCATATCCAATGATATCAGTTTTCCATTTCTATCCATCAAGAGAACGACATTGGTATCCACGCCGAAACCGGCCCCTTCCAGAGTGATATCATTGGCTACTATTAAATCGAGATTCTTCTCCTTAAGTTTCTCTTCGGCTTTTTCCTTTAAATTGGAGGTTTCCGCACAGAAACCCACCAGGAGCTTATCCTTTTTAATCGGCCCCAGTTCCTTTAGAATATCGGGATTCTGCACCAAATCCAGTGTGAGAGAGCCGGATGCATTCTTCTTTATCTTGCCCTTATGGACAAGTTTGGGTCTAAAATCAGATACAGCGGCTGCCATCAAGACTCCGTCCACCCCGGAGAATCTTTCCATCACCCTCTTCCTCATCTCAAGAGCTGTCTCTACCAAGTAAAATTCAGCCTGGGGAGGGGGAAAAAGAGGGCTGGGCCCACTAATAAGAATGATCCTGGCTCCCCTGTCTATTCCTTTCTCAGCCAGAGCATAGCCCATCTTTCCACTGGAATAGCTAGAAATAAAGCGTACCTTGTCCAGGGCTTCCCTAGTTGGTCCAGCCGTAACTATAAAGAGCTTTCCAGCAAAATCCCCTCTTGACTGAAGTATTCTTTCCGCATACTCCACAACTCTTGGAGGTTCGGCCATTCTTCCCTTTCCCACCTCTCCCGAGGCCAGCTCCCCCTCCTCCGGCCCGATGAGGTGCATTCCTCGGGACCTGAGCTCTCTTATATTTGCCTGAACTACAGCATTCTCATACATTCCCTCATCCATGGCCGGGGCCAGGACAATAGGGGCTTTGGTAGCCATAACAGTGGTAGTTAAAAGATCATCAGCAATTCCATGAGCTATCTTTCCTATAACATTAGCTGTAACAGGAGCGATTAGGACAAGATCGGGAAGCTCTGCCAAAGAGAGATGTTTCATTCTTCCTCGCTTCCTCTCAAATAGGTCCAGGCTAGCCTCTTGGCCTGCCAGAGAGGTAGGAGTCAGGGGATGAATAAAATGGGTGGCTGCCTGCGTCATCACGGGATAAACAGTAGCTCCCCGCTTTTTTAGAAGCCGAATAATCTCTGCTGCTTTATAGGCAGCGATGCTGCCCGTTATCCCCAACAGAATGCTTTTATCTTTTAGTACGGAGCTCATGGATAAAGGGATTACTCCTCAGTTCTTTCTCCAATGTGGTATCAGGACCGTGGCCTGGATGAACTACCGTCTCTGGAGGAAGCTTTAAGAGTTTGTCCTGAATAGAATCCTTTAATCTTTGCCAGTCCCCCTTCGGTAGATCACACCTGCCCACTCCATCCGCAAAAAGGGTATCTCCCGTAAAAACTCGGCCCTCCCCATAGATAGAAATACTTCCCGGACTATGCCCCGGGGTGTGCAGGACGAGAAAAGAGAACTTACCCATCCGCAGCTTGTCTTTATCCTCAAGCATCTTCAAGCGTAGGGGACTAGCCTTCTCCCCTTCCTTTGCACAAGACATGCCTGGTGAGGAATGCCTTAGAAGAAAGACATCCTCAGAATGAATGAGTAAAGACCCTTTGCTCTCGCTGGCTAATGTCCGAACTGCTCCTGTGTGATCTGAATGGCCATGGGTGAGGACAATGGAAATGATACCAAGAGAGTCCTCCTCAATAACCTTCAGTATTCTTTCTCCCTCCCCTCCCGGATCTATAACCATAGCCTCCCCCGTGTCTCGGTCAGCTAATATATAGCAATTAGCCTGAAGCTCTCCCACTGCCAGCCTTTTTAGAAAAAGGGGCGAGGTCTCATCTTTCATTCTCACCGAATATCTCCCTTTTAATATCTAATCAAAGAGAAAACTGGGTAATCTTTTATTTTTTCCCTCCCCTTTAGGAAGGTGAGCTCAATAAGAAAGCAGATCGCGGTTACCTTCCCTCCCGGTTTCTCCACTAGCTGGCAAATAGCTCTGGCTGTTCCTCCGGTGGCCAGAAGATCATCAAAAATCAAAACTCTATCCCCTTCTCTCACCGCATCCCGATGCATCTCCAGGGTATCTTCCCCGTACTCCAGCTCATAGGTTGTCTTCTCTACCTCATAGGGAAGTTTGCCGGGTTTTCGAACAGGCACAAATCCTACGCCTAACTTATAGGCCAGAGGAGCTCCCAGAATAAAACCTCTGGCCTCAGCGCTGACTACCAGATCAATCCCCTCATTTCTATACTTATCACTCAAAGCATCCACAGCTTCTCGGAAAGACTCTGAATCTTGCAGGAGAGGTGTGATATCCCTGAAGAGGATTCCTTTCTTAGGAAAATCCGGTATATTCCTAATTCTTCTGGATAGATCCTTCATCTTCTCCTACCTCCTTCCAGCCCATAATTTCCAACTGATGGGATCTTTTGTTTCTGAATCGGGTGATGCGGGGAGTAAAAATTACCATGATTGGCTGACGTTCCAAAATCTTCTCCTGATTCTCCAAATTAAAAGCAACAACTTCAAATTTTCCCCCTTTCTTTGAACTAAGAGATGTTCTAAG
>SDBS01008294.1_pt1 | contig 10052 bp, 9 predicted proteins | sample 2277091 | NCBI WGS metagenome assembly SDBS01 (sample SAMN10404972, study PRJNA504765) | marine sediment metagenome | isolation source: marine sediment core GS10_PC15, 163 cmbsf | place: Arctic Ocean: Southern Knipovich Ridge | collected 2010 | reverse complement strand
GGGCGATTGAACGAGTGCGGATGATCGAAGGCGAGCTTCATGTCCTCACCATCGGTGCTGTCCTACCGGTAGGTATCTGCGGTTCGGGAGTACTGGATGCAATAGCGCAGATGTGTCGGTTAGACATTCTGGTTCGTTCGGGGCGTTTCAAAGAGGTTGACGGTGGGGAAGGAGGGCTCTTCTCGGAGGATGGTTTCGTGCTTGTGCCTGCTGAGGAGACTGGCCATGGACAGGATCTTGTTATTTCCCGCGGCGACGTCAACGAGATTCAGCTTGCCAAAGCTGCAATCCGGGCGGGGATCGAGATCCTACTCGACGAGGCGGGCGTAGATAGCGAGGATCTCCGCACAGTGATCGTTGCCGGGGCGTTCGGAACGTATCTCGATATTACGAGTGCGATCGAAATCGGTATATTCCCAGATATACCGCTCGAGCGTTTCCGGCAAGTTGGAAACGCAGCGGGGGAGGGGGCGCGGCAATTGCTGCTCTCCAATAAGCACAGAGAAAAGGCAGAGCAGATCGCAGATCGGGTTGAATACGTCGAGTTGACCGTCCACGATCGTTTCACGGAGGAGTATTTGCAGCGGATGTTTCTTTGAGAGCTGCGATTGGTTTGCCTTGAAACTGACCTTCGCTTATTGTTTCTCGTGTGATTCACTCTTGCGAACCCCGCTCAAGTTGATTAGAATTCCTTTATTGAAAAGATCGAATGGCGACGTAGCTCAGTTGGCAGAGCAGACGAATCATAATCGTCGGGTCGTTGGTTCAAGTCCAACCGTCGCCACCTGAAACTTCCCTTACCTTGGCAGATCAGATTCCCGAGAGCACTATTCCCCAAAGTTTGTAAACGTCTTTCTTGGAGTCAAGAAGCTCTGCTTCCAGTTGGAAGTGCATCCCGCGTCTTGAGATTTCCGAGAGAGTTCAAGATACTTATTGAATGCAGGTCAGTTGGGAACTTCCCCGCGTCGATTTCAATCTCACAACGGGCAATTGGAGACTAAAATAAAGAAAACAGCTGGATGGGTGTCCCATCCAGCTGTTCGCGTTGTTGGGTTCAGGCTCAGACCTGAGATGTCGGGGGAACCTTCTTCCTCCTTATCATAGATTGTGCACCCGCTGTAGCGTTTGCGATTTGCCCGCCGGCGAGGCTGTCCATTGGATAGATGATAATCATCGCACTCTCTTCCTTGGACATTTCCAGAAGCGCTTGAATCTGCCGCAGCTCCATTGTGCCTTCCTGTTCTGAGAGTTTCTGGCTGGCCTCAGCAAGCGCCTCGGCGACTTCCAGCTCGGCATGTGCCTGGATGCGCTTGGCTTCTGCGCTTCGTTCGGCGCGAGCGATCACGGCGAGTTCCTCGATGAGGGACGGTGGAGCCGTAACATCTGTGATGCGTACCGCGCGCACATTTACGCCGTAATCCGTCGCTGCAGCATCGATCTCTGCTTTGAGCATAGAGCTGATCTTCTCCGTCTCGCTGAGCAGCCTTTCCAGTTTACTGCTGCCAATCGTGCTTTTTAATGCCTCCATCGAAGCCCATTCGGTCGTCTTCCAATAATCGCTTACGGCGATGGCGGCTTTCACTGGATCTTCCACTTCGAGTTCGACGGCCGCGGTGATGTCCACCGGGATGTTGTCCTGTGTGAGAGTCCTCGTCGCCTTGACCTCATAGGTGATAATCCGGGTATCGATAATGCGAGCAACGGAATAAAGGAAAGGGGGCACGATGAACAATCCCGGGCCACGTGCCCCGACGGATTTCCCCAAACGAAGCAGAACCATACGCTCCCATTCTGGTAGAACATAAAACATACCCGCTAGAACATTCGCGAGCCAGAGAATTACGATTGTCTTTAGGATCCCATACCCGAGGGGACCTATGAGGAGGGCAGCTCCGGAACCTGCCATCCCGCTCCAGAAAGTCCGGAAATTTGGCAGTGCAATCAACCACCAAAGCGGGGCGAAAACCATAAGACGAACAACGTTACGGATAAACAGCTGTACTGGATTGACTCGACGTCGCATATTAATAATCTCCTTATTGGGTGATTGGGTGCCGCTGGCTCCTTCGAGAGCCTTAACAACCCTCAAGAATTGTTGAGCAGAACTCGCCATGTACTCCTCCTAACTGATCCTGATAGAAAGGGAGCTTATGGTTGATATCAGCGCCCTTGAATGTGAGCATAGGTCATCGGCTCCATCCTATAATGACATAGACCTGATAACAAGCAGACTTCTTCAGAAATGAGCCAGCAGTGTCTACTAACACCCGGTGGTGATTGGCCTGCCATCGTCACGGCTTAAGGCAGTCTACTCAGATGGAGTCATCGAGGGGAAGATATCGGGGACGAGGGACTCAAGGATTTCACGCGGCTGATCCAGCACACCGCCCGTCGTGGAATGAGGTTCTATCGTTTTGGAAAAAACCAGGTTATACCTTGATCGCGCCTGATATCGCTAGGCGAAATGTAAAATAAAATATTTTAAGTTGACGCCTATCGTCCTTCTATCCTTTAACCGATCCGGCTGTCAGCCCTCTCACGAAGTATCGCTGCAGCGCAAAGAAAACGATTAGAGGGACTAGCATTGTGATGAATGCGCCGGAGTGTTCGTAGTGCCCATTGAATAAGCTCGTATTGACATATTGAGAATGGATGGCTACGAAAAGGGCTGTCCTTATAACTAAATCAGGACAGCCCCATGTCAACATATCTTGGGTTCGTGATCGCCCAAAAAATTACTGGAGGAAGTAGTAATCCAGCTTACTCAGCTTTTTCGGGTTTCCAGACCTCCCAGACTTTCCCGACCAAGCCCGGCCTTGGCGTTAGGGTCGCTTCCCCTGGCGTCCAGCCCGATGGCGTCGCCTCTTTTCCACCAGATGCACGGACATGTTGGAAAGCCTGCACCTGTCTTAGAAGCTCATCCGTGTTGCGGCCGACGGGAGGCGTGAGTACCTCCATTGCCTGGATCACGCCGTCAGGGTCCATGATGAAACGGCCCCGCAACTCTGTGCCTGAGTCCTCATCATATACACCATACAATGTGCCAATTTGACCGCCTTGATCGGAGAGCATCGGGAAGGGGATTCCTCCTTCAACCATCTTCTCGAGCTCGGTTTCATCCCAAATTTTATGGCTGAATTTGCTATCTGTGCTGACTGAAAGGACATAAACACCGAGCTTCTGGAGTTCAGGATAGATGACGGCAACTGCCGCCAGCTCGGTCGGTCAAACGAATGTGAAATCACCCGGGTAGAAGCAAAGGATAAGCCATTTCCCCCGATAGTCAGAGAGCTTAACTTCTTTGAATCCTTTACCACGGACATATGCTGCGCTCTTGAAATCCGGCGCTTCCTTTCCTACGCGCGCTTCAGGCATTCTCAAATCCTCCTTAAATGTCATTTTATAGGTTGCGTTTGCGATAGGATTGTTTCATAGTTCTAATAAGTGTACCAAAAAAGGCGCGATTTAATAATAAATCATAAAACTGTACATCTAAAGGTACATCACCTCGAGACATCATTTCTTTTGCTTCGCCGAAATACGTTAGAATTAGTCTTCAACCTCAGATCTCGCTTCTCCGAAAGGGAGTCATTCGATGCGTTCAGACGATATGTATCATCCAGATTCTTTCCCCGAGCTTCAGAATCCACCACGCCTTTTGCTAGGTCCCGGACCGAGCATGGTCCATCCCCGGGTGCTGCGAGCGATGGCTAGTCCGCTCGTCGGCCATCTCGATCCCTACTTCCTGGAGGTGATGGAGCGCACCCAGGACCTACTGCGCATGGTATTCGAGACGCAGAATCAGCTAACTATCCCCATCTCCGGGACGGGTAGTGCAGCGATGGAAGCCTCGCTTGCTAATCTGATCGAACCCGGTGATGAGATTCTCATTTGCATCAACGGTTATTTCGGGCTTCGTCTCGTGGACATGGCTCAGCGGTACGGCGCCGAGATCCATACGATCGAGCGACCCTGGGGCGAGGTTTTCACCGCAGATGAAGTGCGAGATGCGCTCGCCCAGAAGAGTGCCAAAATCGTGGCCATCGTGCAAGCCGAAACATCGACGGGCGCCCTACAGCCACTTGAAGAAATCTCCCGTGTTGTGCATGAGAACGGAAGTCTTCTGCTGGTCGATGCAGTGACGTCCTTAGGAGGTGTTCTCGTTCAGGTGGATGAGATAGGGATCGATGTTTGCTACAGCGGAAGCCAGAAGTGCTTAAGCTGCCCTCCTGGTTTGGGGCCGATCACGCTCTCGCCGCGTGCCGAGCAGGTTCTTTCGGAACGTAAGAGTCAGGTCGCCAATTGGTACCTCGATTTGACCATGATCCAGAAGTATTGGGGAAGCGAAAGAACCTATCATCATACGGCTCCAATCAGCGCCAACTTCGCGCTCTACGAGGGGTTGCGCATCATTGCCGCGGAAGGGCTGGAAGCGCGTTGTGAGCGTCATCGTAAGAATGCGCAGGTTTTATGGCAGGGGCTGGAAAACCTCGGGCTGGAACTCCATGTTCCCCTCGCTAATCGCCTCCCATCTCTCACGACTGTGCGCATCCCCGAAGGCGTCGACGGCGCCCAGATACAAAGCCGGCTGATGATGGATTACAACATCGAGATTGCAGGCGGGTTGGGAGAACTTAAAGGAAAGGTCTGGCGCATCGGGCTGATGGGCTATTCCTCTCGGTTGGAGAATGTGACCCTGCTGCTGGCAGCTTTGGGGGAATGTTTACGCTCGCAGGAATAAGCATCCAATTGTTTATGGTAAAGCCCAAGCAAGAATTAGATATAGGAATGGAGGGATGATCGTGACTGAAGAGAAGAAAGCAAAGGACGAAATTCGAAATGAGTTCGAGAAGCTCGGCGAGAACATCCGTCAGGCGGTTCACGGCGCGTGGGAGAGCGAAGAGAGGAAACGAATAAGCAAGGAAATTCATGATGGTCTGATCGAAATAGGCGCCGCTTTTACACGCTTAGGAGATGAGATTGCTGAAAGCCCGGGGGTGCAACGAGTGCGCGATGATGTGGACGATTTCGGCGAGAGAATCCAGAGCGGCGAGGTCGGGCAAAAGATTGTCGATGAATTGGTGAGTCTCCTGCAGACCATCAACCAGAAACTTGATACCCATATAAAGGGGAAGACGGAAGATAGTGCTCCATCCGAAAGTAAAGATGAGGGGTGAGCTTGGACATAGGCCCTTTCAATCATTGCTAGAGATGAGAGCGACGAGGATTCTCGTTCCTGGCAAGAATTACCCTTCTTAACGAAGAACGAGATGCTTTACTTTGTTCAGCAGGACAGGTTCCAACATGCTGTCAATCTGAGGCACGCAGTGCCGAAGATTATTGCTCCTGGTATGAACCAGACAACGATTCAAAGGACGAGATGCTTCACTTCGTTCAGCAGGACAGGTTCCTCTATACTGTCAGAATGACATCTTGAATAGTTAATGAAGAAAATAAAATTCCCTGCGGCCGAGGAGGGTTAGATGGTAAAACGGATCGGATACATCGGTTTAGGTCTAATGGGAAAACCGATCGCCAGGAATTTGATGAAGGCGGGTTTTCCCATTATCGTGCATAACCGCAGCCAGACTGCAGTGGATGAGCTGGTTAATGAAGGCGCCGAACGTGCTGATTCTCCCCGGGCAATCGCCGAGGCGAGTGATGTCGTTTTCACAAACCTGCCTGACACCCCGGACGTCGAGCAAGTCGTCTTCGGGGAGAAAGGGATCATCGAGGGCTGCCATGAGGGGATGATCTATATCGATAACAGCACGATCAAACCCGAGACAGCGCGCGAAATTGCTGCGGCGTTGGCAGAACGGGGCGCGCACGCGCTGGATGCGCCTGTTTCAGGCGGTGATGTCGGCGCGAAAGCAGGGACACTGGCGATCATGGTCGGTGGATCTGAAGACGCGTTCAAGGAAGCCAAGCCGATCTTCGAGGCGATGGGAAAGACGATCACCTACGTGGGTGAGAGCGGTGCCGGGCAGGTCGCGAAGGCATGCAACCAAATCATGGTTGCAGCCCAGATGGTCGCAATGGCAGAGCTTCTTTTGCTGGCAGAGAAGACCGGCGTCAATCCAGAGCGGGTGGACGAGGCGATCAAGGGGGGAGCGGCGCAGTGCTGGACTCTGGACAACAAGCCGCCGCGTCTCTTCGAAGGAAATCGCTCGCCTGGCTTCAAAGCCTACATGCAGCACAAAGACTTGGGGATCGTGCTGGATACGGCGCGGGCTTATGGAATGCCGCTCCCGGCGACGGCTGTGAATCAACAACTCTATGAAGCGATGCTGCAGTTAGAGATGCGCGATCTCGATAACTCGGCTGTAATTGGTGCCTTGGAGGCAATATCTGGAATTAAGCTCACCAGCCACTAGGCAGGGCAACAGTGTCGATGCCTCCAACCAGGCTGCGTGTAATCGGGACCATCTCACGTGGGGATCTATTGTATGCCCCCGCTTTTCGCTGAGTTTGGGGGGAATCGGTAAAGAAAAACCTAATCAATTCCCTCTGGGGGGTTGGCCAAACGCTCGGTGCTTTTTACAGAATGATACATCTGGCTGAAAGAATCCTAATCCACTTACCGGATCGTGTTGCCGAAAATTTGTTTTGAACTCCAAAGGTTAAAGAGAATATAGCTTTTCCATTTCAATGGTTGATCCAACTGAATGAGTTGTAAGGGATGTAATTCCATAGAATACATCCGGCAGGTCTAGAGAGGACGTTGATTCGATCCGCCCCACAGCCTTAGCAGGATAGGTCCAGGCATAACCTGGAAGGAGGCATGAAGATGCAGTTCTTGAGTTTATCCGTAGAACAATGGAGTCAGATTGGGTTCTCGGCGCTTATCGTCTTGGTTACTGTATTTCTCGGCAGATGGTTGGTTAAATTTATATTACAACGAGTATTTCGAGCTTTAGTGAAACGAACCGAAACGTCGCTCGATGATGCCGTCATCCAAGCGCTCTTTCCGTCGATGTATCTGCTAGCGATCGTTATTGCATTCAACGTCGGAGTCGACCGCCTCGACTTCATCCCTGGTGTATGGCAAGGAAAACTTGGGGATGTTTTCTACGTTTCTTATTTCCTGGTTGGCTTCATTGCCCTATGGCGGATCGTCGTTTTCGTCACAAAATGGTATGGTCGTGAGATCGCCTCAAAGTCCGAGACGAAACTTGACAATCAAATGATTCCACTTTTCATCAGAGTCGCGCAGATCGTGTTGGTTCTCATCGCGTCAGTCATGCTGCTAGGGCATTTTGACGTTGATGTTAGCGCACTCGTCGCGACTTTGGGGGTGGGCTCGCTCGCAGTCGCTCTTGCGGCAAAAGAGACTCTCGAAGACACAATAGCAGGGTTTGTGATCATGATCGATCGCCCTTTTCGAATTGGAGATCGAATCGAGATCCAGGATTTAGACACCTGGGGTGATGTCATTGACATTGGGCTGCGAAGTTCGCGCATCCGCATGCGGGACAACCGGATGGTCATCGTCCCGAACTCCATTATCGGAAAAAGCCTGATCGTGAATTACTCCTATCCCGATACGCAATACCGAATCCAGATCCACATCGGTGTGGCATACGGGACCGAGATTGAGCTTGCGCGTGATACGATCATCTCCGCTGTACAGGGAGTTGAGGGGGTCCTTCCAGACAAGTCTGTGGAAGCGTTATTCTTGGAATTTGGAGATTCGGCGCTGATTTTCCGCGTACGATGGTGGTTGGAGTCTTATGTGGATACACGGCGGATGTTCGACCGCGTGAATAGTGCCATCTATAAAGCTTTGAATGAGCGTGGGATTGGTATTCCCAATCCACAATTGGATGTCCATCATCGCTTCGATAGCCAGCGGACACCTCTACTGACTCGCCAACTTGAAGCAGAGGGTTAGGGTTAAAGAAGTAAATTGAATGGTTCAATCTATTGTGAATACGATCAGCCGTTCTGGGCCATGAACGCCGAGCGTGAGGATCATCTCGACATCGGCAGTCCTTGAGGGTCCGGTAATCAATGTGATCTGTGGTGAGGAAGCGATCGCTTCTCCCCCTCCGGCGCGGATCCAGTGATCAAACGTAGGATAAATGTCCTTTGCTCGCAGGAGCACCAGGTGCGTCCGCGGCAACAGAGAGGTGAGGCTGGATTGACCCGCTCCTGAGGGTAAGATGACTGTGCCGGTATCTGCAAAGCCAGCCAGGCAACTTGTGAGTCCCACCGGGGTTTGATCCAACCTTGCTAGCGTCTCGTAGCGAGTATTTTCATCTTCGGAGTGCGGGATCTCTGGTTCCAGGATCTGTATCCCTGCTTCTCGGAGATGATTCGCGATTGAGTCTAATTCCCGGCTTTGCTCTCCCCAGCTGAGAATCCGATTAGCCCTGAGCGAGGCGAGAAGATCCATGATCTTGTGGGGTAGTTCCTCGGCTGAGCAGTGCAAGAATTCCCCATCGATCTTCTCGAGTTCCTCCTGGAAACGAACGATAAGGTTACCATTTTGTGGTTCACCATCTTGCACCTGTGTTTCCCGGATCTTTTTGTCGACTTTGTGTGGTCCGTTCCCGGCCGACTTTAGCCGGTGGACGCGCTCACGGAAGGGCTCTGCCGCGAAGGGCGGAAAGTCCCTGGATTTCGTCCAACCTGAAAACGGGGGTGGCAAACGGTAGAGCCAGCCGCCACGGTTGGGCAGGAGCCGTGTAAGAAGAGAACCGACGCGTTGAGCCCAATAGTATCGTCTCGGGGAAGCCATCATCCAGGTAAAAAGTGGCATTCCGGCGCGAAGCCAGGCAGGTTGTGGGGCAGACCTAACGTATTCTCCTCGAGTGCGAAGGAGCAGCTTGGTGAAGTCGATCCCCGCAGGGCAAACCTCGGTGCAAGCCCCGCAAAGCGTGGACGCTTTCGATAGGTGTCCGTATTGCTCAATCCCGAATAAGCCAGGGGAAACAAGCGAGCCAATGGGTCCTGGATACGCGCTGCCATAAGTGTGACCGCCGATCTCGCGGAAAACGGGACAGGCGTTTAAGCACGCTCCGCAGCGGATGCAGAGCAATGCATCTTGGAGCTGCGAATGATGCATCGCCAGGCGCCCGTTATCGACCAGGATAAGATGCCGTTCCTCGGCGCCATCTGGTTCGTTGCCGGTGCGCGGGCGTTGGATCAAGGATATATAACTCGTCAGATTTTGACCCGTCGCCGAGCGAGGTAGCACCTGCAGCAGGACTGCCAGATCCTCCAGCGAAGGGACGAGTCGCTCTAAGCCCATGAGCGCGATGTGGACGCGAGGAATAGTGGAGACCATTCGCCCATTACCCTCATTGGTAACGATGCAAATTGTCCCGGTCTCGGCGACCCCGAAATTTACCCCGGAAATCCCGACCTCAGCCGAAAGGAAAAACTTGCGCATGACCCGGCGCGCTGTTTCTGTCATCTCGGCAACATCGGTGGAGTGAGGGACGTTGAGCTCGCTCGTAAAGGTTCTGGCGACGTCTTCGCGCAGCAGGTGAATTGCGGGAGTGATGATGTGTCCTGGTTTTTCGCCGCGCAATTGGACGATGAATTCGCCCAGGTCTGTCTCCACAACACGCATGCCGGCAGTTTCAAGCGTTTGATTGAGTTCGATCTCCTCGCTGACCATTGACTTGGATTTAACGATCAGGCGGGCATTATGCTCTCCGGCAATCTCCGCCGCGGTTTGAGCTGCAGCGTGTGCGCTGAGGGGGCCGTGGACTTGGATGCCGTTTTCTTGTGCACGTTTGATAAATTGCGCCAGAAATTCTTCTAGATTGTCGATCGTTTTACGACGGATTTGAGCGGCTTCCTGGGGAGTATGTTCGGCATGTGGTAGCGTCGAAAACGCGAATTTTCGCGCACGCTCCCGCCGCTCGGCGTTCTGGTCCAGCGCTTTTTGGAGGGTGGGGTTGGCGATCGCTTTATGCGCCTTTTTTAGGAATTGCCTCCTCATCGGAGTCCGGGCTCCTTCATGGCGATGATTTGGGCGATGTGTGCGCAGCGGATCGTTGATCCACGTCGGCGAAGACCACCTTCGATTTGCAGCAGGC
>SDBS01008292.1_pt1 | contig 10053 bp, 9 predicted proteins | sample 2277091 | NCBI WGS metagenome assembly SDBS01 (sample SAMN10404972, study PRJNA504765) | marine sediment metagenome | isolation source: marine sediment core GS10_PC15, 163 cmbsf | place: Arctic Ocean: Southern Knipovich Ridge | collected 2010 | reverse complement strand
CAGTAACTAAAACATATCCTCCATTGTAGGGTTCTAATGCCGGTTTTGCTATTATTGGCCCAAAAACCTCCCCGTTGGGAAATATCTTTTTTTGCTCTTCCCAATGTAGAGCTGTTACTTTGGCAAATCTCTTTAAAATATTTGCAGTCTTTGATGGACCAACAAACCTAACAGAAGCCTCGAGGTTTACAATTGGATTTGATTTTGTCCACGAAATTAGGCTAGGTGGAATGCAAAAATTGTTTCCAGTACTTACAATAACATATTTTCCATTCAATAACTTTGAGGAATCTAAAAATGATCTTGCAAGGCCTTTCACAAAAGGACCCATTCCTGTTTTTGGTCCTCTTGGTAATACTAGAGATTTAGTCTCTGCAAATTTTGATAATCGTTTATAGCTTAACTCATCGTTTTGTGGGTAAAATGCTTCCAGCTCACATTTTCCAGAAAGATGCTCTGCAAGAGAATACGCATAACCAGTATGTCCTCCACCTCCTGCAAGCAAGATAACTTTGGCCAATACAGGACCTTTTCAAATCAGCAAAATAAGGGTTGCATTATCTGTAACAAAAAAGTGGGTTTAATTGTGCAAAAAAAGTACAAGTGAATTTATTAATTCACATTACTAATTTACCAAAAGAAGGATAAAATTGCTAGAGGAAACTATCAAAGAGATAAATGAAAAAAAATGTACAATTGAGATATTTGGATTAGGTTATGTTGGCTTACCATTAGCTGTTCGCCTTGCCTGTTCAAGTTTTTTTGTTATTGGTATTGATATAAATCAAGAAAAAATAGCAAATCTTTCTCAAAATAACTTAAATGAATCTGAATGGGAAATCAAAGACGATTTTGAAACCGCTTATAAAAACGGAAAACTAAGTCTTTCTACTACTCCCCAAAAGTATGATGTGCCAAAAATTGGAATTATTTCTGTTCCTACTCCTGTTCCTAAACCAAATTTCAAATCAAATGTTCATGTTTTGTCTGCTGTAGAAAGTTTTTTGAAGGTAGCAAAGAAAGGAGACATAATAATCCTTGAAAGTAGTCTAGAGATTGGGGCTACCGAAGAGGTCCAAAAACTGATAGAATCAAAAGGATTCATTGTTGGCAAAGATTTTGGTTTAGCTTACTGTCCAGAGAGAATAGATCCTCAAAACAAAAAATGGAACCTTGAAAATATTCCACGAGTAATTTATTGTTCGGACAGTTTTACTTTTGAAATATGTAAATTTATCTATCATCATGTCAATAGTGGACGACTGATCAAAGTTTCAACTCCAAAGGTAGCAGAAATTATAAAATCATTTGAAAATTCATTTCGATTAGTTAACATATCACTGGTAAATGAATTAGCTATTCTCTGTGATAAATTGGGTGTTAGTGTACGAGAAGTAATAGAAGGGGCAGCAACTAAACCATTTGGATACGCACCTTTCTATACTGGAGCAGGTGCAGGAGGACATTGTATCCCAAAAGATCCTGCTTTTTTGGTTGAATCCTCAAAAAAGTTTGGTATTGAATTTCAAACCATTGAAAATGCTCTTAAAATAAATTCCTTAATGCCACAATATATTACATCATCTATTAACAAAATTTTTGAGACTCAAAAAATGAATAACAAATCTATCATTATTTGTGGTCTTTCATATAAAACTGACCTAGAAGACATGCGAGACTCTCCTGGATTTAAAATAATTCACGAGATGAAAAAATTTGGATTCAAAGTTGTAGGATATGATCCATTTTATAAGAAAGAATTGTCCCACAAATATCTTCTTGAAAATAACATTCCTGACTCTGAAATAGAGATTATACCAAATCTCGAGGATCAATCAATTAATAATTTTAGTTGTTTATGCATAGTACAACATCATACCAAAACAAAATCTCGCATAAAAGAGATTTATACCCAATCTTTAATTCCAATAATATATGATTGCCAAAATAAACTCCAATCTAATTCACAATCAAATACCATTTTAAAAACACTAGGAAGTTAACATAATTTTATTTCTGAGTATATTGAACTGAATTACTTCTTAAATTCAAATCGAGATGGTGGATTTCCCAAATTGAATACCTTAAATTGATAAAAACAAAAATTTTGGCATGAGGATACTTATAATTTCATCTACTGAATCAGGCATTGGTGGTATTCCTCGTCATATTCAGGGCTTAAAAAAATACTTGATAAAAAATAAACACTTCGTAGAGATAATTTCGTCCGACAATACCCCCATAATTCCCATTAGAGGTATGAAAAATCCTAGTTTTATGATTACATCCTTTTTAAAATCAAGATTTAAAAAAAACTTTGATATTATTCATGCTCACGACTTACCTTCTGCACTGTCTATGAGAAATATTTCAGGAAAAAAAATCTTAACTTTTCATGGAATTTTTTCAAAACAAATAGATCATACACATGGAAAGTTTTTAACTAAAATTTCTAAAAAATATGAGAGAGAAGCAATAAAGTGGACAGATACCGTAACGGCTATTTCTAAAGAATCTTATGAATTTTACAAAGATAAATCATTAAGCATATATCATATTCCTAATGGTATTGACATTGAATCATTGGAAAAAAAAGTTGACAGAAAATTTGATAAACAAATACTGTTTGCTGGAAGATTATCAAAGGAAAAAGGAATTTTTACTTTGTTTGAAATAGCAAAACAATTACCAAAAGATCTAAATTTAATTATTATTGGTTCTGGCCCGGAAGAACCAAAAACTAAACAAATCTCAGATGAATTGGAGAATATTCATTTTCTAGGATTAAAGGATAAAGATGAAACTATTTCATTAATTCGAGGTTCTGATGTATTAATTCAACCTTCATTGGAAGAAGGAATCAGCTCTACTCTTCTTGAATCTATGGCATGTAAAACACCTATCATAGCATCAGATATTCCTGGAATTAGGGAAGTTTTAGAAAATAATAAGACAGGAATACTTGTTGGTACACATGAAATTAATTCATTTGTAAAAGAAATTGTTGGACTTATGCAAGATGATGAAAAACAGCAATGGTTATCAAACAATGGTTATGCTGAGGTATGGAATTATGATTGGGAAAATGTTGGAAGACTTTACCTTGATGTTTATGAGAATCTTATAAAACAAGATCCTGCATACCCAGATAAGAGGAAAGATTCTTGAAAAGTGCTATTGTTTTTGGGACTAGACCAGAGATAATTAAACTAGCTCCATTGATTAAAAAAACTAAAAAAAATAATACAACATTAATTTACACAGGACAACATTACGATACAGAGCTAAGTAAAATATTTTTTGAAGATTTGGGAATAAGAAAACCAGATTTTAATTTAAGTATTGTTAAGAAAAATTCAGCATTACAGATTGGTCATATAATAATTTCATTAGTAAAAATTCTTCAAAAAATAAAACCAGATACACTGATTGTCCAAGGTGATACTAATTCTGGATTGGCAGGAGGCATAGCATCTCTAAAAAGTGAAATTCCAGTGTGCCACATAGAAGCTGGACTTAGAAGTTATGATTGGCGAATGCCAGAAGAACATAATAGGATAGAAATAGATCACCTTTCAGAATTCCTTTTTGCACCTACTCGATTTAATCAAAATACCCTGATAAGAGAAAAAGTTCATGGAAATATCTATGTCACTGGGAATACCGTCATTGATGCAATAAATGATTACTCTAAAGTTTCATCAAAAAGATCAAATTTAGATTTACCAAATGATTTTATTTTATTAACGCTACATAGGGCAGAAAATGTTGATAACCAAAAAACACTAACTGGCATAGTAAATGTTCTGATGAAAACTAGAGAATTTTTTATTTTTCCTATACATCCTCATACTCTAAAAAATTTAAAAAAATTTGGCTTGTATCAAAAAATTAAAAATTCCTTAAATATTAAAATGATAAAATCTGTGGGATATTTCGATGCAATAGAACTTTTGAAGAATTGTAGGTTCATTTGTACAGATTCAGGAGGAATTCAAGAAGAAGCAACTGCGCCTGTTATAAGAAAAAAAGTCTTAGTTTTACGAAAAACTACAGATAGACCAGAGGCAGTTTCATCTAATTTGGCAATTTTGGTGGGCACTGATCCAAAAAACATCCTTACAGCAATTAAAAAATCTTCTAAAAACCCCAAAATTATCTCAAAAAAAAGTCCTTATGGAGTGGGTAATTCCTCATCAAAGATATTGCGAATCTTAGAAAAATCATTTTGATTTTTTTAAATTTTCAACAATATTTTTTATGATATTAGGCCATGAAAATTTTAAAACCATTGAAAGTGACTCTTCACCCATTTTTGTTGCTAATTTTTGATCTTTTAAAATTGAAACTATTTTGTCAGCTAAATCAATAGAATTTTCAATTAGATAACCATTTTTTGAATCCATAAGGACCTCTGAAGGAAGAGTCCCTTTTTTTGCAATAATTGGCAATGAAGCTGCCATATACTCTAGAACTTTAACAGGTAATGCACTTGCCGTCACGCTAGTCAATTTGAGTGGACCTATTGCAATTGATGAGTTTTTTAGATAGTAAGGTATTTGGTCTCTTTCTACCCATCCTTTAAATTCCACAAAATCTTCTATATTCTTTTCTTTAGTAATTTGTTTTAATTTTTGCATTTCTGGACCCTCTCCTAATAAAATAAATTTTGCAGATGGGTGTCTTGAAATTACATTGGGAACAGCTTCTAGAAGAACATCAACACCTCTATGATCATACATTACTCCTGAAAATACTATTTTATCCTCCTTATTTTCATTTTTTGATTTGAATTTTTTTAATTCAATACCATGAGGTATAACAATGATTTTGTTTGAAGTAATATCATAATATTCATGAACCACTTTTTTTACTTCTTCATTAACTGCTAAAATTAAATAGGAATCATTAAGAGTTTTAGAATTTATTTTTTTTTCAATTTTTCTTTGTATTAATTTTATTCCTGTACTTTTGGGAAAGATTGCATCATCAATTTTGGTAACAACTGGGATTTTCAATTTTTTTCCACAAGCAATTGCAGCATTTGGCACAAAATGAAATGGATGAAAAATTGTAAAAATAAAATCATAGTTATTCTCTTTCCCTAATTTTATACCTACATTTTCTAGATTTTTTTTACACATTCTTGCCGCAATTTTAATTTTAGATGAAAAGGGGGAAGGTACTCTGTGAATTTTGACGTTTGAGGCAAATTTGGGATTATAGTTACTTTCTTCCCATTTTATATCTGGAACGAGTACAGTAACATCATTTCCTAAAGTGGCCATTGCATTTACAAAATCTGCTGCTACTACAGCTCCACCTCCACTCATTGGAGGAAAATGGAAAATAAAACATAGAATTTTCATAACCTAAATTTATACAAATTCAATAAAAATTTATGATAGTCAAAAATATGCACATCAATTATCAGATCTTTAACAATTTCTTTAGAAAACTCTAAAAAATAGGATCCATTTTTTGTATTAGTATCATTTTCAGTTTTTCATATTAAGTAATTTACTATAATTTTCCATCTCTTTCATTTCAGAAATATTTTCATCAAACTCTTCTGATTTTTTGAGGGCATTTACTGATAATTTTTTCAAGTACTCTTTATTAGTAATCAGTTTTTTAATTTTTTCTGTCAAGGAATTTACATCCATCCTTGAAAATTCAGCAGATTTTTCCAGTCCATCAGAATATCCTTTTACTGGAAAAGGTACTATGGCAGGAAGACCAGATGCAATTGATTCTAATACTGCAATAGGGATTCCTTCAATTTCGGGATCGTAAGGTAAGACAAAAAGATCCGCTGATTTGTAATAGTTTTGTATCTCACTGTTTGGAATTGATTTTTTAAATATCACTTTGTTTTCAATGTTTAATTTTTTAACTAATTCTTTTAGATAAGATTCAAGTTCACCATTTCCGATAATCATAAGAAACAAATCTAAGTTTTTTATAGCTTTTATCAAAACACTATGATTTTTTTCAGGAGAAAGTCTTCCAACACTTAAAATTAAAGGTTTATTGAAATTAAGAATTTTTTTTCCATTTTTAAATTGATCTAGATTAATTTTATTATAAATTATTTCAGGATGTTTTCCTGACAAGTCTTCTACATACTTATCTATAATTTTGTATACTCCAGTAATTTTATTTGCTTTAGATAATACAAAAGGTTCTATAAATTTTCTAGAATATTTCAAAGCTAAATATCTTTTAAATTTTTTCTTCTTCATTAATTTTCTGTAACCATCATACTGAACATGTAACGATAAATAGAAAGGAATTTTTAATTTATCACTGCAATAAGCTGCTAACCAACCTTGTGCCAATGGGTTATAGGCTCTAATTACGTCGGAATTTATGGAATCAACTAGTTGTAGAATATCATCTTTCTTTTTTTTTATATTAAAAACAGTATTTTTTCCAACGGAATGAATTTTTAGATCTGCAGAACCAACAATATTTTTTATCAAATCTTCTGAAATGTCATTATCAGTTGGAGATATGATATGGACATTAGTAAAAAAATTACAAGGATTGAAATATCTCTCTTTTAGATAACCTTTCTCGTAATAATCTCCTATTGGGTCGTTTGGAAATACACATAACTTCATTTTTCATCTGACCTTTTCAAAATATATCAGTCAAACATTTTTTGATTGGCCTTTTCCTTCTTCTATCTGTTTTAAAAGTTCTCTCATATTTTCAATTTCTTTTTCTGTAACTTTTTTTGTTTGCATATCAATTAAGATTCTAAATACTTTAGCCAATAATGGGCTTTGTCTCAACCAAACCTCAGTATCTACCTTGAGTTGAGTTTTCCTGTGCCAGGCTCCTATAAGAGTAGCCACTGGAATATAGAAAAGTAAGAAAATAACAACAAACATCACTAAATCAGAAAAAACTTCGTTCAAAAGTTCAATTCGTTCTATTAGCAAGCGGTGAAAAATAAGAATGAAATTACTAAAAGACAGTATAAAAATAAGGTAAACACCGTGTCCCGCTCTAAAATCATACCAGCGTCTTTTAGCCCACGCATTATTCATATTTTTAAAACTCCTTAAAAACGGTTAATACTAATTTGTTTAAAATTTTCTACCAATACATAAGAATAATTTAAAAATTTTGAATCCATATATAATTAATTTATCTAATCCTGATGTAATAAGTTTAAACCTTGAAATAAAGTTACCAAATCTTAAAAATCTAAATTATTAACCTACTAATATTTTCTAGCAGCCTAAAAATTCTTTCTGATAATTTCAAAAATGATAATTAGGATTAAATTTCTTTTCTATTTATGAAAATACTTACTATTGGAGGAGGATTCATAGCCAAACCAAAATAGAAAAAGCCAAAAATGAACTTGGTTTTAAACCAAGAGTGAATTTATCTTAAGGCCTCAAATCCTTAATCAATAAAAAGTATTGAAATATTAAAGCCAAAATTCCAGAGTGTGATCAATCTGATATTAAAAACTGTAGAATGGAAAGACAACAAAGTAGTTATGATAGACCAAACAAAATTACCAAACCAACTTCTATATGTAGAATTTTCTGATTATAACCAAGTTGCAGATGCCATTAGAAACATGGTAGTTCGTGGAGCTCCTGCAATAGGTGTATCTGGGGCTTTTGGATTAGCACTTGCTGCTTTACAAAGTAGTGCTGAAACTAAAGATGAAATGATATCTGATTTACAAAAGGCAAAAAAAATTTTATTTGATACAAGACCAACCGCAGTAAATCTTGCTTGGGGTTTGGAAAAAATAATGAAAACTGCAGACTCTGGTAATTCAGCAGATCAAATAAGAGAACTAATAATCAATGAAGCCAAAAAAATGGCAGATCAAGACATTGAAATTAACAAAGCTATGGGAAAAAATGGTTCTGTACTATTTGATAACAATGATACTATAATGACTCATTGTAATGCGGGAGCACTAGCTACTGTGGGATATGGAACAGCACTAGGCGTAATTCGAGCTACCAAAGAACGTGGTAAAAATGTTAAAGTAATTGCTACTGAAACTAGACCAATTCAGCAAGGTTCACGACTTACTGCATTTGAGTTAAAACATGACGGATTTGATGTTAGTCTAATCCCAGATACTGCAGTAGGTTATACGATGGCAAATAAATTGGTAAACAAAGTTATTGTAGGTGCAGACAGAATTCTTAGAACTGGTCACGTTTTTAACAAAATTGGAACTTATCAGGTAGCTACAATGGCAAAACAAAATAAAATTCCTTTCTATGTAGCAGCTCCCCTATCGACTTTTGATATGAAAAGTCATCCAGAAGATGTTATAATTGAGATGCGAAATGGAACTGAAGTAACTGGAATTGGTGATAAAAAAACAGCCCCTGATGGGATCAATGTAATAAATCCAGCATTTGATATGACTCCTCCTGAACTAATTACAGCCATAATTACCGAAAAAGGTGTGGCAAAACCACCTTATGAAGAATCTATAAAAAAATTATTTGAAGCTAATAAATAGAAAGTTTTTATTGTTTTTTAAACTCCAATCTACAATATGAGTACAGTCTCAGCGTCAGCTATTGAAGATTCCTTAAAACAGTGTATGGATCCTGAAGTTCCACTAAACATTGTTGAGATGGGGCTGATCTATGGAATTGATGTCACTGATAACAATGATGTTAATATCAAAATGACAATGACAACTCAAGGATGTCCACTTCATGAAACTTTGGTTCAGGATGCTACAAGATATGTAAAAAAAGTTCCAGGTGTAAATAATGTCAAAGTAGACATTGTATGGGATCCTCCATGGTCGATGGATAAAATGTCTGAGGAGGCAAAAATTAAAATCAAGAATATGGGATCTGACATGAATACCCCTGCGCCAATAAATTATGAGACTGCATTACCTCAAGGTGTTGGAAAACTCGTAAAACAAGAAGATGGTTCAATGGTCTTAACTAATGAGCATGATCAGGGATTTATGGTAAATCAGGCTATTATTGACTTTTGGAAATCTTGTAATGGTCAACACAAAGTCACCGAATTAGTAGAGTTGTTTGCACAACAAACAGGACTACAAAGAAAGCAAGTAGAAAAAGAAGTAATGCAACTACTCCAACAGCTTAGAGATGGCGGTTTGATTGCAATTGCAGGTCAGCCAGATACTCCAAATGTAGAATTTAAAAAATAATTTTAAAAGATATAGTTAGAATTTGCACCATCAAAATTAATTACAACGCCAGAAAGGTATTTTATATTATTTTGAACAATTGATTTAACAAAATTTCCAATCTCTTCAGGCTCTCCTAGTCTTCCCATGGGCAGAGTTTTTTTATATTCATCTATATTTTCAATCAATTCTTTAGTTCTATCTGTGTTAATTGGACCCGGTGCAATATTGATACAACTGATGTTTTTTTTAGCATAATCTTTGCTTAGAATTTTGAAAACTTCACTAAATGCAGCACGATAAGCAGACGAAATAATTAATTTTGGATTAGGCTCTTTGATTACACTTGAGCTAATCAAAAAAATGTATCCTCCTTCATTTATTTTGATTTTTTGTAAAATTAGACAAAATCCTAAGAACAATTGATTGTGATACCTGTTCCAGTCATACTCAGTAACATCAGAAAATTCCTTTGCTGCAGGACCACCTGTATTGAGAACTAGAATATCTGTCTCTTTATAAATATCTAAAAATTTTTTTACACTTACAAGATTTGAGGTATCAATATCTTCCTTTGAGGCTGCAAAAACATCACAATTAATAGATTTTAGGGAATCAGAAATAGCTTTTCCTATCCCTCTTGAACCTCCAAAAATAATTGCCCTGTTCATTCTATTTGATGTAATGTTTTGACAATTAAATTTCTTTAATTTCTGTAATTGTAGCTAAAACCGAATCCATCTTTACAATTACTTTTTTCTCATCCCATCCAAGGGCAACGTACCAGTCACCTGCATCAGAATGATATTTTGTCTCTAATGTCTTGATATTTTCTGGTTTTATGTCGTATTTTTTTGCAATTCCAGATACTGCAAGAGCTATAG
>SDBS01008291.1_pt1 | contig 10054 bp, 16 predicted proteins | sample 2277091 | NCBI WGS metagenome assembly SDBS01 (sample SAMN10404972, study PRJNA504765) | marine sediment metagenome | isolation source: marine sediment core GS10_PC15, 163 cmbsf | place: Arctic Ocean: Southern Knipovich Ridge | collected 2010 | reverse complement strand
CATTTTGCCTGAATGCTGACTAGAATGGCCGCATGGCTAAGATAGACGATTACGTAACCGCTTCCGAAGCAGCCGCAATCATTGGCGTATCGAAGTCGCAGGTGACCAGGTACACCGAAAAAGAACAACTGGCACACGAATGGTGGGGCGGACGGCTCAGGATCAAGCGGCGAGATGCAGTCAAGTTCGTACGGCCGCCGCGAGGTAATCCGAATTACGTGTCCTAGACAAGATCAGCATCCCCAGCGAGACGGAGATCCAGCTGGTAGGTGTAGGTTCATTCCACTTCTTTCTTCTTCTTGGCGCGACCCCACATTGTTTGCAACACACCATATCCTATCTTGTCGCAATTCGCCTGCGTCACCTCTAGGTCTTCTATCTCTAAAATCGAACTTGCCGCCATAGCAAGACAGACCGACAAGAATTGAATCCTTCCTGGCGTTTCACCGGAAACTGCAATTAATTTTTCCTGTATGGCATTCAATTCATCGAACATCCATTGGAGATTGACGTGTTGTTCCTTGTCTTTGTCGATAGCGACCATTGTTCACACCTTTGTTAAGACCAGCTGGCGATTAGACCACGCCACCATCTGATAGCGGCCAGTGTAGGCAACCAAGTAACCGTAGGTCGCCAGGCGGGTCTCGGCCTGCTGCTTGTGGTGAATTCTGTTCTGGTCATCCACGACCATGATGCCGCCTTCTTCGTACCACTTCCCCTTGGAACCCTGTATCAGTCCCGGCCGTGTCTGGTCTTCAGGCTCCTCCTTCAGTCGCCGCTGCGGACGCAGTTTGTAGAACGCATTGGCCATATCGAACATCGTGTCCCAGCCGGTGTGGCTGCCGTCGACGTAACAGAAGTCGAGGGTGCCGTCGGCGATGTCCCAGTGGTTTAATTCGCTCGAACTTCGCCCGAAGAATTCACGGCTGCTAATCTGGTACAGAGCAGCGCGCCCGTCTTTGATGTATGGCTGAAGTCTCTCCTTCGCCTTGTCCCTCGCAGCGTCGTAAGTTGTCTGGTCGTGTTGGTCTGACACTTTTACCCAAGGGTCAACAACGTACGCTTTCTCGACGGCCAGATTGTCTAGTACCCAGCAGGCCGAGTCGCCACCACCACAACCAATCTCAAGGTAGGTGTTAATCAAATCCTTACGTGGAAGTATGTGCTGCTCCCAGATCGGCTGGGCGTCTTCTTCGAACCAACGGGTTTCGTAGGGCTTAGTCATTCGGTCTTTTCTGCCTGCGATTTAATAACAGCCTCGATCAAACACAATGCCGTGTAGGGAAGTGCGAAAAAAATGAACAGGACATACAGCGGAAAACAAACGATGTTGAATCCTGGAAATCGCGTTCGATTGATTTTCCACAACTCCGGCAAATCGAACAATCCAGGAACGATCGATCCCTTTACTCCGTATCGCTCCAACCAGTCATTCATCCTTCACCTTCTCTGCCTCACACATCCAATCAGCAATTTCAAACGCTTTGCTGGGGATTAGACCTTCAACACTTAACACGTATTCCGGATTCGCATCAGTAATCGGTTCGCGAAGCAGCATCGCGTGCATCGCCACAGTAGCGTACAGCTCACGCTTCGATAGGCCGGCAGATCCACCTTGGCTAAAAACGTTTTCCCCCCAAGGAAAGACAGAACGTGCCGCTATCGATTCCTGTTGATTCATCTCTGATACTCCCTCGGACAGTGCCACGGGAATTCCTGCCTCCTCGAACGCCACTCATTGAAAACCATGCGACGCAATGGCTCATCGAAGTCAGAAATGATTTCTGCTAATTGATCGAACACTACCAATGGGTCGCAGAGATGGCGTGGAAGGGTCAACGCCTGGTCGGCCAGAACCTGGAAGACTTTGTCTGGGGTCATCTCTGGTACTCCAAGTGCCTGCCTTCTGTCTTGTCACGGGCGTGGTTCAAATGCCTGAGCGGCTCGAGCCTGATCTTGTTTATGCCTCCCATTCTTCCGCGGAAGCCAGGGTCGCTTCTGGTATTCATGTACTGGTCGAATAGGTGCTTGTCTTTGCACTCCTCGACCGTGGCGTAGAATCCACCCGTCAGTTCCATGCACGCCTCTCGCCGGAAGAAGAAGTGACCGCCTGCACCGCGGCCGACTTTCTCGTCAATGTCCGCAATCTTATGAGCGAGCACAAACGCCTCACTAACGTAAACCGGCTTCTGTCCGTGACGCTCGTACATTCCATCCATGTATGCGTCGGTCTCGTCGGCGTCTGAATGTGTCTTATTTCCAGAGCCCATCACCCGCGTCTCGTCTGGGAACTGCCGGATGTTCTCCTCGACGCTGCGGAAATAGCCTGGACTGAAAACGTGGTCAGCGCTGTGGCATTGAATCCAATCGGCCGAGCTATTCTGGATCTGATCGTTCTTGCAGAGTGACGGCCGTGCGATTTGTTCTTTCGTTTCGTACTCCCTCAGCCGCACGTCGAGTCCCTTCTCTCGAAAGAACGCCGCTACCTCTCGATTACTTGGTGTGCCGTTGTCTTTTTCAAGGCCAGAGATGTTGACGATGATTTCAAGCCCGTGCGGCTCCTGCTGTAAGAGCGAAGATAGCACCCAGCAAAGGCGCCTTTGGAAATGGTGGCAGAAAATTAGGATCTCAATCGTCATGGTTGTTGCTCACCGAGTAATTGCTTGATTTCTTGGACGTCGGCCTTCAACTCGATGAGCTCTTCCTTGAGCTCTGACCGCTCAAAAAATGGCATGCCCACCACAATAAACACAAGACCACCAAAACAGAGCACTAACAGAACATCCCGAAACCGCTCCTTCACAATCCAAACTCCAAGACCGAATCAATTACCAGCTGTTGATCTCCATGCGACAGGAACGGGCTGAGCGGCAGACTCAGCGTCTTCCGCGCAAACTCATCGGCACCTGGGCACTTGTATCCGTAGTGCTTGTAGACGGGCTGCCTGTGGAGAGGAACGGGATAGTGCTGGCCGGTGGCAATCCCTCGCTCTCGCATGAACGTAGCCAGCTCGTCCCGTCGCTCGTGCTGGATGGCGTAGACGTAGTAGGATGAATCGTTGTGAAACTTTAATTCAAACGCTTGGCAATAAAGGCTGGCAATTAACTGACGCCTGTCCAGACAGTAATCAAAGAACGAAAGTGGTACCTGACCCGCGTTTTCGTAGGCGCCACTTTTATCCGTCAACTTCGCATGCAGTATCGCGGCCTGCAGCCCGTCCATGCGGTAGTTCCCGCCATGTTCAACTTGATGGAAATGCTTTTCTCCTGGCAGCCTTCCGTGATTACGCATTGCCTTGAGCCTAGATGCAACACCGTCTCCATTGCCCAGTATCTGGCTATTGTTTGAAAACGTAACCGCTCCGCCGTCGCCAAAGCAGCCAAGCACCTTGCTCGGAAAAAAACTCCAACAGGCAAATGCACCGTATTGTCCTACCTTGGCACCGTGAGCGTGAGCACAGTCTTCGATCAGATCGATATTGTTATGCTGACAGAACAGAGCAATTCGTTCGACCTCTGGATGCGGCTTGCCGTGCAGATGAACGAGAATAACAACATCAACACCAACCTTTTTGTTCAGCCGTTCTATCTCGTCGAGTGTTATCATCCCGTGAATTGGATCAACGTCGGCAATCCATGGATGCCCACATAACTTTGCAGCTTCAATGTCTGCCGTGACTGTCATTGCCGGCACGAGAATACACGTCGTTTTATCGCAACATTGCAGAGTCAGATACAACGCATCCGTGCAACTCGATACTGCAACACAATGGTCCGCTCCGCACCGCTCGGCCCAGGCTTTCTCGAACTGCTCGACTTCCTTGCCGAGAATGAACGACGAGTTTTGAATAACACGGGCAATGGCCTCGTCTATAGGCTGCTTGCAAGCTAGGTATTCGGCGTGTAGGTCACAGAGTGGAATCATGTATCTTGATCCTTCTTGCGTGACAGCACTGCCAATGCCCCATCAAAAAAACCGGCGTTGTAACCCGCCGCAAACCCCTTCTTAGCCAGTCCGCTACATGTTGTCTCGTCATCCTTTTCGTCGTCCACCCAATAGGTGTATTCTTGCAGCATTATTGGATTCATGAATCCTCTAGATTTTTCATGGCTTGCATTTATTTCCTGAGAAAGTTCATCAAGTGTTTTTTTCATGTCGATATCTCTCCATAAAAAGAACGGCAGATACCACCAACATGGCCAATCCTTCGACGAACCAAAATGCCAATACAGACACAAAAAACTTCAGTAGAATTCCCGTCACGTAGGCGAGCGTCATTGACGTCTCCTCAGCAATAGAACGGCCGGCAACAACAATACAGCCAATCCAGGCTCTGGCACCGCGGCGGCCTGGACACGCACACGTCCGTAATTGCCAGCCAGAATCAGGAAGTCCGCGAAGTCCACATTGAAGTCGCCGTTGAAATCACCGTGTCCCCAAGTGCCCCTGCCTCCGAACTTAGACGATAGATTCAGGAAGTCGGAAAACTCAACCTCGCCGTCCATGTCCGTATCGCCTGGCAGCAAGACCGCTAGTTCCTCTGGCGACGGCACTCGTTGAATATCGGTGTAACCGAGAATCCCACGATCACGCCAGCCGCCTTCGCCGCCTGCACGTACGTTAATCAAGGGTCCTAGAGAAATTCCATTCCCAAGGTTCAAAGCAAATGGAAAGGCGCGCAGCTTAAACCAATCCTCGAACACAGTTAGTGCGCCATGCTCGTCAAACTCCACCTCCAAACGATAGCGATTGAGATTTGGAAATGGGTGCTCGCCAGCAAGTTGAAGATCGAAATCGATATCACCGTACGTGCCGAAGACCCGAATGGCTGATACGTCGATCGGCTCCGATTCAAGCTGCTTAGGCTTTCCACTATCCCAGAAAAACTCTGGGAATCTTGGGAACGTTACATCTTTGATGTCTAGGTCAACGAAGATCTGGAGATCTTTACCTTCCAGTTCAAAGGTTGTTATAGGGCCGGAATCATAATTAACTACCAAAAGCCCATCGTAATTGACCTGTCCTTCGAACAGGAACCGCGATCTATGCACCGTAATTATGTCGTCGCCAATCGTTACATCTAGCTCCCCGTTAGGAACAGGCGGTGCATAGATCTGTTGGCCGTTGTCGTCCTCTTGGTACTGCCAAAGAACTGATCCGAATCGCACGCCAGATGCAAAGTACCGCTCCGCACCCCAGGCCGATTGCACGCAGAACAACAAGCAGATTGTCAGTAGGATTCTCATCGTAGGTCTCTTTCATGCGTATGCCGGTAAGTCAGAAACAGACTTCAGTCTAGTGGCAGGATTTCCGGTAAAGACTTCACCAGGCGGGACGTCTTTTGTAACCACTGCACCTGCACCAACGATTGCGTTCCAGCCGATCGTTACGCCCGCCATGATCGTCGCGTTGGCGCCGATAATCGCGCCGTTCTGAACTGTTACTCCTTTTCGATGTTTTCCACCTGTCATCGGGAATTGATCATTGACAAATACCACGCATGGCCCGATCCATGCACCTTCTTCGATCTTCGAATATTCAGGGACAAAACACTTCGAATGAATATGCACACTGTCGCCAATGTCAACGTGATGCGAGATTTCAGTGTAAGAACCGATGCGACAGCCGGCTTCAATCACAGTGCCTGGCCCGCGAATTAGGACGTGATGTCCGTATTCCACGTCGTCTGCGATCGTGTTGCCGGAATAGAGAATGGGGTTGCGTGGCGTGTTCTCATCATCAGGGAGGCGGCGGAGAAACTTTTTGACATATGGCTCAAGAAACGGTGAATTCATTTTGACCTGTCGTGCTGCTGCGGTTATCTCATCCGGTGATTCTAGTTGCGGTCCTTCAGCCGCCGCATATATCGCCTCTATGAACCGCAGCGAGCCCAGGGCGTCCTCGCCGGTTACCACATTCGAAGGCTCACCTCGCAATGATTTCGCAATCTCCTCGTACATTCTGCGGTAAGAGTAGGTCACATCACATTGGTCAGTTGGCTGTGGGTAATCAATCTTCCAGGTTTGGACATCATTGCACCGGTCGCCGCCAATCACGACGGTCCCCTTACTGCCGAGTATCGAGATAGATGACTCGAGGTTCTCAGGACGGGCGGTCGTGGTGAGTTCTACAAGACCTCGAGGTATGGGCTCCATGCGTGACTTTTCACTCCATTCCAAATACGCATACCCACTATCCTCGACTTCCAAGTCCATGACATTCCACATCCTGGCATCTACCACCTGTGGTTCGCCGTAATTTCCAGCAGAATATACGCCCGGTGGGGAGGGGCCGAGCATGAGATACCGCACTAGATCCAAGATGTGGCAGCCTTGGGATGCGAACACGCCGCCGTCCTCCGTCGTTCCCCGCCAGCCCTCGGACGCGTAGTACTCTGGAAACCGGCACCAGCGAAGTCTCGCGGTGATCATGTGGATGTCACCGAACGCACCGGTCGTGATCGCTTCCTTCACGGCCATGATCGCGGCGTTGTAGCGGTTCTGCTTCACCTCGAATACCTTGCTGCCAGAAACGATACAGTCCACGATCTTCTTCGCGTCCGACGATCGCCTCGCAATCGGTTTCTCAATTAGGACCGCATGCCCATCGATCAGAGGCACTTCAGCGCATTTCATGTGCGTACTTGGTGGCGTGCAGATCACAACCAAGTCAACGTCGCCGTGCATCGATAGCATCTCGTCCTGTTCGGTATAGGCGGAATGTCCCTTGCCTCCGAACTCGTCAAGGTTCTTTTCGTCGGTATCGCAGATCGCTACCAACTCAAATTCATTGCCAGCGTTGATGGCTCGCACGTGATTCTTGCTCGCCTTGCCGCAACCGATAAGTGCCACTTTGATCATCCGTGATTCTCCTCACATCACTCTTCGCTTTCTTCAGTCACCGCACCCTGAAAGGACGCAGATGAGTACTACACTAGTCAAGCTCGCATCACTCTTCGCTTTCCTTGGCCGCTGGTCAGTGGGATACCTCGCATCACTCTTAACGGCGGCTAGCCTCACTCATTCTTCCAATGAAATGCTCATATCCTCGCATCACTCTTCCTGTTTTCCAGCCACTGCGCCGAGCAGGTGTCTGCACTCGCATCACTCTTCTGCCTTTTCAGCCACCGCACCTCCTACTTTGACATCCAATGGGTCATCGGGCCTTAACTCGCATCACTCTTCACTCTTTTCAGCCACCGCGCCAAGTCGCAATGGGCAAAGGAAACTCGCATCACTCTTTACTCTTTTCAGCCACCGCGCCGCGGGCTGCTCGCATCACTCTTCGATTTCCTTAGCCACTACCACCCGGAAGTCACCCCAAGTCTGTATGGCTATTGGCTTTGTAACCGCCTTTTCGAGCGGCCTGCCGTTCTTGCCACATCGCAATGACTTGGGCCGTGTCACCGATCCGATAAACCCTTTGCCTCGCATCACTCGAAATTGATTGCCTCTCCTCCCAGTCCCCGGCAAGGCCACGTAACGTCGGCACTCGATACACAAAGTCGCATCACCCTGCTTCTTGCGATGCCGGTTTATTAGAACGTTCTTGCCGCAGTTTGCGCAGTCAATGAAATGTTTCAAGTTCTTGCCTCCTGTCTGTGCTGGCATGAGATAACCTCGCATCACTCTTCAGTCGGTACGTTCGCAACTCGCATCACTCTTTACTCTTTTCAGCCGCGGCGACGTGGAAGATCGCACCGTTATCTCGCATCACTCATGTCATACCTCATGGATCTCGCATCACTCACGCACTTACGTGTTCTGGGGTACTCTCTTCAGCAGGTGTATTCCATTCTTCCCATTCCGCTTTCTTCACGCGTTTGCAGTCGAGCTTGATACCAGACAAATCAAGTTTGGCTTGCAGCCGCGAGCGGAAGTCATCCCAAGGAAACGTAACTCGCCGTTTAGCGAACCAATCAAATTTCCGAAGTCCCAATGATGGCTCTCGATAGAGGACCGCGCCGCAATCGTGTTTAACAGCCGCGCGATGGATGTCCGAGACGATGTTTTTAATAACGCTGTCCGTGATGTGCTGCTGCCTACGAGTGATAGGTCTCCGATCATCGTAGATGCGCTGCTTGCCGTGTCCGGGTGGACGAATCCGCTGCTTTCGATTCAGTATCTTCTTGCGGTCGCCAAGTCGGTGGAACTCCGCGACGTACAGATTTCCATCGCCGAAATCCCGCCAGCCTCCATCCGGATAGAACATCCGCAGTACATTGCCGGCGTCGACTGAGTTTGGCTTAACCGTCAAAACGCGATCGCTGTCAAGCACTTGATCGGGCAGGGCGTAGTTCAGCCTGAGAATCCAATCATTGTCCTTGTGAACTAGCAGCGAATCTTTCATTAGCCAAGTTGATTCGCCGGGATCACAGATCTTTCGAATGATCTCGCGATGTCCTTTGCTCAAGTCTCCGATACGAAGCAAGCAGACGATCCCAAGATCCCGAGCACCACTATTGTGGCTAAGCAACGGCAATCGAAATAACGCATTGTGCTTTGCCGACTCAAGATCTCTGACCTTAAATCCACCTTTTCGATTCGGCATTCCCTGATAGCTAATCCGAGCATCCTGGCATTGCACAGGGATGATACCGTTCCGCCACCAGGGTGCCCGCTGCTCGTAGGCCAATACGGCCTTCCAGCGATACCCTAATCTCGACTCGGAATTCCAAGCGATCTTTGTCGTCAATGATTCTCGGACATGTTTCATGCAGGCCGAGATAATCTTGCTGTTGAGCTCCGGTGCGACAGCCCGAGCAGCATGGTAGAAAGACTTGTTCCATTGGAACTTGTCTTCCGTTGCTGTTCGGCTGGCCGCCATCCAGGTTTCAACCATGCGGTTTTTCGCAAGACAAACATCGGCTGATGCCTGATCTAGAAGTTTCCGCATGTGCCGCGTCGGCATATTGTCGGCCCGGCCAAGCTTCACACTGATCAAATGTCTAGACATATTTCTTGCCCGCTCGCATCACTCTTTGGTTCACTGTTGAGGGCTCTGCTCGCATCATTCACGCACGTATAGTGCGTTGCCGTATCACAAACCAAGCACTCGCATCACTCCCGCACCCAAGCCGCCCTCGCATCACTCTTGCCTTTTCGGTGCACACTTCATCCTGCACGTATAGTGCGTCGCCGTCTTCGCATCACCAGCCCGTGATTCTTACTGACTCGCATCACTCTGCCACGCCAGGAAACCTCTCGCATCACTCCCGCGCACGCGTACGCTGAGATTTGGTAAAGATACTGCTGCTCGCATCACTCTTTACGCCGCAGCTCCCTGAAGCGTCTCTTTAATCCCCTTGAGTTCTCCACTCAATTCGGCGTTTTGCCGTTCCAATTTGGCATACTGCCGCCGCAATTCTGCTAACTCAGCCATGAGCAGCTCAGCTTTCTCCTTCCAGTGAACAACATTCGTCGACTTGCGACTTGGTCCCTTTTTGCTGCTTAGCTCGTCCCACATGGCGTTAATGTCATAGTTCCAGTCTTGCCACATCGATTCTTCCGGCCACTTCCGATAGATAGACGCCAGCTGGCCAACCGTGAGTGTGACGTAAGGAAATCCCTCGCGTTGCAGGAAGTCCATTGCCTGGGTCGTGTGCCCTTTGTAGGCATGTTCGATCCAATCAATGTCCAGCAGGATCTCGGCCGCCAATTTCACACGCTGGTACATGTTGGATTTGACGTCGTTCCCCAGTTGTTTCAGCTGTGCGATTTTCTGGGTTGTCGTTTGTTCTGTCATCGTTTTCTCCTTTGGTTTGAAAAATGAGGTTGCTACTTCCGCCTGTTGTGCCTCGCATCACTCGAACGATACAGCGACAGCCTATCGGCCTCGCATCACTCTTTCGCCTGGGAACCAAGTTCATCTCGCATCACTCCAATCCAGAATCAGCACCGGTCTCGCATCACTCGCCGCAGCAGGCACGAGCGACATTGCCTGCTCGCGCTCGCATCACTCTTTAAGTTCGAGCACGCAACCGAACACATGACCTTAGCCTCGCATCACTCAAGCTCACCGTCTCTCGACGGCCGTAGATCGGCTTATCGCACCA
>SDBS01008290.1_pt1 | contig 10055 bp, 3 predicted proteins | sample 2277091 | NCBI WGS metagenome assembly SDBS01 (sample SAMN10404972, study PRJNA504765) | marine sediment metagenome | isolation source: marine sediment core GS10_PC15, 163 cmbsf | place: Arctic Ocean: Southern Knipovich Ridge | collected 2010 | reverse complement strand
CTCCTGGAGGTGAACCATGTTTAAGAAAATGGCATACGTGGTGGCGACCTGTGTACTGGCCGCGGCGATCCTCGCCCTGGTAACCTCGCCGGCGCGGGGCGACGCCTGGGAGGACTTCACCTGGGACGGCCAGCTCGACCAGTACTGGGACACGACATCCGGCGACACCACCAACTGGTCGCCTGACGGGATGGCCAACCCGGTTCCCGACGCCGACGACAACGTCTTCTTCAATGGCGCCGCACCTTACACCACCGTCGAACTCCACGGGTCTCACCGTGTCCTCTCAGCCAACTTCGACGGCAACACCGATTACACCCTGGCCGAAGCCCTGAGCAGCGACCGGCTCAGGCTGGTCACCGGTGATATCACTACCTATGGAACGGCCACGCACGAAATAGCCTCCCGGATCGTCCTGGAGGACGATGGAGACTGGGCCATAATCGACTAAGCGAAAAAAACAAGAACGATAATATTCTATTCTGGAGGTGAACGATGTTTACAGGCAAGAAATCACGTTGTTTTGGAATCGTAACTTTATTGGTGTTGGCGATAATCTCGCCGGCGCGGGCCACGGATTTCGTCTGGGACGGCGAGTACAGCGACCGGTGGACCGAAATACGCTCCCTCGGGGGTGGAATTTATAGGACCAACTGGGATCCAGATCACCTAATCCCTTTAGGCGACATGATACCCGAAGCCGACGACGAGGTATTCTTCGTCCTGTCCACGCCCTACAACGTTGTCGATCTCGACGGAAGCCGCGTTGTCCGGCGCATCACCTTTGCCGGTTCCGCCCCTTACACGTTGTCCTCCGACCTGAGCACCGACATGCTCACGCTGGTCGATGGCGATGTCACTGCAATCGGGACGGCGACGCACCGATTCAACGTCAACGTGGGGCTGGACTCCGACGGCGCCTGGCTGATCGACGATACCGCGACAATGCAAGTCAATCGCTTCCTCTACACGAGCAACACGCTCACCAAGACCGGTACGGGGACTCTGTCTTTCACGGACGGCGACGAGTTCGAACAATCAAGTATCTACAAACTCGTAGCCGAAGCCGGCGCCGTCCTCGTCGATGGTGGCCACATCGACCTGACCGGGGACAATGGCTTGGTTGTCAACGGGGGCGACGTCACGCTTCAGAACGCCGCCAACGTCCAACTGACCTCGGCGGTGTGGGGGGGGGGAAGTCCATTCTGGCACGCTGACGGTCTCCGGTAGCGAGACCTTGTTTACCGCAAACAGGCTGTACGGGGCAAGGTATATTGCCAACTCGGGAAGTATCATCGTGGAAGACAACGCATCGGTGGATCTGGCGACTGATATGCTCATCGGGGGCTACGGTGAAGGCCACCTGACCGTGCAGAGCGGCGCGACGGCCTCAGCCAGGGAGGTACTACTTGGCGTTAGAACCTCCGCCTCGGGCGATGCCCTGGTGACCGGACCCGGCAGCCTGTTGTCTGCGGGTTCGTCGCTGGATCTCGGGGGCGACACCGACACCACCCGGGGCGGAGTGGGCACGCTGACGGTGGACGGCGGCGGCGCGGTTCAGGTGGCCGATATTACCAAGTTCTGGACCTCGGCCAGCAGCATCACAGTGAACGGCGGGACTTTCGAGACCAACCGGCTCACTAACCACACCGGCGTAGTCGCGACGGTGAGCATCTCCGATATCGATGCCAACACCCCCGCCTTGACCGTGGGCGCCGCCGACGGCAGCTCCACTTTCGACGGCCTGATCCAGGACGTCCCCGACGGCGACCCGGGCAGCCTCCCGGGCAGCCTTGAGAAGGTCGGCAACGGCACGTTCACTCTGACCGGGCCGAACACGTACAGCGGCGGGACGATCGTCAATGGCGGCTCGATCATCATCAACCATGCCACCGCGCTGGGAGACTCGACGGTGTGGATCAACGTCGACGACGGGCTGGACGTGCTCACGAACAGCATCGACGCGACGATCGGCGCCTTGGCAGGCGATGGTAGTCTGAATCTCGGGTCACAGGAACTTCTCACCGGCGGCAACGGGGCCGACACGACCTACTCGGGCGTGATCGACGGAACCAACAACTCGATGCTCCGCCACAATGGGGCGGGCACGCTGACACTCACCGGCGGCGACGACGCGACGCCCTCGATCCTCGGCACCCTCCGGGCCCAGAGCGGCGCCGTGGTGCTTGACGGCACCCGCATCGACCTGACCAGCACCGATGTTTCTGTGCTGACCGGGGCGCTGCTGGCCAACAGCGGCGACATCACCATCCAGAACGGTGCGGACGTCCGGATGGCCACGGCTAGCGCCGGGCTCGTGGAAAACGGCGCCCTGGCCATCACCGGCATCGGTTCGTCGCTCACCGGCGAACGGTTGGACGCGGCGGTGTTTTCCGGTAACACCGGCAGCATCCTCGTGGAAGATAGCGCCTCGCTGGGTCTCACCGGAGGCTTGATCATCGGGTGGCAAGGCGATGGCGATCTGACGGTGCGCTCCGGCGCGACGACGTCAGCCAACAACGTGACGCTTGGCGTTGAAGGCGCCGCCTCGGGCCAGGCCCTGGTGACCGGTAATAACAGCCTGTTGTCTTCGAATGGTCTGAATCTCGGGGGCCGACATGAATTCTCCCTGGGCGACATAGGCACGCTGACGGTGGACGGCGGCGGCGCGGTTCAGGTGACCGGTGAGACCAAGTTCTGGACCTCGACCAGCAGCATGACCATCAACGGCGGGACGTTCGAGACCGACCAGCTCAGCAACCACGCTGGCGTGGCCGCGACGGTGAGTATCTCCGACCCCATCGGCGGAACGGCGTTAACCGTGGGCACGGGCAACGGCAGCTCCACCTTCGACGGCCTGATCGAGGGCACCGGCAGCCTCAGGAAGGTCGGCAGCGGCAACTTCACCCTGACCGGGGCGAACACCTTCTCGGGCATGACTCACATCGACGGCGGATCGATCATCCTCGACCATGCCACCGCGCTGGCATACTCGACCGTGTCGATCAACGTCAACAACGGCCTGGACGTCACCACGCACGCCATCGACGCGACGATCGGCGCACTGGCCGGCTCGGGTAATCTGAACCTCGGCTCACAATCCCTCACCGCCGGCGGCAATGACGCTTCAACCACTTATTCCGGCGTCCTCAGCGGCGCCGGTCCGCTGACCAAGACCGGCGCGGGGGTGCTGACCCTCACGGGGGCAAACACCCACGCCCAAGGCACGACGATCAGCGGCGGGGCGCTGCAGATCGGCAACGGCGGCACGACGGGATCGATCCTCGGCGACGTCACCAACGACGCCTCGCTGATCTTCAACCGCTCCAACGACCTGACCTTCGACGGCGTCGTCAGCGGCACCGGCAGCGTGACCAAGGACGGCAGCGGCACGCTGACCCTGACCGGGGGGACCACTTACAGCGGCGGGACGACGATCGAAGCGGGAACCGTTTCGATCTCTGCCAATGGGAATCTTGGAACCGGTGATATCACCTTCACCGGCGGTCTGCTCTCATTTGACGCAGACTTTAATTTCTACAACCGTACGCTTATTGCGACCTCCGCAGGCGATGCCCGTATTGAAACGCCGAATCTAGTTTCATTTCTTGACACCGCGATCATTCAGGGAGAGGGTGGTTTCGTCAAGACAGGCAGTCACTGGATGTTCCTTCATTCAAACAACACCTACCAGGGCTCGACGCAGATTCTGGAGGGAGTCTTGGTCCTGACTGGCGGAGCGGGTGAGCGTCTGCCGGATTCGACGGACGTGCTCGTCAACGGCAGGTTGGATATTAGAAAGGACCCCGGAATCGCGGAAACGATCGGCTCGCTCTCGGGTTCCGGTCTCGTCCGCTTTAGCGCGGGCGATTCCGATCGGAGTTTACGCGTCGGCGCGAACAACAGTGACTCCACGTTTGACGGTATCATCAACACAATGGGCGATGGCAACGGGTCGCTGACCAAGATCGGCACCGGCACGCTGGCCCTGACCGGGGCGAACGCTTACTTCGGCGGCACGACCATCAGCGGCGGGGCGCTGCAGATCGGCAATGGCGGCGCCACCGGATCGATCACAGGCGACATCACCAACAACGGATTGCTGATCTTCAACCGCTCGGACGACCTGACCTTCGGCGGCGCGATCGACGGTACGGGCAGCCTGACCCAGGCCGGCGCGGGCACGCTAACACTAACCGGCGGCGACGACGCGACGCCCTCGAACGTCGGCACCCTCCGGGCCCAGAGCGGCGCCGTGGTGCTCGACGGCGCCCGCATCGACCTGACCAGCAACACTACTGCTTGGGAGTCCGGGGCGCTGGTGGCCTACGGCGGCGACATCACCATCCAGAACGGCGCCGACGTCCAGATGACCGCGGCGGCGCCTTTGGGGCTCGTGGAATACGGCGTCCTCACCATCACCGGCATCGGTTCGTCGCTCACCGGCCACCGGTTGGACACGGCGCAGGATGGAGGTAGCACCGGCAGCATCCTCGTGGAAGATAGCGCCTCTCTGGGGCTCACCGGACGCTTGATCATCGGGGTTTTCGGTTCTGGCGACCTGACGGTGCAGACCGGCGCGTCCACGTCAGCCGACGAGGTAAATCTCGGCCTTTTCGAGACCCCCTCGAGCGAGGCCACGGTGACTGGACCTGGCAGCCTGTTGGTTTCGAATTCTCTGAATATCGGGCCGAAAGACTCAGGCGGGCCAACCGGCACAGGCACGCTGACGGTGGAAGACGGCGGCGCGGTTCAGGTGGCCGGCCAGACCAAGTTCTGGACCCCGACCAGCAGCATGACCATCAACGGCGGGACGTTCGAGACCGACCAACTCAACAGCTTCTTCGACCGCCCGACGGTGAGCATCTCCGACCCCATCGGCGGGGTGGCCTTAACGGTGGGTACGAACGACGGCAGCTCCTCCTTCGACGGCCTGATCCAGGACGCCGTCGGCGGTGCGGGCAGCCTCGCCAAGGTCGGCAGCGGCACGTTCACGCTGACCGGCGCCAATACCTACACCGAGGGCACGACCATCAACGGCGGCACGCTGCTGGCGGGCAACACCACCGGCTCGGCCACCGGCAGCGGCGCGGTGCAGGTCAACTCGGGCGGCACGCTGGGCGGCACCGGCAGTGTCGCCGGCGCGGTCACCGTCGCCTCCGGCGGCACGCTCGCCCCGGGCGCTTCGACGGGAACTTTGTCGCTGGGTGACAACTTCGCGATGGAGCTCGGCGCAACGCTGGCTATTGAACTCGATGGCACGCTCCCGGGCGTCGAAGTCGACTCTCTAGACGTCGGCGGCAACGTCACCCTCGGCGGCACGTTGAGCCTGACGGCCTTGAGCCCTCTGCAACCCGACGGCCATGTTTGGGGCGATAAGTCCTGTCCGATTATCACGGGCGGCGCCGTTGTCGACCAATTCAGCGACTCGCCGCAACTCGGCGACCACCTCGGCCACGGCGTCTTCCTAACCGACACAGGCGACAATGCCCAAGGCATCACCTACAACGCCGATTCGGTCGTCATCGATATCTTGCAAGCCGCCCCGGGTGACACCGACGGCAACCGCAAGGTCGAGGGTCAGGACATCCTCAACATCCTGCAAGCCGGTCTGTTCGGCGACGGCGTAACGCCTGAAGCCAACTGGGGCAACGGCGACTTCAACTCCGACAGCAAGATCTCCGGCGAGGATATTCTCGCCCTGCTAGGCACGGGCCTGTTCGGCGACGGGACCTATCCCGACTCCGCTGCGGCCGCCGGCGCTGCCGATGTGAAACTGGTTGTCACCGGGAATGGCCTGGTAATCGACGCGGGTGATGCCACGATAACCGGCTTTGTGCTCAGTTCCAAGTCGGGCATCCTCACCGGTGACGATGCCGACAATCTCGGCCTGTTCCAAGAGGACACCGACGCGGTGATCAGCGGCACGTTCGCCATGTCTCTCAAAGGCGAGCACGGGCTGGGCGACGTGATCGGCCAGACCGACGTGGATCTGGGCGGCGACCTGAGCTTAGCCTACACCATCGCCGGCGTGCCGGGCATCTTCACCGCCAGCGTTGTGGTGCCCGAGCCGGGGACGCTGATGTTGTTACTCAGCGGTCTGATCGCTCTGCTGATCCGGCGACGTCGGAAGTAGAAATGCAGGGCGCGTTTCACGCACCCGACAAACTGTAGGAGGTGATACCGGTCGCCTCCCACGGAACGCACTCGATTCGTGCGGCAGCCCACTATACGAGGGGGATCTCAGGGCGAAGGACTCGTGCTTTTTGCAAGGATCGAGTTTTTTTGGCGAAATTACCCTCAGGGTGGTTGTAATTTTCCGTATTTCTGCTATGATGATGTCCGCGACGGTCGGAGGAGATTCCCCGATTTGTGAGGGGCGACGCTCTTTTCTTCGCCGTCCACTCGGAACTAGTTGATGCAAATTGCCGCGTTCGTCGGCACAATCGTGGTTTGATTTGGCTACTTTTGCTGGGACGGTTCCATTGCCGTCTGACACATCCACATCTTTTTTATTGGGAGGCCCGTACGATGAGACGCACTCTGGTAGGTTGTTTGACATTGGTAGCACTGCTGTTTGCATCGCTGCTAGGTTCACCGGCAGCTCTGGCAATCGACGCCATGTGGGGTGGCGGCGATCTGAACTGGACCGACATCTCGGTCAATGGATGGAACGGAGCGATCCCCGACGGCACCGCCCAAGTGGGCAGCGGCATCGTCACCGTCGACTCGATTGTAACTTCCGTCAACATACTTTCGCTCTATGGGGTCGATCCGGGCGGCAAGGTGGTCGTTGTGGTTAATGCGGACCTCGACGCTGCCGAGACCTTCGTCGGCCACGGGCTCGACCAGTACGGTATGATAGAGATCACCGGCGGCATCGCCGGCATCGGCTCGTTGCAGGTTGGAACGGGACAAAACGCCGTAGGCACGATCCTCCAAACCGACGGTCAGGTCGAGGCCGATTATGTCTGGCTGGGGGTCGTTGGCGGCGATGGAACCTACGACATCAGCGGCGGCTCCCTGGACGTGCTCAATTGGGCCGTGCTGGGTGACTTCGAAGATGGGGGCATCAATTCCAACGGCACCTTGAACGTCTCCGGCACCGCGAGCGTCAACATCCCGGAAATCTACGTCGGAGCACAAGAAGGGGGCACCGCCCTACTGAGTCAAACCGGAGGCCAGGTCAGCGGCGCGGGAGTACATATTGCCCGTTGGGGTAGCACGGGAACCTACGACATCAGCAGCGGCTCCTTGGACCTTACCGCCTGGCTGGTGGTCGGTGCCGACGGTTCCGGGGAATTGATCTCCGATGGGACGTTGAACATCTGGGGCGACGCGACGGTCAACACACCCTGGCTGGGCGTAGGGCGACGGGACAACGGGACGGGCGCCGTGACTCAGTCGGGTGGAACGCTCAATGCCGACAACGTCTTCCTGGGCCTGGAGAGCGGCAGCGGCACGTTCAACCTCGACGGCGGGACGGCCACCATCGCCGGCGAACTCTGGCTGGGCAATTATACCCACGTCACCACGCTCGACGTCGGGTCTTCCGGCACGCTGAACATCACCGGCGGGGCCATGAGCGCCCCGACCATCCACGTCGGAATCACCCCGGACGCGATTGGAACGGTCACCCAGACCGGCGGAAGCCTAAGCGGCGACAATTTGCACGTCGGCAATCTCGGCGGAACGGGCCACTACGGCATTAGCAGCGGTTCGTTGACCATGACGCAGCACCTCCTGGTCGGCGTGGATCCGTCCGGCACGGTCGGCTCCACCGGCACCATGGACATCTCCGGCGATGCGGCGGTCAATGCCGCGTGGACGTATGTCGGGTTGCGTCCGGGGGCTACCGGCACGCTGACCCAGTCCGGCGGAACTCTTGACGGTCAGATCATGTGGCTCGGGCACCGCAGCGGTCAAGGAACCTACACCATCAGCGGCGGTTCACTGAACCTGACCTCGGATATTATGATGGGTGATTGGTTTGACGTCACCACACCCGACGTCTATCCCAGCGGCACGATGGAAATCCACGGCGGAAGCGTGAACGCCTGGGTCCTTTACGCCGGCAACAGCCCCAACGCCACGGCCACGGTCGAGCAGACGGGCGGCGCGCTCAGCGTGGCCGGGCTGGACGTGGGCCGACTCGGCAGCACGGCGACCTACACGATGGTGGACGGCTCGGTGGACGCGACCCACTGGATCTTTGTGGGCGACTATGCCCACGCGGCCCCTTACGACGACATCCCGTCCGATGGGACCATGGAGATCCAAGGCGGAACCGTCGCAGCCACCGGCTGGCTGGATCCATTGGGCGTCCGCTATGATGGATACCTTGTCGTCGGCATGGGCCCCGGTACGCAAGGTATGGTCAACCAATCCGGCGGTGCGGTCAGCAGCAACACTTGGATGGATATCGGTCGCCTAGGCGGCACGGGAGTCTACAACATCTCCGGCGGCTCCTTGGACGTCGGCGACACGTTGGTCTTGGGCAATGTGGCCGAGGCCGGCGTGCCCTCGGACGGCACGCTGAACATCTCGGGCGATGCCGTGGTCAATGTCCCCAACAATTTTACCTACCTGGGCGTCGGGGCTGGTATCCCCGGTAGGATCAATCAGAGCGGCGGTACGATGAACGCCTGGAACTTGGTCCTCGGCCAGACCGGCGGGGCGGGAACTTACCACCTCGACGGCGGCTCACTGAACGTGACCACTGATATCATCATGGGCAATTGGTGGGAAAACTTCCATTTAGGCGCGCCGCCCGACGTACCTCCCGTCGCCGAGATGAAGATCACCGGGGGAACCGTAAATGCCTGGGTGCTCTACGATGGCGTTTCCCCCCATTCGATCACCGACGTTACCCAGTCGGGAGGAGCCGTCAATGTCGCTGGCCTACTCGTCGGTCAAAACGGCAGCACGTCAACCTACACCCTGGAAGATGGCACGATCGATGCAAGCGTGTGGATATACGTAGCTCACGTTCCGCACGTGGCCCCTTATGACGACGTGTACACCAACGGGACCATGGAGATCAGCGGCGGGCGGGCGACCACTCCGGTATTCCTCGTAGGCAACGGTCACCACAGCATGGGCACGGTGATCCAGACGGGCGGTGAGGTCAACGTGACCGCTGAAGCGGATTGGATGTATATTGGAAACGCCGGCAGCACGGGGACCTACAGCATCAGCGGGGGGTCCGTGAACGCGACATTTGGTACCGTTTTGGGTCATTGGAACGACCCTTTGGTCCCCGATTTGCATCCCACCGGGACATTGGAAATCTCCGGCGACGGCGTGGTCAACAGCCCGTTGACTTATCTTGGTCTCGGTCCTGAGAACACCGGCATCATCAATCAGACCGGGGGAACGTTCAACGGCACCGGGCTGGTTTTGGGCCACCGCGGCGGCGTGGGAACCGTCAACATCAGCGGCGGGACGATGAACCTGGTCGACTGGATTATCCTCGGTGATTGGTGGGATGGCGGCCTCGACGGCGTGACCCCTCCCGGCATACTTCCCACACCGACTCTGAACATCTCGGGCGAGGGCACCATCAACACGCAGGCAGCCTATATCGGCGGGACGCCCCATGCCCCGGCCGTAGCCAACCAGTCCGGCGGCAGCCTTAACACGCCCTTCTTGATTGTCGGCCATCGCGGCAGCCAGGGAACCTATAACTTAACCGGCGGTTCGCTGAACGTTGACGGCGGCCATATCTTGCTGGGCGACATAGCCGATGCCCTTTGGCCCGACGTGCCTTCCGGCGGTACGCTGAATCTCACCGGCGGAACTCTGAACAATAATGGCTCCTACGTCTATCTGGCCAACACCGCAGATACCACGGCCCACATGGAGTTCGCTACCGACGCAACCTTTAATTCCACCGGCTTGGGCTATTTCTACGTCGGCGTGGCTGGCAGCGGATCGGTGCACATCAACGGACACGGCGATGACTTTGCTCCGATCGCTGATCTGAGTGCAATGTTTCAGTTGGCGCTAAATCCCGATTCGGCCGGGACCGTCCGCTGGAGCATCGACTCGGGAGG
>SDBS01008289.1_pt1 | contig 10055 bp, 6 predicted proteins | sample 2277091 | NCBI WGS metagenome assembly SDBS01 (sample SAMN10404972, study PRJNA504765) | marine sediment metagenome | isolation source: marine sediment core GS10_PC15, 163 cmbsf | place: Arctic Ocean: Southern Knipovich Ridge | collected 2010 | reverse complement strand
TCGCACGCCAGGTGGATATCGTTTGGAAGTTCGGGCTGATCGAAGATTATCTTCAGACATTGGAGGAAACGTGAAATGCCGTCCTCGTTAAATCCCTCGAAAACAGGATCGCGTATGTGTTCGCCTAATTCTTCGAGTGTGGGCACACCAAACAGCTCAAACATCCAGTTGGTAAGTACCAACCGGTGATCGAACTTGATTTTTTTGGCAGCCTCATTTGACCGGCGGCCACGGTTTTCGTGTCTTGCCATGGTCGCCCGCCTATATATCCTTCACTTCGAACATGAGTTGCTTGAACTCCTCCTCTATGAGCCGCACCTTGTAGCCCGGCTCCACGCCTTCCCTGTCCGGATCGAGTGGAACGTTCATCAGGTTGTTGTCGCCGTTGACAAAGATCACGTCGAACTCGGAATCGAGTGTGTTGTATTGCTGCTTTCTGAAGAATGCGTCCAGATCGCGGTTGGCCTTCTCCCTGGCCACGGTGATCTTCTTGGGATCAGTCTCGGCCAGGTCTCTAACCTTGCGCCAGATAACGAGGACCCTTTCACCCTTTGGGTTGTCGCCAACGACCACATGAAAGCCGCTGACCCTGTCGACGTGCTTCACCTTGAGGCCCGCAACCCAGTTGAAGGTCTCGATGAGGTCCACGTTAACGGGTTTGGTCTCCCCAACCGAGCCAGTGCTAACGAAGAGTTGGTAGTTCCAAGGATCGTCGAAGATGTCAATGTTGCGCAGGATCTGGCTGCCCCTAGCTTCGACATCTAGGATGTATTTCAGTATGTAGGATTCGCGGAAGTCCCCGGCTTTGTCGAGCAGCATTTGCTGTGGATCGGTACGCTGAATTTCAATGTTTGCCAGCGCATCCTCGTAGGATTCGAGCCGGATGTATTTGAACATGTGGCTTATGCCATCACGGGAGACCGGCTTACCGTCTTTCCAGTCCTTGGAGTAGACCACCTTCTGGATGCGGGGCTTTAGGACAGTATTGAAGTGTTCGCCCATTTCTACAAGGATATACTTTCGTGTGCCATTGTCTCCGCGGTTCAATTCGATCACAGCATGAGCCGTTGTGCCAGAACCGCCAAAGAAGTCAAGAATAGCTGCGCTCCTTCGAGAACCAACATCAGCAGCACGTAAACAGTCACGTACCGCAAAGACACTTTTTGGGAATGGGAATTCCCTTTCTCTCCCCATAATATCCTGAAGAATCTTTGTTCCGCTTTCGCTTGCCGAATATAATTTGTCATCCCACCAAGTACCCGGCAATGCACCCTCGTAATTCGGTCGATACTTTCGCTGTATCTGAGTCCCGATGGTGCCACGCACCACCTTTAGATCAGAAATATCTGAGATCACTCGCCGGGGACTCAGATTCCAAACCCGGGCGTTTCCTTCATCGTCAATTGGATAGAGCACCTCTTCATCATCAGCAGGCTTCTCCAGTATTCGCCATTCTCGATTGGTCTCAATCCATTCTATTTTCGGAATTCTGATGGAGTCTGCTTTTATGTAAATTGGGTAATACTGTTTCGGTCGATCCTCTCTGTTTGAACCTGAACCTGTCTTGCGCAGGTTGGCCCATGCATATATTCCGATCTCATCAATTTCAGGGTAGCGTTCTGCTTTCTTCCCTTCACGGGGAAGACGTCCAACTGATGATAATCCTTTCCGTCCGAGGAAAAGTGCATATTCATGGTTAACTGAGAATCCAGTAGCCGTTGGCCGTCCTTGAGGCTTATTGCGGATAACGACCGTCCCTAATGTTTCACAACCGGTAATAGCATCACAGAGAACGCTTAAATGTCGGTACTCATAATCATCAATCGTGACGCAGAAAATACCATTATCACGAAGTAGTGGTATCGAAGCAGAAAAACGGTTTTCAATAAACGTAATCCAAGAAGAATGCTGGTACGCATTCTTGTAAATGAATTCGCTACTTTCAGTTCCCGTATTGTAAGGAGGGTCAACATAGATCGCATCCACAGACCTGGCGAATCGAGGAGCTATTACTTGTAGCGCTTGGAAGTTCTCGCCGTGCACGAGCACCCCGTCGCAATTACCTTCAACATCCTCCATACTCCCTAGCAACTTATCCTTAAACTGCTCACCAAAAAACTTGGTGTCCAGCACTAGGAACGGATTAGTCTTTAAGAACTCGCTCGTCAACGGTTCCGAGTAATCGATGGCTCCAGCCAAGTCCCCCTTAATCTCGTCAATGGCGAAGAGCCGCACCCATTCCTGGCGCTGAGCGTCGTTTGCGGCGATCTCGGTAAACATTCCTTCCGGTATACGGTCTAGGGTGATGCCATAGTTGGTCTCGACCACGAACTTCTTCTTGAGCCAAAGCTTTTTCTGGAAATTCTCGATCTGAGCCAGGAAGTCAATGATCTTGTGGGCGATTCGGCGGATGATCTTGATCTTTGAAAGGTACTGCTCCACACGGGGTGCGGACTCCTCTTCCACATCGTCAAGCCGCATAACCTCGCTCTTGATGTAGAAGTCGAGCTCACGCCTAAGGAAGCCGCCCAGGTCTTTATGAATGAAATAGTCGAATGTGTTTCGCCGGGAGTAGTCAAACAGGTATTTATCAAGGATGGTTTTATCGGTTTCGTTGCCATTGTCGGATTCCCACATAATGGCTAGGCGGTCTTTCCAGATAGTTAGCTTCTCATCGTCCAGGCCCTCAAATACACGCTCCGCAGTGTCGGCGTTGATGGCCTCCTGCTTACGTTTCTCGCCGTCTGGGCGATACTCGAAGCGAACGACGAGCTCGCCTTGTTCCTCTGCCACAGGCTTGTCGCTGTGCAGCAGGAAGCGCCGGTCATTACCGTTGGCTGCCTTAGTGTTGTCCTTATCTGTATCGGCCTCGGTGATCTTGAAATGTACGCGATGACCACTTGGGGTATTAAAGGCGTAGTCACGGAAGGATTCGGTGGTCTTGACGTAATACTGATCACGATTAGCCCAATGGAGTTTGACTTCCTCGCCCTCATAGGGGATGGCGTAGACCCCTTCCTTATAACGACGAAGTGAAATGAAGTCGCCCTCGGCGTAGTAGCGGCTGAAGAAACTGTAAAGGTGGTCGTAGACCTCATTCTCCAGGGCCGTGATGTCCACCGCTTCCTCGGCCAGCCTCTTTCTAAGTTCTTTGACCTTAGGAGACTGCTCCGGGTCCATATCAGCGCCCTCAACATCTCCAATGACTTTGTCCAAGTCCTGCTGAATCTCGGCTTTGTCGCACGACTTATATTCACTAAAAGCCTTGTGGACCTGTGGCAAAAGGTCATTTTCCAGAAATCCGTTAATCTCGTCCCGGCGTGCGTTCATTATCCGGTAAATGCCGAAGTCCAAATCAGCTTGATCCAGCTGGAACAGCTCAGCGAGCTTAGTTCTGAGTTTTTCAAAAGATTTCATATAGTTACACCTTGAATCCTTTGTTTGATTACAATGTTTACGTATGGACGAACTGGTTTGACATATCAATTCTATAGATTTCTTAAGAGTTTGTCATGGGAACCTGTATATTTACATGGAACGGGTCTTATGGGAATGTAATCTATCTTTCGAGGGGAATAGCCCAGGTAAATTAGATCGCATACATACTGTTGAAGGCCATCAAATAACCTTATCAGGTGAGCCGAATGAACTACCGGTAATGTTCCTAAGTGTTATCGAACATTGAAATAGATGGGTGGACTATTTATGAATCTATCAGATGCCTATTGGGAAATAAAAAGATCGGTTGTTGCCTTCATCCCAAAATATATTCCCCAAATTAAGCCTGATCAAAAGTTTCCGATGTTTCCGCCTATTATCGGAACTGGTTTCATAGTCAGAAAGGACGGTCTTATTGCTACCAATAAGCATGTGGCTGTTGAACTCGCCCATCAATTTACACCAAAAAATACCCCTGAGGAGGAGTTTCTATCTGAGGTGTTGTTAATTCACTGGGTAAGAGACGGGATGTTTATGGTGAGACTTGAAATTGTAGGAATTTCAATGCCCACCGAGTTCGATGGAGGTAAATATTATATGGGTCCAAGTGAGGGTCCTGACGTAGCGTTTGTTCAGGTAAAATGTGATGAGTTGCCTACAGTGAAGCTAGATGAAGCCCCGAAATTATTAGAGGGAAATATCGTTGGTACCGCAGGCTACCCGATGGGGGATAACATGCTCATTGCCCCAGGATATGTGCATCAATTGACACCAACTTTTCAGCAGGGCGCTATAAGTGCTGTTTTACCCTTTGCTGGGCATCCAACACCCCATGCATACGCACTCAATATAATGATACAGGGTGGTGCAAGTGGTTCTCCAGTTTTTTCGGGAGAAAGCGGGGAAGTTATTGGTATCATGTATGCCAGTTTAATAGATTATTCCATTACGGAATCTGGGAAAGACTCATTAGCAATACCAACCAATATCAGCTATGCGATTCCTTCTTATTATGTTGCAACGGGACTGAAGTATACGGAATCAGCATTGCCTTCAGATGCTATGACAATAATCGAGTTGCTCGAATATAAAGCAAAGCATGAAGGTGTAATAGATGGATTTGCAGGTGGGGCCTGGAAATTCAAAAGCCGCAAAGGTGAAGATTCCAACGGTTCAATTTAAATATTTGGAGGTCGGATTAATGTCATCTGACGGGCACACTGGTGTCGCAATAAAGAATATTGGAAACAGTAATTCTCACCATTTCCGCCTCATACTCGCACTGGTTGAATATAGCGGAGGAGGGGGGTCGGTATGTATTCATGCTAGTTCTGGTAAAGTTTATATGTCAGGTCCTACAACTGAAGATTTTTTAATGTCGCTTGGTTTTAGGCCATTTGATGGTTGCCAGTTTTTCGGCAACAGATGTTTTTTTAGAGAGATTGCAATTATACCATCTGCCTATCCTCGGCCTGAAGTAAGGAGAGAGTTCGAAGCTATTCATATGGCCTTCAACCAGTTTGCTAATAATATCGAGGCGCTCTTTGAGAATAGAAAATCCATTGGGGAAATATTAGACAGAGTTGGTAGGGGTATTCAGTTTCAAAATCAACCTATCTTTAATGCCCCTGTAAGCATTGTTTTTGACCCATCAGAGGCCCCAGGCTGGATCAATGACATCAAGCTCGCAAAATTAGTAGAGCTTGAGAGCCAACGGGCTGAGATAGAAAAGGAGATTCAGGACTTAAGTGCCTTCTTACCTCTTGTGTACGCTTCTGGAGGCCTATTTGAAGAACCAGTTGTCAATGCTTTGCGGTTTTTGGGATTGGATGCAGATAGAACGGAAAAGGGATTCACAGTAGATATTTTAGCAAATACAAAAGATGGGGAGAAAAGATTTGGTTTTGAAGTCACTGGTATCCGTGGTCCTATTGCCAAAAAAAGCAATAAATTGACCCAGGTTGTGGAGTTTGAAAGGATCAAAGAAAATGATGAAAAAACTGTGCTACTAGCTAATACTTTCTGTGAAGAGCCTATCTCAGAAAGACAGGATAAGGAGGATTTCACCAAAGACGCCGTTGAATTCCTCTCAGCCTTTCCAGTAATTATGATGACTGGCTGGGATCTATACAGAATGGTCCAGAACGTTATGGAAGGTCGGGATAAAGCCGCTGACTTGGTTAATATGATGCATGGTGGTGTTGGTGTACTGGAATATACATAATAGGATGAAATTACATGAAAGTACCATCTAGAAATCCAGGAGAGAAAATAAAGGACACCTTACGCAAGGAAGTGAATTTTGGTTGTCCAGTAAGATACCCGACAGGTGGAGGTTGTGGCTGTCCGGTGTTGACCTACCACCATTTTGATCCGCCATGGGCGGGTAATTATCAGCACAACCTGGAGGGAATGATTGCATTATGTCCCAAACATCATCGACAAGCAGATGGTGGTTTGTGGTCAAACGAACAAATAAGAGGTCTCAAAAAATCCCCATATGTGAACGATTCAATTAGAGTTCAATGGCCTTGGCAACCGGAAACTTTGGTATTTAAGGTTGGCAGGAGTCTTGTGGTAGGTAGCGGGTCACCTATAAGACTTGATGGCCACCCAATAATGAGATTTCACCCTCACGAAATTGAAGGGCTGGGAATAAAAACAACTATCTTTGAATCTCTTATCAGAGATTCAAAGGGGGAAATATGGGTCCAAATTACAGATGGATGGTTGGATTTACCAATTAAGGGAACGTCTGATTTTCTTTATCCCCCGCAAACCAAACATATAATTATTAAAAACGATGATAGCACCTATATTTCGTTAAAATACACGAAATATACTAGGAAAGATCTTTTATCATGGACAGAAACCTTTACTAGTCTTGATGTCATGAACGCTGTGGAAAGGGAAGGTTCAATAGATAGTGATGGCAATGTTCCTGTAGTTATTGTCGAAGGTAAATTTGATACAGAAAAGGTATCTGTAAATATAAAGGGCGATGACATGCATACACAGTTCAGGTTTCATCCTGGACATAGTGAGGACTTAACCTGGAAGCCTTGGATAGTCAATAACGAGAATAGAGCAATAATACGTATGGCAGAAGAAGAGGGGGAAATATTTTCATTGGGTTAGTTGAAACTCTCAAGAAAATGTATCCATATGATCAGGGGAAGCATCAAGCTCCTTAGAGGATAGCAGAGGGAATCCATTTAAGAATTTATACTTTGTGTGGAAATGAGATAACCAAATTGAATCAAACATCACGGAAGCATCATTATGTACCAGAAGGATACTTAATTGGATTTACACGGGATAAAAGCAGTGATGATTTTTTATGGATCTTTGACAGAAAACTGAAAAAAACGTGGCATGCTAAATCCCAAAATGTAGCCTTTGAGCGAGATTTGTATTTTATCAACGATCCAACATTCGGTGCAGATGTGTTTGAAAAAGCTTTTGCCTCTTTTGAGAGTAAAGCGTTACCGGTAATACGTGAGATTTGTTCAACTCATACACTACCAGAAGAAGCAGATATGCTTACCCTTATGCAGTTTGTTGCTTTTATGTATGCGCGGGTTCCGCAAACGAAAGAAACATTTGAAAAGCCCATTGTAGAATTATCAAAAATGATAATGAACATGACCCTTCAAAGTGAGGAAAGGTGGGAGTCAGTTGTAAAACAAATGAAGGAAAATGGTGCTGAGCATCTTGATAAAGTAAGTTATGAGGAGATGAAAAAATTTTCAGCTGAAGGTAATTATGAAATTAGGCTAACTCAAGAAGAATATTTAAGGAATATAATTGACACTGTTAATATTATTACTCCAATGCTCTTAAGGAGGGCTTGGGCTATATTTATTTCGGAAGGAGAAGACACGTTTATATGCTCTGATATGCCAACAGCATTAGTTAGCCTTGATACAGAAGCGTATTACTCTGCAGGATTTGGGGTGCCGAATACGGTGGTGACATTCCCCTTAAATAGTCGTGCAGTTCTTTATGGGACTTTTGAAGGATCGCCTGCTGTCGTTCCAGCGGGACGTAAAATAGTTGCTGGTATTAATCAACTTACGGCCTTGTATGCGTCTCAAATTTACGCAGGTGACGAAAGAGCCCCTGTCGCTAATAATGATGGAGAGGTTGTTAGTTTTAATGAATTGTATGGGGATGTAAACAATACCTCTCCATGACAGGTTAGTTGTTAATCAAGGGTTTGAAATAGGATTATCCGAGGGGCTACATGCATGTAATGGGGGGGATGGGGCCCCTCAGCGGGGGATAGCCCCCCCCATACCCCCCTTCACATCATCATATATCGACACTTTTTGGTTGTTGCTTTTTCCCACCTGCAAGTTCACCCTCTATCAATCTGTCACAACGATATTCTCCATGCATCCCCTTTTGGACCCGTTATACTCGCTAGGGCTGCAAGAAAAGTTGACACTTTTTATCATTTCTCATCATTCACTCATCATTTTACGGCCATAATGTTAACAAAATGTAGCCTGTAATGTAGCCCAAGTGTAAAGGGGTTACGGCAAAATCCTGTAACCCCTTGATTTAACTGGAGCCGGGAAGCGGACTTGAACCGCCGACCTACTGATTACGAATCTGTTTGGGAGTAAATGGGGTCAAGGGTGAATTGTGGTATTTCCAACCTGTTTTGTCAGGCACGCCATAATTCATGGCCCCAATCCGTTCCCACTTGAAATCCAACGTAAGGAGGACATGAATACTTGTATTTCCAACGTGCTTAGTAAAGCACGCTACAATTAAACCTCCGGTAATAGAAGTTCCTATTACTTTCTTTCCCCAATTAGATTTGCTATTGCTGCATTTAGGCCCTGAACGCATATTTGGGCAGTATGTTTATCAGGCTTAAATCCAGACAATAATTGTGCATATGGATGTATATAATTTCTAAAGTCACGCATAACATGACTAAATTTTTTCACATCTAAACCAACAAGTTCAAGCTCATATGCGACGTCAATCAATTGTGATAACGTCCATTCCTGAAAGAGCCTAACCTTTCCATTTTTATCTTTAGGTGCACTTTTTGCTTTATTGAACTCCTTGGGAGCCCCAATAGCAGTGCCAAGCAATACTCCTTCAAGAACACTCCCAGCCAGAAATATCGCAGCTAAAGAAGCCTCACTATTTAAACATAGACTCATCTCGTCAATTCTATTTTGAAGAATTGGCAATAAAGAAGAATCGATTTTTAGTTTATTGACAGAGATCCCTTCAAATTTCTTTTTTAAAAACTCTTCTTCTTTATTCACTACCTCTTTGATTTTTACGCCTAACAACCTTGATGCAATCTTCTTACACTCTACATAACGAGCCTCAACATTAGGTTCTCCATCCCTTATTCTGATATATTTCCACACATCCAATAATTCTAACAGCAACTTTCCAACAATAGCATCAGGCTCAACCTCCCAAAAAGCCCTTAAACGCTTGGCCTTTGAATCTCCATTGTAGGCGTACTTATCGGCATATATATCTTTTACGACAGCATCTCTAAAGAACTCTGCAAATTCAGCGTTGGTAAAATCGAGCACGTAACCACCGGCCATATCAAACAAGCCTTCGAAGATCTTCTTTTCTACTGGCTTTAAATTACTCATCTATATATCCGCATTACCTTAACACCTATTTCAGCGAGTTCTTCTTGTGGGCGGGTCCCTGTAAAGTTATCTTTCATAAGAAGGTAGAACTCTTGTGTGGTTAAATGGGGTCAGGGGGTGAATTGTGGTATTTCCAACCTGTTTTGTCAGGCACGCCATAATTCACCCCCTGACCCCAATCAGTTCCCGTAGCCTCTTGTCACCCGTAGCCTTGGCGAAGGGTGATGGCGAAGACGGAAGGTCCGACCCCAATGGGTGCCAAGAAGGCAGGACCTGGCCCCACGGTTTATCCTCCAGGTGCTCCTATCCTTCCAGGGAATTAAAAATTACTTTGTATAGGGACTCCAGATAGCGTTGATAAACATCTTCGATGTACTCAATTTCTATAGAACTAAATATATATTCTTTAATTCGATCCATCGCGTCCTTCAAATCTTCTTTCTTCACACCGTTTTCGATAAGATGTGCTTTGACAACATCCATCCTTCCACTTTCGGTTTCCAGTGTTTCCGCTGCTATTTCATTGATGTTCAAATCTTCAACACAAACTTTATCAATGGCAGCCTTTAATGCACTTGGTTTAATAAAATCCTCACCTGTTTTGGCAGAAAGCCGTTTATCCACTTGGTCGTATCTTAACCAGGTACCATAGCCTTTATTCTTTTGGTATTTCTTTTGCTCCCTTATGGCAACCTCATCATTATCTGACAGACAAACACACTCCCTTTCTACAAACTCCATAAACCAAGCCACTTTTACAATATCAACCGACCCCGTAGCATGAGTCAAACCAATACTTTTGAAATCTGCTTTCAAGTCCCTTCCTAGCCCTGGAAGATTCTCTAGCGCGAACTTCATTAATCTCTTGTCTCTCCAGCCCTCGAAGATGATATTTTTTTCTTTTATAAGTTCATAAATAGAATAATTTAATGCCCTATAAATGACCTCCTCGTCGACAACGTTTTCATGCGTTACTGG
>SDBS01008288.1_pt1 | contig 10055 bp, 8 predicted proteins | sample 2277091 | NCBI WGS metagenome assembly SDBS01 (sample SAMN10404972, study PRJNA504765) | marine sediment metagenome | isolation source: marine sediment core GS10_PC15, 163 cmbsf | place: Arctic Ocean: Southern Knipovich Ridge | collected 2010 | reverse complement strand
CAAAGCGATCCGACCGTGATATTCGGCCTCAAGGATTTTGACGGGAATCTGACTCGACGACATCTGGAAGCCTACACGCCCTATAACACATACCAATTAACCGGTCTGCCCCGCGGACCTATTGCCAGTCCTGGCAAAGCCAGTCTCGAGGCTGTCCTTCAGCCAGCCGAGGTGAACTACCTTTACTTTGTGTCTAAGAACGACGGAACCCACTATTTTTCTAGAAATCTAGCCGAGCACAACCGGGCGGTTAATAGATATCAAAAACGCTCCCACCGAAGATAAGATCTCACCATATTACAGCAATTAAGATCCAACCGCTAAAGTACGGTAGTGGGATACGTTCGGCCTTTGGGGCAAGCTAGACCCAATTACCAAAAAGCTTTAACAATTCCTTTAAGTTCACTTAATTTTTCTCTTGACAGGTGGTGAAAAGAGGAATAAAGTGGGTTTAAAAAGGCAGAAAGTGGCAATAAGTGGTGGAAAGGGACGGCTATAGCCCACTAACAAACCATGTTTAAAGGTAATTTTCCATATACCATTGATCCTAAGGGACGCATGTCTGTGCCTACTCGTTTCCGTGGTTTAATGCCGGACCAGGGCGACGGAAGAGAGCTGATTATTACCCTGGGCATAACCGGCCAATGCCTTTGGGCTTACCCTCAGGAAGAATGGAAAGAGATAGAGAATCAGATCACCCAGACCAAGTCCAGTCTTCAAAGAGACGCATTTATCAGGAATTTTATCGGCAATGCCCACGAGTGCACGATAGACAAGATGGGCCGGGTATTAATCCCCTTGGTTTTGCGTGAAAAAGCGTCCCTGGAAAAACAGGTAGTAATTGTGGGCGCGCTTAAAAAGTTCGAGATCTGGGATAAGGACGTATTCAAGGGTCTGGAAGAGAGTGAAGACTCTTTCACCAAGGCTCAGGAATTCTACGAGTCCGAAGAAATCAGGGTATGATGGGATATGGAATTCACTCACCGGCCAGTCATGCTTTCGGAGGCGATCTCGGCTCTGAATGTCCGGGAAGGTGGATTTTACGTAGATGGAACCATAGGCGGTGGCGGTCACGCAAGGGTTTTACTGGAGCGCGTTGGACCAAAGGGTACAGTCTTAGGCCTGGACCGGGACCCTGAAGCTCTGAAATATCTCAAGGAGGTTCTCAGTCCGACTGCCCCGAATCTGATATTGCGTCAAGGTAATTTCTCTCGGCTGGATGAGTATTTGGCAGACCTTGGAGGGGAAACCGTGGATGGAATACTCCTTGACTTAGGATTAAGTTCCTTTCAGCTTGAACAATCCTATCGAGGCTTTTCTTTTCTCAAAGACGAGCCGCTTGACATGCGAATGAATCCGGAATCAGGCAGCCCGGCCTCGGATCTGGTTAACAAACTTCCTGAAAAAGAATTAGCCGATCTGATTTACCGGTATGGGGAGGAAAGGGCCTCGCGGCGCATTGCCCGTGGGATTGTATATGCCAGGAAGAAAAAATCCATTACCACTTCGGCCGAGTTGGCCGCGATGGTCCGCGGGTCACTCTACCGCCCTGGACGCCGGCCGCGCATCGATCCCGCCACCCGCACTTTCATGGCTCTCAGACTGGCCGTAAACGATGAAATCGGGCATCTGGAGAAGTTTCTGGCTCTGGCCCCAACACTGCTCAAACCCCTCGGCCGATTGGTCATCATCAGTTTCCACTCCTTGGAAGACAGGTTAGTGAAAAAAGCGATGGTCCCACTCAAACAGGCTGAAAAGACAACCGGAAAAATCGTGGCTTTTTATAAAAAACCGCTCCGCCCCACACCTGAGGAGGTCGCTCAAAATCCCAGAGCGCGGAGTGCCCGGCTTAGGGCCGGCGAACTTACTTGAAGGGCATTTGATGCTGCAAAAAGAGTATCAAAATTTTAGAAGCAGCTATCCCACCATTCGGAAGGGTAACGCCAAAATGGCTGTTTCTTTCTGGGCGCGGGGTTATAGATTGTTCCTAGCCCTGTCCGTGGTTCTCATGCTGATCGCCTCTGCCATGGCCATGGTCTGGATCAATCATCGGTCTGTCCAGGCGGGATACGAAATTACTCAGTTGAATCAAGAACAGATAAAATTAATGGACATAAATTCTGTACTGAAAGTTGAGTTCGCGAATTTAACCGCGCTAGACCGTCTTGAACGTCTGGCCCGTGAAAGCCTGGGCCTGGGAGCGCCACGGCCGGATCAGGTAAAGGTGATCGAATGAGTGCGTTTCAGGCCAGATGGACTCGGTTTCGTATTATTTTCGTGTTTTGTGTCTTTCTTTTTGTATGGGTCGGCCTGGTTTGGCAATTGGCCAATCTGCAGATCCACAACCGGAGCCGCCTGGTTAAATTTGCGGAGCGAGAGTACAGTACCAAGATAAAACTCATTCCGGTCCGGGGTGATATTTATGACCGGAATGGCGAGAAACTGGCGGTCAGTTTAAAGGTCGATTCAGTGTACGCCAATCCCCTCAGGGTTGATAATCCCGGGACTGCCGCGTCTGAATTAGCCGGGATTTTGAACCTGAACAGGCGGGCGCTTCATAAAAAATTAATGAAAAAAGCCTATTTTGTCTGGGTTAAACGACAGATAGATCCTGAAACGGCGGCCCGAGTCAGGGCTTTAAAACTAAAAGGAATAGATTTTATCACAGAGAGTAAACGATTTTATCCGAACATGAATCTGGCCGCTCATATACTGGGTTTTGTCGGTATCGACGCCCAGGGCCTGGAGGGCCTTGAAGTGGCCTACGACAAATATCTTCAGGGAGATTCCGCTTACATTCCCGTTCTCCGCGACGCTTTGGGCCAGACCTATCAGAACCGGTTGATCAGAACAAGACCTAGTACCAAAGGTTCGAATCTTATTTTGACTCTTGACAGACGCATACAATACGTGGTGGAAAAGGCACTGGGTCGGGCAACACAAGAGCAGAACGCCAAATCAGGAATTGCCATTGTAATGCGGCCTCAAACGGGCGAGATTCTGGCCCTGGCCGTATCCCCCGCTTACAATCTTAATAGTTTCAGCCGATTTTCCCCCGACCAATGGCGCAACATAACTTTGACCGACACCTTCGATCCCGGGTCCACTTTTAAAGTGTTTCTGATAGCCGCGGCTCTCGAGGAAGGTGTGATCTCACCGCTTGATTTGATCAATACCGAAGGTGGAAAATTGCGGGTGGGATCCACACTGGTACACGACTCGAAAAGTTACGGCTGGCTTCCGGTGAGTAAAGTTATTAAATACTCTTCGAACGTGGGAGCGGTCAAGATTGGGCGGAAGTTGGGGCCGGACAGGTATTATGATTATCTGGTTAGATTCGGCTTTGGAAGCAAAAGCGGGATTGATCTTCCGGGCGAATCGGCGGGTATTTTGCGGCCGTCTCGGAAATGGCGGGAGATCGACATGGCTAATATTTCCTTCGGACAAGGCATCTCGGTAACGGCCCTCCAGCTCGTTTCGGCCTTATCTGCTCTGGCCAATGGTGGTTTATTGATGCGTCCTTATATCGTGTCCGAAGTGATTGATCCGAAAGGAAGGGTAATCAAGAAGATCAAACCTCGCTTGATGAGGCGCGTGGTTTCGGAACAGACCGCACTCGAGGTTGGCCGAATGCTTAGGCAGGTCGTACAGGAGGGCGGGACAGGGACACGGGCCGAACCACTGGGCTATCGAGCCGCCGGGAAGACGGGCACAGCCCAAAAGCTGGATTTATCCTTGGGCACGTATTCGAACAGGAGATACGTCAGTTCCTTCATGGGGTTCATGCCATACGATAATCCTGAATTGGTGGTTCTGGTTGTTCTCGATGAACCCTGGCCTAAATTTTACGGGGGGATTGTGGCCGCGCCGGTATTTAAAGAAATCGGCGAAAAGGTTCTGCCTCTCCTGAATGTCGCGCCGCGTCCTTCTGAATCGGTCTTAACCAGTTGGCGGTCAAGAAAGAAACGAGTAGCCAGTTTGGACGGCCGGAAAAATAATGAAATAAATGGAAATTACACTACAGTGTCCGAAAAGCAACCATGAAGCTAACGAGTATCCTAGAGGCCGTCGAGGTTATCAGCTTAACCGGAAATCCGGAAGGCCTGGATATAACCTCAGTTGAATACGACTCCCGTTCAGTAGGGCCGGGTTCTCTCTTTGCCGCTGTGAGGGGTTATTCTGACGACGGCCGCCGCTATATCGAAGGGGCTGTCGAGGCCGGCGCAGTCGCGGTCATGGTTGACGCGCCGCTCGGCGACAATCCCCGGGTACCGGTCATCATGGTCCCCAACGTGCGGCGAGGCATGGCTCTAGCCGCGGCCGACGTTTACGGACAACCGTCCAAAGACCTCACCTTAATCGGTGTTACAGGTACCAAGGGCAAAACCACCGTTACTTATTTACTCGAATCTATTCTCAGGCAAGGAGGCTTGAAGACCGGACTGACAGGATCTATTAAGGTCTCCATAGCGGGAGAAGAAAGGCCTGCCGTCATCAACACTCCGGAAGGACCTGACCTGCAGCGATATTTACAGACCATGGTAAACAGTGGTGTGACAAATGCCGTGGTGGAAGTATCTTCGCAAGGTTTAGCCCTTTCACGTACGGTCGGATGTTCATTTGATGTCGGCGTCTTTACAAACCTCGGACAGGACCACCTCGATTTTCATCGGGACATGAGGACTTATTTTGAGGTTAAAAGACTTCTATTTACCAGGTATTTAACCGGGAATCGTCTCAAAGAGGGACCAAGGGCCGTGGTAAACATTGATGACGAATGGGGCCGCCTGCTGGCTGAGGAGTTAGGATCCGCGGTCATCACTTTTGGCCTGGATTCGGAAGCCGACCTGACGGCTAGGGAGATAAATTCAGGGAGTATGACCTTATCGGCCTCCCTGCGGACTCCTGCTGGAGAGATGGAAATACATAGCCGCCTGATGGGGAGGGTTAACCTTTACAACCTTCTGGCGGCGGCGGGCGCGGCCCTGGCGCTAGAAGTGGAACCCAGCCGGATCGTACAAGGCATGGAATCTCTTCAGGCGATTCCTGGCCGTTTGGAAAAGATTGGCTCCAATGAAGAATATCTGGCCTTAGTCGATTACGCCCACACCGCGGAAGCGTTGTCCCAGACCTTGAACTCTGTTCGTAACCTTGCCCCGAGGAGGCTTATCACTGTTTTCGGGTGCGGTGGTGATCGGGACAGGACCAAACGGCCTCTTATGGGCCGTGCCGCGGGGAGCTTTTCGGATCTGGCCATAATTACCAGCGACAATCCTCGAACCGAAGATCCCGTATCGATAATTGAAGAGATAGAACCGGGGCTAAAGAACCTTGATCTGGTCCGGTTGGATCCGGGTGGATTAACTGAAAGCTATCCCAGGTGCGCATACACGGTAATTCCGAATCGGAGTGATGCTATCAGGCTTGGCGTGAAACTCCTGCAGCCGGGCGATGTCTTGATTGTAGCCGGAAAGGGTCACGAAAATTACCAGATTTTAGACCGGGGAAAAATTCATTTTGACGACCGGGAAGAGGTCTTAACGGCCCTCACAGAGGAGGGGAAGGCTTGAACGGACTCAATCTCACCTTAAAAGAAACAGCTAAAGCCCTCGGCCTCGAACCTAGGCCGGAGTGGGAAGATATAGTGTTTTCCGGTGTCAGTACGGATACGAGAATTTTAGAGGCCGGGCAGCTTTTTGTGGCTTTAAAGGGAGCCCGGTTTGATGGGCATGAATTCATGGATATTGCTTTTAAGAAAGGGGCTTCGGCCATTCTGGCGGAAAGGGAATCATTCTCGCCCGGTCGGATTTGTTTGACGGTTGATGACAGTCTTAGAGCACTGGGGGATCTGGCCGCTTATGTCAGACGCCGGCGGCCGCTTAAGGTAGTTGCCGTGACAGGGACTAACGGCAAGACAACCACCAGGGAAATGATTGTAAGTATTTTGGGACGCCGCTTCCGGGTACTTGCCCCGAGGGCGAATTATAATAACCTGGTAGGCCTGCCCTTGACCCTTTTGAATCTCGAATCCAGTCATCAGCTTGCGGTTTTGGAAATGGGTATGAACAGCCCTGGAGAGATCGGGCGCCTCACGGAGATCGCCGATCCGGATGTGGCCCTGATTACGAATATTGGTCCGGCCCATCTTGAAGGAGTTGGCAGTCTCGAAGGGGTAGCCAGCGCCAAAGGTGAACTTTTCCAAGGAATTAAACCGGAAGCCACCGCCATTATTAACGCGGACGACCCTCTAGTGGCCCAGTTGGCCGCGAGATTTGAAGTCCGTGGCCCGTCGTTCGGATTCAACCGAAAATCGGACGTCAGGGCTCAGGAACTCAAACACCGGGGTCTCAAAGGTTTAAGCTTCAAGCTGAAGACACCCTTGGGAAATGTAAAAATAGAGTTGCCGCTTTTCGGCCGGCACAATGCCTCGAACGCTTTAGCCGCCGCGGCGACCGCCGTGGCTATGAAGGTGGCTCCGGTCTGTATAAAGGAGGCCTTGGACGAAATCAAACCGTTCCCGGGCAGGTTGGAATTAAAAATGCTGCCCGGGCCCGTCTATCTTCTGGATGATACCTATAACGCCAATCCGGTATCAGTCGAAGCAGCCTTGGAGGTATTGATGAAGACAAGAGGCCGGGGCAGGACGGTCGCCGTTCTCGGCGACATGCTTGAACTTGGCCGGAAAACTCAATTCGAACACGCGCGTATCGGCCGGACAGCAGCCCAATTTGGAGTGGATTTTCTGGTCGGCGTCGGACCATTGGCCAGGACAACGCTTCGGTCATCTATAAGATATGGGCTGGCCAAAAAACAGACAGCGTGGTTCGAAGCTCCCGGGCAGGCCGCCGAATGGCTCGAAGATCAGCTTCAAGTCCGCGACCGCATACTGATTAAAGGCTCCCGCGGTATGCGCTTGGAACGGATCGTTCAACATCTAAAAGAGAGGAATCAGGATCAAGGATGATTTATCGCCTCATATATCCGCTCTATGAACATTTTGCGGTATTGAATGTTTTTCGCTACATTACCTTTCGAACCATTTACGCGACTCTGACGGCCCTTCTGATCAGCGTCATCATTGCTCCCTGGTTCATCCGGAAAGTCAGCCAGTATCAGGTGAAGCAGTATATCCGTGGCGATGGTCCTGCTTCTCATCAGGACAAGGCCGGGACTCCCACCATGGGCGGCGTGTTCATCATCTTTTCCGTCTTTATTTCAGTTTTATTATGGACTGACCTTAGTAATCCGTTCGTCTGGCTTCTGTTGTTTGTGGCGCTCGCTTTCGGCCTGATCGGATTTTTGGACGACCTGATGATGATCCAGCGCCGGAACAGCAAAGGCCTGTCCGCCCGATCCAAATTTATATGGGAGATCGTTATAGCTCTAGGCGTAGGTATATTTCTCTACCTGGAGCCCAGCTACAATACCCAGCTTTCAGTCCCCTTTTTCAAGGAGGTGAGGCCGGATCTTGGTCTTGGGTATATTTTCCTCATCGCCTTCATCATTGTGGGCACGTCCAACGCGGTCAATCTAACCGACGGTCTCGACGGGTTAGCCATCGGGCCATACTTGATAGCTATAAGTACGTATTTGGTGCTGTCCTATCTGGCGGGCCACGTGAAAATTGCCGAATACCTGCAGATACCGTTTATTACTAATGTCGGAGAGGTCACCGTAGTTTGCGGGGCCCTGGTGGGAGCAAGTGTAGGCTTCTTGTGGTTTAACGCCTACCCAGCTCAAGTATTCATGGGTGACGTAGGCGCTTTGCCTTTAGGAGCGGTCTTGGGCACGGTGGCCATTTTGGCCAAGCACGAAATTCTGCTGATACTGGTAGGAGGTATTTTTGTCCTCGAAACCGTCTCGGTCATTATACAAGTCGGTTTCTTCAAGGCTACCAACGGCCGGCGGATATTTCGCATGGCTCCGGTGCATCATCATTTTGAGCTCAAAGGATGGCCTGAGCCGAAAGTTATTGTCCGGTTCTGGATCATAGCCGCGATCTTGAGCCTGATGGCCATGAGCACTCTGAAATTGAGGTAGATAAAGGGATAGTGGGTAAAAGACGGGCTTCTATTCAGCATTTTTTCAATCCGCTCCATATCTATTGCCGTCTTATTGACCTAGGGGTACCGGAAGAGATATCGCGGCGAATTTGTACTTTCTACGAGAATATTTTAAACAGCCGAGGTCGGCGTTTTGGCTCTTGATAATCAGAAAAGTAAAACATGCGGTCTGGCTGGAAGACGGGTAGTAGTTGTCGGTCTGGCCCGGACCGGACAGGCCGTGGCTGATTTTCTTCTGGATCACGGCGCGAAAGTGGTGGGGACGGATACGATGCCGCTCGAAAATGCCGGGCAAAAGATCAAAACTCTGGCCGAAAAGGGGATGTCTTTGGAACTCGGCGGGCACATGGAAGACACTTTCTTAGACGCGGAGATGATCGTGGTCAGTCCGGGTGTTCCGCTGACTATTCCGCCGCTAAAGAAGGCCCTGGCCCAAGGGGTGGAAATAATCGGAGAACTCGAACTCGCCGCCGGTTTCATTACCGCACCCATGGCGGCCGTCACCGGGACCAATGGTAAATCAACGGTCACGACTTTGATCGGGGAAATATTAAAGGCTTCCGGAAAAGAGGTTTTTGTCGGTGGAAACATCGGGAACCCACTCGTAAATCTAATAAAAGACAGGAAAACTGTTGATCTGGCGGTAGTGGAAGTGTCCAGTTTTCAGTTGGAAACCGTGCGGGATTTTCATCCGAAAGTGGCTGTTCTATTAAACATCACACCGGATCACCTGGACCGGCACGCCGGTTTCAAGGCCTACGTTGAAGCCAAAGCCCGGATGTTCGCGAAGCAGGTCCCGGAGGATACGGCTGTTCTGAACGCCGACGATAAATTGACTGACTCCATACAAACACACGCCAAAAAACTGAAGTTCAGCCGAATGAACCGTGTCCGGGACGGAGCCTTCATCCAGCGGGACAAGATGTTGATTGTCAGAGAAAATCGCGAGGTCCGGGAGTGGCCGTTAGAGGAAATCACACTCGTGGGTACTCACAACCAGGAAAATATTATGGCCGCGATCCTGGCCGGGTGGGCCTTGGGCGTGGAATTGGACCAGGCTTTCAAGACAGCGGCCGCGTTCAAGGGACTTGCTCACCGGCTCCAGTTTGTAGGTCAGATTAAGGGTGTCAGCTATTTCAACGATTCCAAGGGTACGAATCCGGGCGCGGTCGTCAAATCCTTGGAAAGCTTTGCAAAACCGGTACTGCTGATAGCCGGAGGACGCGATAAAGCCACTGACTTCAGTGTCCTCAAGGATGCGGTCAGAGAAAAAGTCAAGCTGGCCATCCTTTTGGGCGAGGCCAGAGAAAAGATAGCCCTGGCCATAGAGGATGAGTCTGAAATCGTTCAGGTGGAAAATATTTCTGAGGCGGTGAGACTGGCCGTGGAACGGGCTGAGCCAGGAGAGGTTGTTCTACTCTCCCCGGCCTGCGCCAGTTTTGACCAGTTTAGAGATTACATCCACCGGGGAGAAGTTTTCACGGAGCTAGTTCAAAGGAAGGCCGGCCATGCCTGAGAAAGCTGCTGTAGAAGGACAATGGGACTATGTCCTCCTTTTGACCGTTTTCCTCCTGGTGGGTATAGGTCTGGTCATGGTTTTCTCCGCCAGTTCTTTTCTGGCCGAAAAGCGTTTTGGCGACGCCTACTTCTTTTTCAAGCCACAGTTGTTCTATCTACTGATTGGTGTAGCCTTGATGCTCATTGTTAAGAATATCCCCTTCCAGTTTTTCTGCCGGCTCTCTTCTTTCTGGATCATGCTGGCCGTGATTGGACTGATCCTGGTATTTGTGCCCGGTATAGGTCATGAAGCCGGTGGTTCGAACCGGTGGATTAAAGTAGGCGTGTTCTCGGGGCAGCCGTCCGAATTCGCAAAATTCGCCCTGGTTGTTTTTCTGGTCAGGTCCATGACCGCCAAGAGGGACAGAATCAAGAGCTTTGCTTACGGGCTGGCCCCGCATCTGATAGTCCTGGGATTACTGGCCGGTCTGGTGG
>SDBS01008287.1_pt1 | contig 10055 bp, 4 predicted proteins | sample 2277091 | NCBI WGS metagenome assembly SDBS01 (sample SAMN10404972, study PRJNA504765) | marine sediment metagenome | isolation source: marine sediment core GS10_PC15, 163 cmbsf | place: Arctic Ocean: Southern Knipovich Ridge | collected 2010 | reverse complement strand
GATGAGCCTGCTGTGTTTATCCGACGGCAACAGTGCGATAACCGAAAAGGTTTTCCCCGACCGGTTCATGCACGTGGCCGAGCTGCTGCGAATGGGGGCCGACATCCGCAAGGAAGGCCCGACAACGATCGTCACGGGCGTGAAGCATCTGGTCGGCGCGCCGGTAATGGCGTCTGATCTGCGTGCATCGGCGGCGCTGGTTTTGGCGGGTCTGGTCGCCAAGGGCACTACCACCATCAGTAGGGTTTATCACATCGACCGCGGCTACGAACGCATCGAAGCGAAACTCGCCTCGCTCGGCGCCGACATCCAACGCGCACCGGATAACTAACCACTTGAGGCGTAATAACTTAAGTCAACAGTCTCCGACCGGCTTTACAAGAACTCCCGCGCCCTTCAGACGGCCCGTTAGGGTGAAGCTATCGGCCATGTCGGTTGGTCTGCAATACGTATGTTATCAATGTGCATCTGTCCGAGTTTGTCATCCGATGGATCCCACATGTGGACGATCACCCGGGTAAAATCGCGGAAAGAAGGGTCGATATCTACCGTGCCCTTATGGACGCCTTTTTGGTAGCAGTCCAATTTGTCGTTTACCCGGTCGTAGACCCACTGAAGTTCATTAATCGCGTCAAGCTCAACCTCGATTGAATTATCTTTATCCACTGAGGCCGGGGCGAATGTCCCAACTGCTGTGTATGTCTCTGCGTCATCTTCTGTCGTGTAAACGGACAGTGTACTGACTGCGCCTGGCCTGATCGCAAAGTAGCAGCCGAAGCCCGCGCCGGCATCGTCTACCAGCCACAGCCAGGCTCCCTTACCTGCGGTTTGCCCGCCAGTTAAATCCGCTCCGGGATTCAAATAGGTGTCCAGGGATATATGGACGATATCCGGAAGGTTCGTATCAGTTAAGTTCGTAGCCATTCTGGAGTCGGGTTTGATGGTGAAACAGTCGCGGTTCATTGTGCTTTCTTGTTGGATATATGTATAGAAGAGGACGTTAGGGTTACCTTCAGGTAGTACTGTCCAGCCAGCATCGAGATCCTCATATCTGAAATTATCCTCGAAGAAAATTGGTGCCGGGGAGTCATTATATTCAACAGTTATTTCCACTGTATCCATAACAGAAAACTCACCGTCTGTTGCGTTCAGTCCAAGGGTATAAGTTCCAAATGAATTAATTTTTAGCGTTGAGGTGGGGCTGTTGAATTTTATAAATTGAATGGATTTTGGATCATAGTCATCGTAATTCACCAGGGACCAGTGTGTAGCTAGCTTATCTGACATGGGATACCCGTCATCTACAACTGAGCCTTGTAGTGTCATATAATAAGGCAATGTTAACTCGGCCGAATAATGGTCCGGCCCGGCATTTACGATTGGGGCTGTGTTCTGTATTCCAGTATCTATCAATTGCAAAGCGGTTGTGCTGTTCGTGCCGTTGTTCCTTGCGATGATCGAATCGGTCGGGCCGACTTTTTTATCGCGGTTGAAGTCAGCCGCATGAGAAATCAAAGCTGAACTGACAGAGAGCGTTGCTGGATTGTTACGGACGTAAACTTCATCGTCAGGAGTAACCTCAGCGTCTGAAGCTGAATTACCGGTATCACCGATAGCGTTACCGAAGTAGAACACATCCAATGACGGCCGGTGTGCAACCTCCAGCCATTTGTCAACAATACCGCCATCGGCAAAGGTTATCGTGACCCGATCTGCACCACCTACTCCCGCACCAGGACGGACCGTAAGGCCAGTTGGGGTAGGGGCAGCTGTGAAGCTGTTAAGATCAGAAATATTCCCGACCTTAAAATCGAAGTCATCAAGTGTCGGGGTACTAGTTGCACCAGTGAGATCTACCATGATCCCGTTAATGCCCCGGCTGTAACTTGTGTAGTTCGCGAAGCTGGCCTGATCGCCTGGCAACAATGCAGACTTGTCCGTTGCGATGGCTGCGTCGTCGGCAGTATTGGCGGCAGGATTGTTGCCATCCCATGCGGAGTTATTATAGAAAAGGTACCTGCCCGCAACGACTGGTGCCGGATCAGCTTCAAAGGCGCCCAGATCCGGTGCAGAGCCCTTATAGTCGGTATAAACTGGCGTCCCGGATGCCCAGCTCAGGCTTCTGTCGATGGTAAGTTCGTTGGCCGAGTAATCAACCGAGACGACCTGGGCGAGTTGATCGCCCACACGGATAAGGTCGCCGTCGATCAGGCCGTAGCCGTCCGTGAAGTACAAAGCATCTTCTACCGGAACCACCGTCCCGCTGCCGGATGAAGTAGTTTGCGTAAGTGGCGCACCTGCATCTCTACATTTGCTGATTGGGCTAAGGGTAAAGTCACCATTTTCCGGATCAACCATGTCGGCCGGATAAACGGTATTGCCCGCGAAATACTCCGGGACAACTGCTTCCATCTCGTCGACTGTTAATTCATATGGTAATGGTGGGTCTAGCTCTTCAGCGCCGTCCCAAATAATTTCAGGCGTGATTTCCGTCTGCGTTATGTTGTTATTAAAGAACATTACCCGATCAGGGCTTGAATCAATTCCAAACCGAATAATGTTCAAATACATATAAGAGGGATAGGTGCCTCCGCTGACCAATGGTAATGCTGGGCTTTGGCTGGTCGGTGCTCCGTGGAGTATATTATTTTTTACGATGTTATCTTCGAACCGGCCCTGACCATTGGGAGGGAGCATATCAGTTGTCGTGAATGTAGCGACAGCTCTGCGGCATTTGTAAACCGTATTATTGTAGAAGCGGTTGTTGGCGCAGAACCAGCCTTCGGGATCTGCTCCTGGTTCAGCAAAGTAGGCAGTAAAAAGCATGCCATTTTTGCATTTGTCGAAGACGTTGCGACGAATTATGGAATGGTTACCGGCATATTGAAGGCCTTCACGTGTTGTGGTTTGGAAGTGGTTGTTCTGGATAACGTTGTAGTCGCATATGACCTCATTGGGAGGGAAGGCCCCACGCAAGGAGAACACTTCCATGCACTTTTCGACATCGTTCTTGAAGAAATTATTCTCGACGACGCTATTGGTAACGCCCATTATGACTAGATTTGTATGATCGTCTCTGATGAAGGTATTGCCGGCGATGTAATGATGGCTGCCTTCGCGGATATGAACTGCATCTGCGCCGTCTTGAATGTGTGAATTGGTGAAAGTGATGTAGCCACCGGAATGATAGAATCGGTTAGTTTCAAAAGCACCGGTATTGAAAAAGCTGAAGTCGCAGTCATTGATCGTAATGTGCGAGGCGTACGATCCGACAACAGACCGCCTGCCGTTGTGAGCCTTAATACCATCGATCGTAATGTAGGATCTGTTCGAGACAACAACACGCGGGTCAGTATTCGTAAACTCCGCCATGCGCGAATTGGCGGCACGGTATGTAATCGGACTGCCGGCAGTTCCGGAATACTTTGGCTGGACTCTTGTCGATGAATAAACGCCATCCAAAAGTATCGCGGTATCGCCGGCGACGAGGGCGGCATTAGCCTTCCCGAGCGACCAGGGTGCCGCCTGAGTGCCGGGGCTAGAACTCAATCCAGTCGGCGAGACGTAGTACGTCGCAGCAGAGACATGCGAGACTGTTCCAGCCAGCGTCAAGACCGCAGCCAATAACAGCATCACAACAAAGTTGTTACGAGAAGAAGTGGTGGGAACTGACATTATGTCCTCCAAAAGCTATTAGCTTGAAACGTAAATACCGGGTAATTAAGGGAGATGGATTATACCGCATTTTCTCTATTTGTATCACTAACTAAGTCGGTAGGTTCGGTGATTTCGGCCTGCGTAAAAAAACGGACGGACCCTTTATCAAAAGGTCCGCCCGTGAATTTTTAAACACTAAGGCTCGGCAAGATTCCGCCTGCGGTTCGACGGGCTCACCGTAAACAACCAGTTCCCGCGCCCTTGTATCTTCCCTCCGTAGTGGCTTAGTTAAGTTATTTACATGTAACTAATTACCAATAATAAGCTTGCTAGCAAAAGTAATCTCGGTAATAATGAGTTATGTCCGCGATGATAGTGGACTTGAATTCAGCCAGAAAGTCCCGGTTTAAAGTGAGGAACTTAATGCTATTTTTATCCCCGCGCAAGACGCTTGCTTTGTTCTTGGTTCTTTCGGTTGCGTTGTTTAGCTACTCGGCAGGAGAAGTCTCGGCCGCGTTGAACTACGCCCAGTCTGAGATCGACGGCGACGGGATCGATAACGACGGCGACGGCTACACCGACAGCGAAGATACCGAGTGCCCCAGCCATTACGAAGGTTACGGCACCACCTCAACCGGCGGCATGGGCGGAACGGTTTATTGGGTCGATTGCTCGCTGGGCGATCTTGCGACCAACCTGGATGCCCACGCAGGTACATACGCAGACCCTTGCGGCCTGCGAAAAGCCCTCGAAGCCAGCGGCGCGAGAGTTGTCAAGTTTGTAAATGGCGGGACAATCGATCTGACCGGCTCGATCGTCGTAGAAAATGGCAATATAACAATCGACGGCTTCAGTGCGCCGTCGCCGGGTGTAACAATTGCTTATGCCCCGGGCGGCTCGTATGGAATTACCATTCAGCCCGCAGTGGGAACCTTCCAGTCGAACTACATCCTCAACCATTTGAGGTTCAGTCTTGCTTTCTTGGTCAACGGAGAAAACTTCACTTGGAGCTCTTCGGGTTACCCAGAGAATGAAAGTAAAATCGCCGATTTGATTATCGACCATCTTACTCTGGCGGACAGAAGGAGCGTTTTTAAAGGCCCGATTGAGAATCTCACATTTTCAAATAACTTTACCTATAACAGCGGTTCTGGCACGAGGGTAGCCTCTGAGTCAGACCTGCACTATCGTCACTTAACAAAGAATATTAGCTTCCACCGCAATGTCTGGACGGAAAACAGTGTTAGAAACGTGAATCTTAGAGGTTTGATTCGCGATTTTGACTTCGTAAATAATGTCATCCATTATGGATTGAATGACAGCGATGGTTATGGCTTTTGCATTGAGAACTCACCTTACTTTGAGTCCGTCAATGCCTGCCTCATCAATAATTATTTTGTTGCCAACAGTAACTTCGATTCGGCTTTGATTTACGGCAATGATCCCGGCCGCGATTCCTACGATAACGGGCCTGCCACGGTCTTGCCGCAGGGGGCGGTTTACACAGGTTCGGATATGGGTAAGTTGTGGGTCTCCGGCAATATCCTGCCAGCTGAGAACAAGGATCAGTATTCGACGACCCCCCGGCCGATAGCCGTACCTGCCTGGGCTCAGGTTACGACTGCCCCGACAACTGACCTATACAAAAGTGTATCGCAGACCGGTGCCCACAAGTTCCGCCAAGGCCTGGACCAGGAAGTGCTCGACCGTGTACTGGCTGCGATTACGCCGCCGATTCGCGTCGTGAACACCGAGGTTTTCTACAACAACTCAGCCTTTGACGGTAACGATCCTGCAGCCAACGCCGCAGATGACGCCGCCATCGCCACCGACAAGGAGTTTTTGCAACACAACGAGATGGCGACCTTCGCTAACTACACCAGTTACTCCAAGGGCATCAACGGTGTAATGATCGATATCGAAGGCCTGGAATTTACTCCTGGCACATCAGACTTCGAGTTCAAGGTTGGTAATGACAGCAACCCGGGCGGCTGGATTGGCGCACGTTTTCCGATATCGATCACCCGCCGGGCCGGAGAAGGACTTGGCGGTTCGGATCGCGTAACGATTATCTGGCCCGACTATATTATGGTCAATAAATGGCTGGAAATAACGGCCAAGACGAGCCTGGGCATCCCATCGAATGAGGTTTTCTACATCGGTAATGCCATCGGCGAGACAGGTAACTCCGCATTGGATGCCCATGTAACACCGACCGATGAGATTAATGTGCGGAACAATCCAGCAACGCAGACTGTTAACCCCGCGGGTATCACGAATAGATATGATTTTAACCGGGATCGTAAGGTAAGCCCGACTGACTCTATCATCTGCCGCAACAACGGGACGAACTCTTCAACTGCGATGGGGTTGATTGAGACGGTTCCCAATAGCCCGCCAATGGTGACTCTTGGCAGTGACAAATTAATAACGCTTCCGGCAACAACGCTGGCCTTGACTGGTACGGTAAGCGATGACGGGAATCTGCCGGGAGCTTTGATTTACACCTGGTCGCAGACAGGCGGCCCGGCCGGGGTAACTTTCTCCGATGCATCGGCTATCGATACTACTGCTACCTTCCCAGGAGTGGGCGTATATACGCTAAAGCTTTCTGCCGATGACGGCGATCTGGCTGGCTTTGATGGGATACAGGTAACAGTATTTTCTCCGTCGGAGGGCGTGTTCTTTGAGGACTTTGATGATAACGATATTAGTGACTGGAAAACAGATTTCGGCGACATGCGAACATTTGAATTTGAGGATGAACCGGGTTATGAGCTATGTCCATTAGAGGAGCATTCGCGAATAAGCAAACTGGTGGACACATCCAGTTTTGGCGACGCCATTTATATATCATTTAAGATCCGCCACACGGGTACCAGTAGCGGAATGGGTTGGAAACAGGGAAGGCTCTGGCTGACCGATTCCAGTGGGACAGGCTTCGGACTTTTCTTTGCCCTTGATCAAACTGGCGACGGACGATTGTTGATTTCCGAGACCACCGATAACGGCTCGACGGAGATCTATGACGAGGAAACAGATTCTTTCGACGCCCCTGGCAATCCCAATGGTACGGATCAGAAGGCTATAGAGCTAGTTTATAGCCGTTCCAATAATACGGTCGAGTGTTTCTTCGAAGGAGTTTCCAAGGGAATCCTCAGCGTTGATGCAAGCTATGGCGATTTCTCTAAGGCCATAATATACCTCAAAACCCGCTACGAATACCCATCGAGTGGCAAGCTTATGTTTGACGATCTGAGGATCGCCGGCACTCCACTGGGCAGCTAGCGAGTAAGGCACGGGAACTCACCATTTGAGAGACTCAAAAAAACCGGGCGGACCCTTTATCAAAAGGCCCGCCCGTGAATTTTTTAGCACAACTTATCTAACACAAAGGCTCGGCAAGATTCCGCGTGCAATAAATCCCGCGCCCTACATCACTGCTTGCAAGCAAGCAGTGCCACCCCGGTAAGATTCCGTCGGCAACGAGTTGCCAACCCTACTTCTATTTCCGGCCGCTATGCTCGCCTAGCTCTTCGCCGCATGAGCAACATCGCTCCGCCGACGCCCAATAGTGCCAGGGAAGCCGGCTCGGGGACCTCGGCCACGCGGAAGCCGACATACTGGTCTTCGCGAGAGGCCGCACCCTGGTGGCGGAAGGTTGATCGCATCCCGCCGGCGTTATAGCCGACGCCGCTGCCGCGAACGCCACGATACGAATACTGAGAATCGGTCATGACGATAGTCTCATTCCATTCATCGACATTGCCGCCCATATCGAACGTGCCGACGGGGCTGGCGGAGTTTTCAAACTCGCCGACCGGCGTGGTCCAATAAGGCGCGACACCCGTATAGCCCAAAATAGGATCCCAGAAATTGCCGCTGTTGCCCGGGTCGGGGTCAACGACCTGGTTCAACGGGATATCATTCGAGCTCATCGGGTAGAGGTAATACCCACCCGAGCCGCTGTTGAGATTCTCGTCGTAATAGGCGGCCTTGTACCACTCGTCTTCGGAGGGGATGAACCACTGGGCGCCTGCGTTACGAGAGATCGACCCGCCGAAATCGCCCGTATAGCCGTTTAAGGTATACGCGCCGTCTTCGGTGGTAGTTGCGTCTTGGGTGCCTATGGGCTGGCCGTTGTGCATCCAGTTGGCAAAGCGGGCGCAGTCCCAGTAGCCGACAAAGAGTACCGGCAGATCAAGCAAGGTGCTGTCGCCGCCTTTGACGCCGTATACCCAGGGATCGCCCCCAGTGCCGGACCCGGTGCGCTGCACGCCGCCGAAAGAGTTACTGTACATTTGGGAGTTGAATACCCCGTACTGATCGCCCACGGCCGCGACGGAATTCAGGAAACTGATATACTCGCTGTTGGTGACTTCGTAGGTGGCCATCTTGAAGTCAGTGCTCACCGAGCCGTAACTCGTTACATCTGGTGCGTTTCCGGCGTCGCGAACCCAGACGGTATCGATGGTAATGGCACTAAAGGCCGTTGATGATGAAGCTACAATAAGTAAAGCCGGCAGTAAAACTGCCGCGAGACCCCTACTCTTAAACATGGCTCGCCCTCTTTTATTCGATGTTAACTCAGTTGAAAGTTTTCAGCTCAAAAACTTCCAACCCGCCCCATTTGCTCCATTGAACAATAGGCACCGAATACTCTTTTGACATTCTGAAACTCTGGCCGGGGAGGCCCAAGGTGGGAACGAGAGAGCGAGAAAACGCTCCACACCCAAATGGCGGGAACCGTTTTAAGCAACGAGCTTCACGGTCTAAGCTCAATTATTATAAGCGGATGGGGCCAATTTGTCAATCTGTAAAAGTTGACTTTTTGTCCGAGTTTAGGAAATGACAGCCGTGAAAATTAGTTTTCTCTGATAGCTTCATCCGGCAAACCGTGGGTCGAAATCTGCCGACAATTGCTGAGCGTCAATAATTTGCCGTCTGCCGGCGAGCCAGGGCTACTCAGGCCGACAATCTCGGCATCGGTGACGCTATCCATGATAACCGCCGGGCCGGATTGGCCTTCGATACGCACGCGCGAAAGTCGCAAGTCTCGCACGTTGCCACAAATCAGCCCGGCCCTGCTCATCGGCTCCATATTCGACAGCATCGCCGGCATTCCCGCAGTTGCCTTGGCTGCCATCGCAATCGAAACATCTTCAAACGTTACCGTCTCGACGGCCATCTCCGGCAGGCCGCAAATTACGCCCGCTGCGAAGTTGACATCGCGAGCCGTGATGTGCGCGAAGTGAATCCGCCGGAACTGCGGCGTGGTTTCGTCTACCGGCCGGGCGGAAGTATCTGCTGTAGCAGCGTCATCCCCGCCTGGCCCGCAATGATAGAACAGGTTAATCACGAATGGGCAGTCCACGCCCTTCATTATCACGTTGGAAACGCGGATATCCTCGACCACGCCGCCGCGTCCGCGCCGGCTCTTGAGGCGTATGCCGCGATCAGTGTTGTGGAACACGCAGTTCGAGATCACAACGTTGCGAACGTCGCCCGACATCTCCGAGCCGATAACCACCCCACCGTGGCCGTGGACCATAGTACAGTTAGTAATCGCGATATCCTCACACGCAACGGGCGTTTCCAGCGTGGACTTTTCCGTGCCGGATTTGATCGTAACGCAGTCGTCGCCGACGTCGATGTAGCAGTCGCTGATCCTGACGCCCTGGCAGGAGTCTGGGTTCAGGCCGTCGGTATTGGGGCCTTCTTCGGGATTAATTACCGTCACGCCGTGGATGGTTACGTTCTTACAGCAGATCGGGTTGACGGTCCAGGCGGGCGAATTTGTCAGCGTAACGCCCTGGATAAGAATGTTGCTCGAGTTATGGAACGCGATAAGCCTCGGCCGCGGGTAATCGAGCTGCTTGGCCCAGAACAGATCCCACCAGATTTTTCCGCGCCCGTCGATAGTGCCTCGGCCGGTTATGGCGATATTTTCAAGGCCGTCGCCGGTAAGCATCGGCGCGTGACAGACCTGCTCGTAGCCTTCCCACCGGCTGTCGATCGGCGGGAAGTCGCCTGGGTTCTCACTGCCGAGCAGCACCGCGCCGGCTTCGAGGTTCAGCGTTATGTTACTCTTGAAAAAGATCGCACCGGTTACGAAAGTCCCCGCAGGGACGTAAACCGTTCCGCCGCCTGTAGCGGCTGCGGCGTCGATGGCTGCCTGGATGGCGGGCGTATTGACGGTAACGCCGTCAGAAACGGCTCCGTAATTGCGGATATCGAAATGGATCGGTGCGTCCATGTTTGTTTACTCGCTCGCAGTGTTTTAAATTTTGGTATTCAAGATCGCAAAAAAGCGTTGGCAAGTATTTTCGCTGCCGACTTGGCCATGCGACGGTTGCTATGGGCTACATTTGGTATCTGCATAAACCGCCATCGCAATT
>SDBS01008286.1_pt1 | contig 10056 bp, 8 predicted proteins | sample 2277091 | NCBI WGS metagenome assembly SDBS01 (sample SAMN10404972, study PRJNA504765) | marine sediment metagenome | isolation source: marine sediment core GS10_PC15, 163 cmbsf | place: Arctic Ocean: Southern Knipovich Ridge | collected 2010 | reverse complement strand
ACTCATCTATAAGCTTGCTTGAAATCCACAAACTTAGTTATTTTAAGCACGAATCTCGTTAGAAGCTCAAATTGATGTACACTATGGCTCTTTACAGACCATATGCCCTAAATCTACGGCATGTTCTTAATGCCATAGAAGAACACTTCATCATTGGTTTTGCAGATGCTGCAGATCAACCGGATAAACAAATTCAATTAATTTCAGAAGCTGCTAAGAAGGCTGACATTTTTCTGGAAAAGCATTATAGCACTCGTGAACATTTTGACCGGGTTGTGGATTTGATTAAAGGATTTGAGACTCCATTCGGCATGGAATTGTTGTCAACCGTTCATTGGGTGGCTATGAGAGAAAAAGCCAAAACTGCAGAACAGGCAATTAAGAGAACTTATTCATGGAATGTGCGGAAACGGATGTTTAAAGAAGAACATATTACGATTGCATGGAAGGTTCTCGAAGAAAAGAAATGGTTACTAAAAAATGGCCAGTGATCCAAACGTATATATATTATCAGTTGTCAGGGCTAACTTCCAGTATCCAGCATCAAGAATCCAACTTTAGCTCACTCCTCACTAACGAGCAGCCAGCTTTGTATCATAAAAAAGCCCGTAGTCATTTGACTATCCGCAACCAGCATCCCTATCCGCTGCACGCTATACGCTATACCCCCTGTTCTCCTGTTCCCCTGATATCCACTTCCTGTTTACCTGATTGCCTGATAAACTTTTTTCTCTCTGTGAAATTTATGCCATAGGTATCCGTGGCGTTAAAATAGGCAAAATTTTCCGTCAGTTTTCAATCAAAAACGCTGATACCTCAGAGCAAAAATCAAATTTTTCAAATAATTTTTAACTCACTTTCCCAAATCGAGTTACGAGAATAACGAACCGATATTCGAGGACTTTTTTCGTATCAAAAGCGCAGGTAGCTCTAATTATAGAGGCTTACCTTTTTTTTGCCTCAGCCCGGCACGGCCAGAAGGCCCAGCCAATTAACCTTGAAGCGAAGCGGAAACCCCTTAGGGGAATGAACCATGAACTATGAACCATTTACAAGTATCGAGAATCAAACTTTAGTCACTTTAGTCACTTTAGGCACTTTGTTTCTCTCTACATCTGTCGAGAGTCCTCTACAAATCAGCTACTTTTTATGCAAAACAAACCCAATCTTGTCTGCCGTAGGCGGATTGCAAACTCAGTATGTACAAGGAAATATGAAAAATTTCTACCGCTGGTGGGGCAAAAAAACAAACCCAATTCAAACCCAATCAAACCCAATCTCCGAAAAGTCAAAATGAACGTAAACTTATATTTTATAGAGGATTACAGAAAAAAAGATGATTTCGTAGTCCGAAAAAACAAACCCAATTCAAACCCAATCCCCAAAAGGCCAAAAATGAACGCAAACGTCTTTGTCGCAAAGGATTATGAAAATAAAACCACCCTCAGGCCCCAGAAAAACAAACCCAAACAAAGCCAATTTCGAAGCCTTGAAAGCTATACTCGCTCTACGGCTACTTTTATTTCCCGCAGGGCCCGGGACCAGCTTTTTCCCTCCGTCCGGCCCCAAGCTCTTGCCGTGGCGACCTTTATCGCCGTTCCCAGCCCAGAACCCGCATCGGATTTGTTTTTAGCCCCGTTAGAAGCTGACGACTTACTTCTAACGGGGTTAAGGCCCTTCAAAAACCCGGCTAACAGGAAATCACCGCAGCCGACCGTCGATAATACCCTTGAACGGCCAATACATCGGCCCTGCCAGGCGCCTTTCTTCGTAACGACTACCCCGCCCTTTTTGCCGCGGCTTATAAGGACAACTTCAACTTTATCTAACAGTTTACGACCGGCCCTGACCAAACCTGCGGGACTATCCGTTATCTGCCCACCCAACAGCTCCCGTAACTCTTCCACATTCGGTTTTATCATCCATACGGCCCCGGTCTCAAGAATACGTTTCAAAGCGTCCCCGTATGTATCCACCACAATTTTGCCGCCACGCTCTCTGCACGACTTTATAATCCGAACAACATCGCCAATAAATTCATATTCCGGCATCGCCCCGGCAAAAACACAAACACTGCCTTTTTTTACTATTGTCCTTAAATCGGCCTCTAATTTTCTCAGCGCTTTTCTCGAAGCCAATTCACTTCTATTGCGCAGATGCATCTCTCTGTCATTGACTGTATCGACAACGGTTATATTTTGGCGGGTGCTGCCCTCAACGGCAGTCATTTTAACCTTAACAAACTTCTTCAGGTCTCGCATAGCTTTCAGCATTTGTTCGAAATCATCTCGCCCCCACAGGCCGGCTGCAATATTTTCCTCGCCCATCCACGCTAAAGCTTGCGAAATATTCAATGCCTTCCCCGCCGGCCGAGAGCTGGCCGAGCTTACCGTCTTGTGCTCGCCCCAATCGATGCCCTCAAACCGGCAAACCGTGTCCCAGCTTGGACACAGACCAACCGTTATGATTTTACCGCTGACCCTCATAGAAACGCCTCGAACTGCTAACCGACAATTGGCTAATCAATCACCATTTTACGAGCATCGAGCAATGAGCATCGAGCCAGCCATAGGCGGACTTCCGCTTCGCTCCAGCATCGAGCTCGCCATAGGAGGACTTCCGCTTCGCTCCAGCATCGAGCTAATCTTCGTCCTTGTCCGTCGAGATGTACTCTCGCTGTCCCTCACTTACATAAGCCGGCTCCGACGAGCTCTCGCTTTCCGATTCCTCCTGCTCACTCTCCGCCTCCATCTGTTCGCGAACACGCTCATACTCCTCCAACGTCATCGTAATTTCACGTGCCTGGCTGCCCTTATACTCACCGAGTATTCCCGCCCCGGCCATCATCTCGATTATGCGCGAAGCCCTGGCATAGCCGACACTCAATCTTCGCTGAAGCAGCGACACACTACCACGCCCTGTTTCCAGAATAATCCGAACCGCATCGTCGAACAGCTCGTCTTTTATCATTTCAGACGCGTCCAGCTTCTTGAGCCGGGTCAGCTCAGGATGGAATTGCGGCTCGGCAACATCCTTAAGATGCTTAACAATTCGTTTTATCTCCATCTCATCGACGAAAGTTCCCTGAGCGCGTATCAAATCACTTGTACCGGGTTTCAAAAACAGCATATCGCCCTCGCCGAGCAGCGTTTCCGCTCCGTTCTGGTCGAGGATAATTCGGCTGTCCATCCTCGCCGCAACGCGGAAACCAATCCTGGTCGGCATATTTGATTTTATCAGCCCCGTAACAACCGTCGCCTGGGGCCGCTGAGTAGCTAAAACAATATGAATGCCGACCGCCCGGCTCTTCTGGGCAAGACGAACAATATAAGCTTCTATCTCCTTCGGTGCCGTCATCATCAAATCCGCAAGCTCATCGATTACTATCACAATATACTGCAGTCTCTTTGGAATCTTCGCTTCTTCCTCGGCACTGCTTGGCTTAAACCGCTTAATGATCTCCTCGGCGCCGAGCCTGTTGTACTCAGCAACATTCTTGACCCTCGCCTCGGACAAAAGGGCATAACGCTCATCCATCTTCACCGTGGCCCATTCAAGTATCTGAACAGCCGTTTGGGTCTCAGTAACTATCGGACACATCAGGTGCGGAATAGTATTGAATGCCGTCATCTCGACCATCTTAGGGTCAATCAAAATCATCTTTACTTCGTCCGGCCGTTTCGTAAGCAATATGCCCGTTATGATACTGTTTATACACACACTCTTGCCCGAGCCTGTCGTGCCGGCGATAAGCAAATGCGGCATCTTGGTAAGGTCCGAAACAAGTGCTTCTCCGGAAGAATCCTTGCCTAAAAACAGTGGTATCTGCATCTTATGCGGCCTGCTGCCCGCTAATTCTATCATACTCTTCATACGAACTTTTTCTTTTTCGCTGTTTGGTACCTCAATACCGATCGTATGCTTACCCGGCAGGGGGGCCACAACCCGAACCGCCCCGACACCCAGGGCACGAGCCATATCGTTTGCCAGCGCCGCTATCTGGCTGACCTTCACGCCGGCCGCAAGCTCCAGCTCAAACATTGTTATGACCGGGCCTGTCTCGGCCGCTACCACCCGCGCATTGATATTAAACTCCGACAGCAACCTCTCCAAAGCCATCGCCTTGGCCTTGACGACCTTCTCCTGCACTGCGGCAAAAGTATACTCCGGCTCAGCCAACAACTCCAACGGCGGCAGCTCATAATCCTCGTAGGACCGTTGGAGCACTGAACTTTTGGATACAGGGGGACTCGGAGGGCCCGGTTTTTCATGGTCTAATCGTTTCACTCCCGACCTGTCGGGATTCTCTAACGGTCTAATCGTGGCAACGTTTGGCAGTCTCGGTGTTTTACTGCTGAGAGTTAATGGCTTTTGCCTAACACTTAGTTTCTGCCATATATCGTTCAGCCCTTGTCCGACTATGGCGGATTTTTTTGCAGCCGACCACGCCGGTACAACAACACCAAATGCCCTTTTGACCCCAAAATCAAACCATCCCAATAACTTCAAAATAAAATTATCCGCTAACAGAAGAAACCCAACTACCCAGATAGCTGAAACTAATATGAACGTTCCCACCGATGCAAAATGGCTTCGCAGAAACTGCGCCGCCCCGATGCCCAACACTCCGCCTGAACCCATAGGGAAGCCAAAGAACCGATAAGGCCATAAGCACTGGAAAGTCATTGAAGCCGCCACCGTCATCAGTCCTAATCCGATTGCCCGCAAAATCGGTTGACCTGTCGGCTTATGTGCAAGCCTGGCAACCAGAAAACAAATTCCCGAGGCTAATATCACGAACACCCCAGGCCCAATATAATACAGCAAATAGTACGCACAGAATGCTCCTGCCGAGCCGCACCAGTTAGCAGGGGGGCTGTTATGAGGATATACAAACCTGCTCGGCCAATCGCCGATATCAAAACTAATGCAACTGCACAAAACAACTAAGCACGCACCTATCCCGAGGCACCTCAGCGCTATCCATGCCCCGGAACGCGTTGTTTCGCTTTCGGAGGTCCTCTTATATGACTTCTTCTTTTTCACGCCTCTTGTTGTTCTCCGTTAAGTCCGATAAATAAAGCACAATATGCGCAGTCAAACCTCGCGCCCATCTTTGGACGTAGTAATTTATATCGGCAGCCCTTCGGCCTTTTCTGCACAATTACCCCGGCTCCACAAACGTAATAATGGGTGCTTTTGCCCCCGATATTCGTTATTCAATAAAGAGCGGCCTTATATGCCGTTCGTAGATGTTCTCTGTTACATTTTCTGCGATGATATCCTCGTGTTTGTCCAGCGCATCCGAAAAGCGTGTTCCCATCTCAGCGGCGACTTTGTATGCAACGTGAAGAAGCTGCCGAAAGTTGATATTGTAATGTTCACAGGATTGCTCGTGTCGCAGCACCGAGGCAAATCTTTCGCCATCCCATTTGTCAACCTCTTGCGCAGTCGGCAGTTTTTCTCTGTTGATATCAATAACTGTTTGATATGGCCCACAAAGCTCATCCATCCGCGACAGCGCTCCGGCGTACACTTCTTTTGCGATTGATAATCCATCTGGCGCCGCCATCGCCAGGCCGATTAGCTCTTCCAGCCACGTTGTGCCCGCTGTCTTAATATGCAGCCCGGCATCGAATTTCTTCAGCGCCTTGGCTATTGGCCCATAAATCGAGAACTTGTCAGAAGCCGAGTGAATGCTGAGTTTCAGATTCTCAGGTAAGCCGAATTCTTTGACCGCAAAAGCGACCACCGCCACGTCCTCTTCGAACTCTTTTGCAAAACCTCTAACGTTACCGACGTAATCTACCCCCTTGTTGAATCGGCCTGTGAATTTCGGTGCAATCGTTTGGGCCGGTATCCCTTCGTCGGCGATAGCCGCTAAGATAAAGAACATCTCGACGGGCGTCTGTGGTTGGTCGGTCTCATCCATCGAGACCTCCGTAATGAAATTAACCTTGCCTTTGGCCGCCTTGATATGACGATAGATTTTGCCCGCTTGCTTGACCGCCAACAGAAACTTGTCTGCTATTGCTTTGATTTGTTCTTCGCTGATATTAAAAGTCTCATCAATACCGTCAATTGCAAGCGAACCGATATATTTTTTATATCTTTGAACAAAAGAATTCACATCAGCTTCGTTCATTGTCTTGCCGATGTAATCGGCAACGTCAAGCGTGAAAAAATCGCTGGACTCGATGAATCCATCAACATTGTTCAATCCGATATGGTCGGCATCCACGAAATACGGCCCTTCCCAGCCATAGGCTGTTACTGCATCGTCGGCCTCTTTGCGAGTATCCGCCGGGCTGGTTCCTATGATAGTATGCTCCCTGTGGGACTTGTTCCAAACAGGTGTAATGTCAAGGCCCTGTTCTTTCGCCTTTATCAGAGCGGTGAGTTGCGGCTTACCCTGATGGCAGAACCTGTCACCAATTCCAAAAGAGAACTTGCCTAAAATCATAAATTCATTCTCCGTCATTCAATCAATGCTCAGACACTCAGTTGTCATTCCCACGAATAAAAACCTTTTTAACATCGGTCATCCGAACTCTCGAACCGGCCTCTGGTGGGAGCGGGGCAACCAGGTTTTCGATTAACGCATTTTCTACATCTTCCAAAACGATTCCGTGGCGCTGGTCACTCTTTGCTAATTGAAGCTGCACATTGAGTAACTTTAATCCCTTAACATGACGGCAATAAAGTCCATAGGCCGGCAGTCTGCCGAACATCGAATACTCCGGGTATGCTTCCGGCTTCTCAGGGACAGCCCGGCCGGCGTCCTCCTTGGTTCCGCCACCGGCGAACGAAAGCCGAATGTTACTGAAAGTAACGTTCTCTATCTTTGCCTCCGGCAGCCCGGAAATCGCACAGCCGGTCGCATTGGCGCCGGTCGCTTCGATATTGCTTATCGTAATGTTTCGCATTATGCCGATGCCGGGTTTCTTCATGTCTTTCTTGAAGGGCCTAGCGCGATTGCCTAACCGTAAAAAGATTGGCGCTCCGATTTTGTTCATTGTTATGTTCGAGACAACGACGCCATCCATCGTGCCGCCGTCCACTATCTCCAGCGCTATACCAGCCAAACGGGTATCATAAATCGAACAACCTGTAATAACGATATTCTCAAAACCGCCGTTGGATTCCGTGCCCATCTTCAGTGCATTACAGCGGGTGCTCAGGACACAGTTACTGACCGTTACATTTCTGCACGGCCGGGCTGATGTGCTCTTGAGCACAATTGCATCATCTCCTGAACGAATATTGCAGTCAGAAATGATGACCCTCTCGCAGGAGTCGATATTGATACCGTCATTGTTAGCGTTGACAACACTTCTAACCGTGATTCCGCTGATGTGCACGTCGTCACAGGCTAAATAATGCTGCACCCACATCGGCGAGTTCCTGATGGTTACATCCTTTACCGTGACGTTTCGACATTGAATAAATCGAATCATATAGGGGCGCACCTTATATGGCCCTTTGAACGAACTTCCCTGGCCATCTATGGTACCACTTCCGGTGATGGCGATTCGCTCCAGTTTTTCACCGTAAATCAGACTCTTGTCCGTGTAGTTGTCGGTGTACGACCTGAAGGCCGGTACAGTCTCTGGATAATCTTTCAGATTTTTGCTGCCCAACAACGTACAGGCAACGTCGAGTTTGAGCGTTACACCGCTTTTCATATAGATAGTGCCGGACAGAAAAACCCCTTGCCCCAGATAAACAGTCCCGCCGCCGTCCCCGGCACATTCGTCTATTGCCCTTTGAATAGCTTTCGTGCACAGCGTTTTGCCGTCGGCCTTGGCCCCGTAGTCGCGAACATCATAAACCGTTTCAGCACCCAGAACCGATCCCACCGCGAACGTCCATATTAGTCCAATGATAATCCGGCATTTTGTCTTGTTCATAGTTTTCCCTTTCTTTGAATGAACCTCTGTTTTCAAATTCATACGCCATCACTTAGCATTCTTAGCCCGACACACCCAACAGGTTGTCCTTTATATGTAGCGAGCAAAAGGCATCCCTCCGGCTGGATATAATCGCCCGGAAGATTAGCTAATTCTTCATCGAAATCCTGAAAGTTTAAATCAAAGCCCAAAGAATCCGCATATTCGGCAAAAAGTTTTTTAGCAGTCTCAAAATCTTCGTCTGTTTGTGCAGGATAAATTTTCGACATTCCGCTTTTCTCAATTTTTCTGTTCACGCGAAATATATTTTTGTGTCCAGGGACAAACATTAATGCAAATACCGCAAATAGTTGATCGTATCTTTATCTTTTTCGATAGTTTTATCGCTGTTTCACAACAGGCAAATGCATCATATATCGAGTCGCGTGTGCACCTCAGCTGCCAGTTGTTTCCTTTGATTGCTTTCGCCGGGCAATGGTCAACACAATCGTGGCAATTGCCGCACTTTGACTGTTCTATCGGGTCTGCTCCGTTCAGGCCGGCCTCGGTAAGCACGGTTGCCAGACGAATAGCTGCGCCGTATCTTTTTGTTATAAGTAACGCCGATTTTCCTATCCAGCCGAGGGCAGCCTTTGTAGCGATGGTTTTGTGCGGCAGGGGTGAGTCGAGGCTTGTGAGATCAATTTTTTCCATAGTAGGCTCGAGCGCGACAGCTTTATATCTTTGTGATATGAGGATATCCACGGTATGGCCGCACAAGTCTGCCAGTAAGTTGTTGGCCCTGTTATACTCTTTGTAGTACCTTTTTGTTGGGCCTTTCGAAATCTCACAAATGACTGACGGATTGAGGGCAACGGCTATAGATACTGCTTTTTCTAAGCTTGCCACTGCCTCAAAAACAACATCACTTATATCCGCATACCCAACTAAGCAAGCACCTTTTTCCAAAAGGGATGCTCTTATCTTTGTACTCAAAGGCCTCATTTGTTTCCTTCTTCGATATTATAGCCGGCAGCACAGATTTGCCTGCTGTTCTATTCATTCATCATTTCTTCGAGAATCTCAACTGCCTCCTGTACCATCTGGGGGCATATCGAAGAGAACAGGCCTTTGTCTTGTGCCTCTTTCATTCCCTCCGGCGTACTTACATCACAGCCAAGCAGTTCCCTGCACGTAATATAGCCGTTCCGAGCTTTGAACCGGTTTGTATACTCTTTGACTTTTTTGTATGTCTTTGCTTTTCCTTCCTTATCTTCTGCAGTGGTATTTCCATATTTTAATCCGAGAACCATAAACGCTCCTGTAACTGCCCCGCAGGTATCACCCATACGCATTCCGCCGCCGAATCCTGTTGCCACTTTACATGCCTTCTCACAATCAAGACCAAACTGTTCACTATAACTGCTTAGTACTGCTTGAGAGCAATTAAAACCCTTTCTGAATCTTTCAACCGCCTCTTCAGATTTCGCACTCATAAAACTACTCCAATCGAATATACAAGCCCAACTCGCAACCGATAACCCACCTATCCATAGATTTTGTGGATACAATCGTATGCCTCGTCCTGCTCCTCAGGTCTTTGGCAGTTTGAGAAATCAATAAACTATCATACTTTGGATTATTTATAAGAGCCCAACACGGCGCTGGTTAACGTAACGACAGCACCCGGGTCAACTATTATCTCTGTTGTGCCGTTAGCAATTTGGGCCGGAGCCTTTTGCACAGTGTTTTCGTGATACGGGTCCACTATTTCCATCTCTGTGAATTTTACACCCGCCCACACCACACGCAGCCGGCGAGGTTTTGTCGAACGGTTCAGCACCACAACCGTGCCGGTGTCGTCTTTGCCGGCGAACGCCGAGACCTGCAAATCATCGGCATCGGCCTTGGCCTCGACGCGAACCATTCCCTCACGTATCCGTCGGCTGTAGGCGCCGAACACCCGCAGCTGATGGCTGGATGCAGCAGGCACAAATCCGCGCGAGCGGTCCGGAACGCACAGTGCTCGTGTCCAGCCGAAGGATGGCTGCACAACATTCAAAAGCGTCCAGCAATAGCAAATTGCCACCGCATCGGTCAGCACAAGGTTCTTGTGATAAAGCTGACCCATCGTCAGCGCAACCCTATATGTGGGCCATTGATACTT
>SDBS01008285.1_pt1 | contig 10057 bp, 12 predicted proteins | sample 2277091 | NCBI WGS metagenome assembly SDBS01 (sample SAMN10404972, study PRJNA504765) | marine sediment metagenome | isolation source: marine sediment core GS10_PC15, 163 cmbsf | place: Arctic Ocean: Southern Knipovich Ridge | collected 2010 | reverse complement strand
CCATCCATAGGCCTTGCAATATCAGGTAATTTAGCCCATTCAAGGTGAGCTTCTCCCGGCCCATGGCAGGCCTCACAATGTACATTTATATCAGACCAGGTAGTATTGAATGTCTGAGTTTCTATATCATATCCCTTCCTGAGCTCTGTAGAATGACAATCCGCACACATTCCATTCCAGTTCTGACCATTATTGGTCCAGTAAAGCCAATCATCAGGAAGAATTTCCATGTTTGAGTAAACAGTATCCACAAGATTGTACCACTCTCCCTTTACAGTATTCCAAGTTAGAGGCAAACACTGTAGCCTGCCTTTTTCCATAGGAATTAAATATTGTTGTAATGGTGTGAATCCAAAGGTATATGCAATTTGGAAATCTCTCATTTTTCCATCCTGGCCGGCAGTGTGCACAAAGAATTTCCTGTCTTTCATGTAAAAGCGGCTGGTAACCCCCTGGCTGGTATATTCAGCATTGTTGAAATCACCCAGTACCGATTCAACACTGGCAGTATCCATCGCTTTTGCATGGTGAGATTCCAGCCAGAGATCATGCTCCAGCTTATGGCATTCCGTACAACTCTCTCCACCCGTATATGCAACATAATCCTGCCTCATCTCAGCTTTTTTGGTATATGAAAACTTAATGAGATAAAGCGGAAATGAAAGAATTATCACTACCGTTGCTGCAAATCCTATGATTTTCCAGTTGCGCATATTATCACTTACATTTTTAATCTAGTGTCAAGTCAAGTTTCCCTGTTCGGGTCAGTCATTCCAAACTTGTTTCGGAATCTATTTCCTGACAAAGAGATGCTGAAATAAATTACTCCCTGTGGTTCCCGATGTTCGGGACAGGCAGTGAGTTAGTTCAGCATGACGATAGGAAATAGTAGTCTTGACTTGACACTAGCCATAAGTTAAGTCCGTCTTTTCAAATTTCCTGCGTTTCACCTTCTTTGCCAGATCCACCTTAACCATCCCCTCCTCAATGAAAACCTTAAATGCATCTAATGCATGCGGAGCAGGTGGACTAAGAACATCTCCATATTTATCAAATTCAGATGAATGACATGGACAAATAAACTTTTCATTGTCTTCATTCCAACTAATGGAACAACCCAGGTGGGTACATTTCAATGAAAGTGCTAAAAATCCACCATCATTCATTCGCACCAAATATAGCTGTCCACTTCGATAAGGATATACGGAGCCGGGTTTGATATCTTCCAGTCTGCCAATAATCTTTACCTGGTTCATGTCCTTTACCCCACCCCTCTTCTTACCCGAAAGCAGGAATGATAATGACAGGCCTGCAAATTCAAGTCCTGCTATTACACCCAGCCAAACCCAGATTCTCTTAAAAAAAGACCTCCTGGTGATACCGTCCCGATTTTCTGATTTCTTGCTATTCAAAATTGTATATTATTTATTCCTTCTTGCCCTTTCCTCATTACCTCATTACCACATCACCTCATTACCTCATTACCACATCACCTCATTACCACATCACCTCATCTCTTCTTCTCTCTTCCCCCCTGTTGCTCCATATTTCACAAGCTACAGTCTGTTTTTTCAAATGTTAAACTAAATAACCGGGTCATCGCGAACGCAGTGACGCGATCTCCTTAGGCTATTCGCTTGATTCAGAACGAATTCCTCTTCTTTCGCCCCCTCGCCCTTTCTCCTTTTTATCTTTTATCTTTAATCTTCATTCTACCCCCACGGCCAACACAACTCCATCCCTTCTCCCCTGAACCAGATAGCGATAAACATCAGTACAAGGTAAGAGCTAATCCACAATACAAACATTCCCTGAACAATCTCATTTTTCGAAAAATTTCTTTTCTTCTTCAGCCACCATACCCAACCAAAAAGTCCTGAAAAGATTATAAGAACAGGAATTAATCCATTTCCAATTATGGCCCAGGCTCCTGATGCAGTTTCAATAATATCCGGAATAAATTCATTGGCCAGGACCAATAAGGGGATAACAATAAGAGTAGCCAGAGCAGTGTTCTTGCACAGGCTTTTTCCTCTTTCAGAAGCAAACCAGAAGCCTGCCCTGTCTTCCTCAAATTTCATGTAGGGTAGCCAGAACAGTGCAACTAGAAAAAAGGAAGGAATCACAAATGCAGCAAAGAAAGGATGGAAATGCATAAGCAGTTCCTGGATTCCCAGGAAATACCAGGGAGCCTTGGCCGGATTTGGACTCAATGCAGGATTTGCCCGATCAAGCAGCGGAGCGTTCCATACAGCACTGATGAAAACTATAAATGCAATAAGTACAAGGGCTACCACAAATTCCCGGGCAACAAGGTTTGGAATGGTAGAAATATACTCCTTATCTTCATTCATCTTTCCTGAAGGAACCACTACCCCACCGGTCTTTCTCACCTTCCAGAAATGAAAAGCCATAAGGATCACAATGCTTAAAGGAAGAATTGCTGTATGAAAATTAAAGAAATTCAGTAAGGTAACTGCGCCAACCTCATTGCCACCACGGATCATTTCCACGAGACCCTCTCCTATGAAAGGAATATAATGAAACATACTGGTGGCAACTGTAACAGCCCAATATGAAAGCTGATCCCAGGGTAATAAATAACCCGAAAAATTAGAAAGAACAATAAGCAACATCAGCACTACTCCTATTATCCAGTTGCCCTTTCTGGGAGGCTTAAATGCCTCAGTAAAGAAGGTCCTTAACATATGAAAGAAGGCAATCACAACCATCAGCATACCACTCAGATGGTGAATGTTTCTTACAAACTGACCAAAGATCACGGTCTGCTGAATTGCCAGAATAGAGTCATAAGCCTTCTCGGGGGAAGGTTCATAAACAAACCGAAGAATGATACCTGTAAAGGCCTGGAGAAGAAAAAGAATGACAAGCATGCCTCCCAAACCCCATGTATTTGTATATTCCAGGCTTACTTTTCGCACCTGGGCAGGATGAATGTGTAGTATCAGGTTTTTAAATACCCGCCGTGTCCTTACAGAATCAGAAAAATATTTATTTGTGGTTTGCTGGTTTTTCTTATCCATCTTGCACAAAAATAATCGAATTTATGCACCCCTGTTCTTATAACATAAAAACTTTTCAAAAATGAACCCTAATAAGTTCATTATGTAAAACTTAAGAGCTTAAAAAGAGAGATAAAAATCATAACTAAATTCAAACTAAAATACATTATCGTCTTTTATTCTGCATGTTACAAATTTTATACTACGTAATATACTACGTAGTATCAGTTTAAGTTGCTTGGCAAATAGTACAAGATTATTATAACATCAGGACTTATACCACCCCGTACAGGGTACTCGACACACCCCTCCTAAAAAATGTTTGAACCAAGGACATCATATTCAAAGGGTTTATGATCTAACAAGATCCTAAATGCAATGAGAGATGAGTAATGTTTAGTGTATTTTTGTGCTTAGCATGTGCTTAAATTATTCAGACTGCTTTGCATTCCTCATACTATTCGTACCCGTTTTCATGTTACTTGTCTAATAAAACCTGGCTTTTAATCAATGAAATTTGTTATTATTTAGAATAATTTTAAATTTGTAAACAAATAAAAAAAATGAATTATGATTTTACCTAAAAAAATGGCTAAGTACTTTATATATGTACTTTTTGTATCCATACCGCTTGTATTTTTTTCGTGCTACCCGGGAGGAATAGAATACTATAATGAATCTGATATTGTGCTAACACAATATGACGATGCTTTTGATTTTGCAAGCAACAAGAACTACTTTATGCCAGACACCATACATCATGTTGTGGAAGAAGGGAAGGAAGACGATGTTGACCGCAGTTATGATGAAGAGGTGTTATACCAGATTGCAACACATTTAGATGCTGCCGGATATACAAGGTTTGAAAGTGATGTAATACCTGATTCCGTGTTGGTAGATTCAGCAAATGTTGTATTTACAGTTATCGTAACTTCTACTGAGTATTCAGGAATTGGTTATATCCCCGGTGGTGGTGGCTGGTGGGGCTGGTATCCCGGCTGGGGCTGGGGCGGAGGCTACTACCCGGGTTACCCCTGGTATCCTGGCTATGGCTGGGGTTATCCTTACACATACAGCTACTCAACCGGTAGCCTGTTTATTGAAATGATATACGAGGATGGCATAGACCGTATGGAAGAAATTCTTCCCATACCATGGCAGGCAACCATCAATGGCCTGTTAAGCGGTAGTGCTGAAAACACACAATGGAGAGTAGACAGGGCCATTGATCAGTGTTTTGAACAATCTCCTTATCTATTTAACTAATCAGTCTAACTTACAAATTACAGACAGATGAAAAAAATTAAAATAATAATCGCAATATCAGTCCTGCTTGTTTCTTTAAACAGCTTTGGGCAGGAATTCTACACGAATATGACCTACAATATGTCAGTACCCGTAGGTAATACCGCTGATTTTATCCAGAAAACCAGTTTCAGGGGATTTACCTTTGGATTGGGACGTTTTGTTACAAATGAAATTGCTATAGATCTCAGATTTTCATGGAATACTTTTTATGAAGCCAGAGATTTTGAAACCTATACAATCGGTGATGGTACTACATCAGCTACAGGAAAACAATTCAGGTATATAAACTCCTTTCCTTTAACCGCAGGTGCCAGATATGTTATGAATCCTTCAAGCACTTTTTCTCCATATTTTGCAGCCGGACTGGGAGCTTATAAAATAAATGAAAGAGTGGATATGGGGATCTATTACAATGAAGACAGAATCTGGCACTTTGGGTTTTACCCCGAAATTGGACTTTTCTATGATTTTGCCTATAATGTTGGATTAAATGTATATGCACGCTACGATTATGCACTTAAAACAAAAGATGCAAGTTCTTATTCCTACATAGCTTTTGGCGTTGGATTTCATTTTAAGAACTAACTTATAACCTTATATTATGAAAAAAATAATTATTCTTATTCTGCTGACAATCGTGTTTGTATTGCCGCAACAACTATTCTCGCAAAAAGGAATTGAAATTTCAGGTTATACCGGCTGGATGCTTGGTGGAAAGGTGAATCTGTACAACGGATCTTTGAAAATAGAAGACGGTCAAAACTGGGGAATAACCCTTGCTTTTCCAATTGCACCAGGAATGAAGGCTGAACTAATGTACAACAGGCTGGTATCAGATCTTGTTGTTAGGGAGTATGGTAATGAACCTTATGTAGAAACAACAATAGCCACTCAATATTTTCATATTGGAGCTGTTAAGGAACTAATGTATGAGGGAGTTGTAAGACCTTATGGAACAGGTTCACTGGGAGCTGCAATATTTTCCGACAGGGAAGGCTTTTATAGTGACCGATGGAGATTTTCGATTGGTTTGGGTGGAGGACTCAAGATATTCCCTACCGAGAGAATAGGCTTCAGATTGCAGGCCCGCATGCTCGTTCCCCTCTATTTTAACGGCATCTGGATAGGTACAGGCGGTGGCGGTGCAACTGCCAGTTCCTCAATTGTACAGGGAGATTTTACCGGTGGGCTTATCCTGGCTTTTTAATATAAATTTATACTAATTAACAAATCTATAATATATTTATTATCATGAAAAAAACTATTTTATTTGCTTTTATCATTGCTATTGGCTTCCAGTCATTTAGTCAGAGTTCAAATACAGAAGCAGAACTTATTAAATCTTATTTCAAGCTGACCAAGATGGCTATCGTTGAAGATGCAATGGGCCTTAATGAAAAAGATGGAAAAATATTTTGGCCCCTCTACAAACAATATGATGCTGAGGCCTCCAAACTGAATCAGTACCGTATCGATTACCTTATGGATTACGTTGAAAAAGTGGAAAATATTACCAATGAAGAAGTGGACTCTTTCCTGAAAAGTGCGAATACTTATAATAAAAAAATGTCTGCTCTGAAAACCAAGTATTACAAACAAATGAAAAAAGCTCTTTCATCTAAAGTAGCTATCAGGTTTATTTTGGTTGAAGAATATATTCAAACAATTATCAAATACGAACTGCTGGAAACCCTGCCATGGGTTGGTGATCAGTTTTAATAACACAGATATTGTAGACTTTGTTCTACACTGAAAATCTTTTGAAAAGACCTTTTGCTTGGCAAAAGGTCTTTTTGGTTTGCATTCATTCTTAACAAGTAAAATTTATTAATTGATTGCAGCATAATAGTATTTTTGTCTGGCATCGGCCATCCTGAACTTTTTTATTAATTTGCTTATATGATCGATGCGCTGTTCAGTATCTACAATATCCCTTCCTTCCGTAATTCTGCCATAAGCATATTTAAGGAATTTATCGCATCGGTAATGGAAGCTCCAGAAAGAGTGGCTCCGGAAATGGCCTCTACATCTTTTCCATAGCTCAATTCCCGGCTGGCAGAGCTGCTCTTAAACTGATTCAACCATCTCCTGGCAGCTATTTCACCTCCATGTTCTGACCGGTATACAAGTACCTGTACCAACTCAACCTCCATACACAGTGAATATATTATCATAAAATCAAAATAATCATACCTTCCCTTAGCTCTTGATACTGTTACATATCCAAGGGTATCCCGGGAAGATTTCAAACGATATAAGAGAATATTTTCATCCCAGATATCATTAGCCCGATTTGAGGGGAAATCTATTTCGAATCTGGAAAAGCTTTTTCCTGTGAAGTGTTTTACTAAAGTCTTTTCAAGTTTCTTTTCAGCCCTTGAAGACAAATCAAATCCATTTATCGAAATAAAAAGTGATATTACAAGAAATATTTTCATGTGTTAAATATCTTAAAACCAAACTCCTAATCCAGCATTCAGTTGTTTCGAAAAATCATTCTGGCCACGGGATTTATAAAATTCAATATCCATTTTCAGTACTGCCCCTTTGTCTAGTTTTAAACCAAGGCCTGCAGTTATTGAATTTACAGAATAGGCATCATTCCTGCTAAGGGAATGCGGGGTTGAGAAATGGGTGTCATAGTGCTCATATCGTATGAAAGGATTGAGTTCCTTTGTACTGCTTTGAACATTTTGCAGAACATTATATGAAACGTCCACATAATATCCGAACATGGCATCTCCGACATCTGAACCCGTAAAATCATTATACTTCCCGGCATTTCTGTGAGATGAATAGATGATCTGTCCTCGGGACTGAAATCCTCTTTTTTTAAAACGATAGTCAAACCCAAACATACTTAAACCAATAACTGATGAATCTGCAGTTTCAACAAGAATATCATTATTCATATCAAGCCCGTCGTAAAGTAGTGATTGCGTTTTTCCGAAATATCCTGAAAGTCCTGCATTCAACCCGCGAATACCATAATAATTGACCTTGGCAGATAGGTTTGGCGAATGAATATAGGATTTAGCAGCTTTTTGCCTTGCATCCCTGAAGCCCTTTGCCCCGGAAACATTTGCATTTCCATCGTAACCATTGAAACCGTTTACCAAATACATTTGATATTTCAGAGAAGGCCCGGAAATGTTACCGGATACACCGAAGCCAATTTCCCTCCAGGTACTCGGAACAATCTTATTATCCAGGCCTGGCCTTTCCACACCATTAAAACCAGGAGGTTCATGGTACTCATTTATGATACCCATGGGAATAAGAAGTAAACCGGCTTTAAAATTCATAAATTCTGTTATCCGGTATTTTAAAAATGCCTGTTCAACAAAAACCTCGTTAACATGCTCGAATTCAATTTCAGTAATAAATTGTGTTCTGTCGTTAAAATTATAGGCAAAAAGTATTACCAGCCTGTGTACATCCAGTGTACCGTTTTGCCGGGTCACTCCGCCAAAAGGCTGATTGTAATCAACCTGGGCATATCCTCCAATGAATAACTTCGAAGTACCTGTCTTACTTAGCAATATCTGGGAAGTGTTGGCAAAATCATTATCCTGGGCAAACCCTGAATATATTATGCCTGAAATGAAGATAACCAAAAGTAATTTAGATTTATTTTTCATAGAATTTATTGTTTAATGATTGTGGGATAAAGTTAAATCATGTGATTAGTTATGACAATACCTAATAATTAGTATTCTCAATACCTAAAGTTGGTTACAAACACAGAGCTTCAGCCAGTAAAACAAAATCATCTCTCCACCTGCCATGAAAGCCAGAGTTGAAAGGATATTGTGCTGATTCACTAATATTCCCAATTTATTCATAACTTTAATTTGTGGCAATAATGAATTTAGCATATAAAAGCTTTCTGCTTGGTTTCATGCTGGTTCTCTCTTTCCATGGGGGAGCACAAATAACTTATTTCCCCGGCCTTGAAAAACAGGACTTGGATAATATTCATATCACAAAAGTTGAAATAACTGAGCAGTTCACCATAATAGACTTTTATTACAGGCCAAACGGGGAAGCCTGGATCTGCCTTGACAGAACTTTTTACATCACACCCTCCAGGGTCAGTGACCTGGCTTATATGATTATGGCTGAAAACATAACAACATGCCCTAAAATGCAGAAGGTAGGTTCTACATCTGATGATCTTGAATTCAGGGTATGGTTTCCCAAGCTTGAGAAAAACATTCGAAAAATTGATGTAGTTGAGGATAAAAGGGATAGGAATGGGATTAATTTCTATGGTGTTTCTATAATCAACGGGCAGGAAAAACCCATACCGGATAGCCTGGATCAGAAAAACAGGGAAGAGTTTGAAGATTTCTTTTTAAAACATGCCAATAATCTGGATCCCTTAGAAGGAATATGGAAGGTGGAATTCTCAAAGACACATTACAGGGAAGAACGCATTCTTGAACTCAACATTGACCTTCAGAATTTTGAAATTGCTCTTGTGAAAAGGGGAAATACGATTCATGCATATGATTTGTCAGGTAAATCAATGGAAAGTAATTTTACAAGGGTTTCCGGGGGGAATAATTATTTTTTTAAAAAATATTTCAGGGAAGTGAACAAGGAGGTATCTTCTTACATAAAATTTATAGCTGGAAAGGAGTTTGATCTTAATATTACCATTCCCGAAAGTGTGGCAAGATATGAGCTCTTAAGAGAATTCTTTCCTGGTGATAAAATTGTTTATAAACATAAGTTTGAAAAAGATTTTCCTTCACTCCAATAGCACCAGAAAGAACCCTTATAAAATTTAAATATTTCGAAATGAGAATAGACATAATTACTGTACTTCCTGAACTGATTCAAAGTCCTCTTGACCATTCAATAGTAAAAAGGGCTAAAGAAAAAGGCCTGGTTGAAATTGTTGTTCATAATTTAAGAGATTATACTTCAGACAATTATAAAACTGTAGATGACTATAGCTTTGGTGGAGGAGCAGGAATGGTTATGAAAATTGAACCCCTGGCAAAGGTTATTGAATCTCTTGGTTCTCAAAGAGACTATGATGAGATAATATATACCACTCCTGATGGAACTCCTTTTTCACAAAGCAGTGCAAATAAATTATCTCTTCTGAAAAACATAATTATTATTTGTGGTCACTATAAGGGAATTGACCAGAGAATACGTGACCATTTTATCAGCATGGAAATTTCTATTGGAGATTATGTACTGTCAGGAGGAGAGCTTGCTGCAGCAGTTATTACAGATGCTATGGTTCGCCTCATTCCCGGGGTAATTTCTGATGAAACCTCTGCCCTGACCGATTCATTTCAGGATAATTTACTTGCCCCTCCTGTTTATACCCGTCCGGCAGAATACAGGGGATGGAAGGTGCCGGAAATCTTACTGTCCGGGAATACAAAGGAAATTGAGAAGTGGAGATTTGAGCAATCGCTTGAAAGAACCAGGAAGCTACGTCCGGATTTGTTGGAGGAGGAATAAGAACCCCTCTGTCCTTTCCCTCTGGTCAAGGACATCTCCCCTTGACAAGGGAGAAGCTATTATGTTGTATAATTAAACAAATCAACTCTCCCCCTTTTTTAGAAGGAGTACCCCTAACTATGCGGGGGGGGGTATTAGCTCTCCCCCTGCCAAGGGGGAGTACCCCGACTACGTCGGGGGGAGGGGGTTTTTAAAATAACTCTCAATTTCCCTCAAAACCACTTCTGTATTGTCAAAAA
>SDBS01008284.1_pt1 | contig 10057 bp, 3 predicted proteins | sample 2277091 | NCBI WGS metagenome assembly SDBS01 (sample SAMN10404972, study PRJNA504765) | marine sediment metagenome | isolation source: marine sediment core GS10_PC15, 163 cmbsf | place: Arctic Ocean: Southern Knipovich Ridge | collected 2010 | reverse complement strand
ATTAAATTGACTCTAATGACATATTATTGAATTTGAGAGGGTTTAATTCAGTAGAGATCGTAAATGTAACCGGTATGAAAGATTATAATGTCACTATCTTAAAAGATGTTGATGATTATACAATTGACGGCAATTCAATTATTCTCAAACCCCAGACCACTTTAGATAATTATTCTGATATTATAATTTCTTATGCTCTTACAATTGATAAAAATAGAGTTTTAGAATGGACCTTCTCAAAAGCTAATGGTTTTAATGAATCGACTACAATATTTAATCCAATTACACTTGCTCAAGATAATTATTTAGGAGTATATTATTCTAAGTTTAATTAAACCTATAATCATGATGGAAATTGAATAGTCGATCTTGGTAAATCCTTCACATGAATATCGCCGAATGATATAAAAATATTTAATGATAATATTTCTCAGACAGTTTCAACAAGTATAATTAGCGATAGAGTTCGAGCGGACTTTACCGGAGGAGCTCAAGACGTATGGATTGAGTATGGAATTGCCACCTATAAACTTGATAGAGGATATCAACGAATAGAGTATAATATGAGTGATTCTGTTCGAAAACTATCTAAATTACACGACACCCACATGATTTATGATTATGATACGAGTTCCGATGTTGATTTACTAACAGTTCCAGACGATCCAGAAGATCCAATGGAAGCGGGAGATTCCAAGATACTAATCCCCATTTTAGAAGATAACAAAACCTCAATTACCATCAATCAACTTGCCTTGCTATACGACACAGTCTTAAATGGCTCATTTTACCTAGATGATACTGTGCTTGCTGCGGGAAAAAATAATCTTAAACCAATTCTTGCAACTTTTACATTCATAACTGAAGATGGAGAATCCTATTTCGATTTTGTCAATATTGAACCCGCTTCAGGTAAGAATAGATTTGACTTTGAAATTTCATTACAACCCATATATGCGACTAAGGGCTATTCGACTCTTGATATTGAAATTGACTTCCTAAGTCATGGAGATAATCCAGAAATCATTAATTATGTCCTATTCGATTACTTCGAACTCACTGCTGATGATAGAATTTTACAGACTATAGATAAACCCATGCTCAAGAAGGATGGTTCACTAGATACCACAAAGATCGTTAATACACCTCACTGGGTACAAATATTCACCGATAATTTACTATATGCTTACGGAGTATATGACGATGCATGGTTAACCCTTGCGGTTGAAGGCTTCTCTGATTATGGTGAACTTGTAAAATTATATCGAGATGGTAATGATGAACTTCAATTTTTACCTGTCGATGAAAACGAATTTTCATTCCAATCTCTTGCAATCACCGATAGAAGATTGGTAGATTCGCTCGGATTACACATCAACGCCTACGATCTTGAACTTCCAGAATACATCGAAGGAGAAGTTAACCTATATGGTGGAAAGGGTAAGAACCCTTACGGAGAAGTTTACGTCTCAGATATGGAACTTGATATGAATTGGGCTGATAGTGATTATACGGTTGATACCGATACATTTAACGCAGGTGATTATAATGCTCAAAATTTCCTACTCACGGAACTACCAATCACCAGCCAAGGAGTATATTCTGAAGGAGAATTATACTTGCACCATCAAATAGATATTTCCGACTCATCCAACATTATTACAACCGGACTTCCAGCTGGAGTCGATTTCGCAGTTATTATGCCAAACGAAACAGCCAGAATTGATTCCGTAGATATTTCTTACATTGATAGAATTTCCGATCCTTATACTTGGGTTGAATCATGGCAAGGATTTTCACTCACAGAAAATGATTTCAACACGGTTTTATCGCATTACACTTCATTTAACGCACTTACTTATAATCCCTCCTCGACTGTACTTACAGAGGGAATTGATTATGAACTCACTACCAATAATGATGGTAAATATCAAATAAATTTCTTTGATACCGCAGCAACTATTATTTCAGCACTTTCAAGTAATATAATTCAAATTGATTTTCACGCAGACTATGAATTTACAGAAGATGATGATTTTATTATTAATGAAGGACCAAACACATATGATATTGAATTACATTGGATATTCCCTGAAGCATCCTATTATGACTTTAATCAATTTGAATACCATCCCGATATTACCGATACTGCAAGCTTTAATGCTTCTTTCTCACATATCGCAGAATATTCTGCTGAAAGCGACTTTAAATCAACATACAATGAAACCTTCCAATTCTATCCAAATGAATATAACTTTACTGAGTTCGAATTTACCAACTTTGATGATGCTATGTTTGAAGTAACCCTTAACTTAACCAGTGGAGGCGACTTCCAAGGTAGATTTGATGATGTAGGACCATTCGGGATGTTAATACAAACTGATTCAGGAGAGAGATATTTAAATGAGAAATGGTTCTTCAATTGGCAAAATACTTCAGGTAGAGAACCAATATTCACTTTTTACTTAGACCGATTGCACTTCCAGTCAATTGGATTATTGGAAGATTCAGAAATCTTAGCCACTTACTATTATCCAAGAGAGAGTCTTAGCTACTTCGCAGAATATGATAATATTCTTACAGGTCCTGCTTATGACTTTATAATAAAAGATTCAGAAGGTATTCAAATTTACAATTTAGGTAATATTTCTTCAATTGAGGGGAATAATATAACCTTTACAGAAAATATTAAGAATTACTTGGATATCGGAGAGAACTTTACCATCCTTTATGACTACAAAACAATCGGGGGCCTTCTTGATACTAAGCATCTATTCATTGAAATTCAGCCTTATCACATGCAATTCTACAATAACTATTATCCGTTTAGTGGAGCGAGTATCGTCTCACCCCTATATTACAACCTTTCTGCTAATTATCAATACCAGATGGCACTTAACTATCGATTGCAAGAAAGAAGTATAATCAATAATGAGTTTACCATAGAAGATGTTCAAATAATAACCAGAGGCGCTGGATACGGATACACTTTTAGATACTTTACAGAATTCGATTTAGATCCTGATAATCTTCCTGCTACCTACCAGGACTCAGATAACGCCCCAATGGCAGTTGCTTACTTTATTAATACTACGGGTTCTCAAGTCTATATAGGACGGCAGCACATAAACCTCGATTTACAAAGTAACAAATTAATAATCAATATAACCGATGAGAATAAAGACCAAGGCTTAGATCTAAACTGTAGGGTATATGTATCATTCTATACAAATCTTCACAATAAATACCAATATTATCATAGTTTGACAGTAGATCTTACCAATGATCAAATAACCTTACTCAACTGGACCACCACCCAATCACCTGAAAATACCCTAATGGCAAATTATGAATCCTCTCACTATATATATGATATTGATCCATATGAAAAGCTTAATAAAGGGAAAGTACAACAAATATTTGCAATCCTAAACACCACAAATAGTCTTATCCATTACGTAACTGAAGACCTTAATGATGCCACTGACGGTTGGAACTCATTTGATACCCTCATTATGAAAATGGGTTTCTTGAATCCAGATGTGCTAGATTATCTCAATATCAGCTTCTATTATAATTTAACTCCAGGACAAGATGAATTAATAGGCTGGACAAAAGTTTCTCTTGATATGTTTGAAGATGATTCAGGTACGATGTATATTTCATTACCGTTATCGAGCGATTGGGATAGATTTACGATAGCAAATGATGCTAAAATTATGTTTACTCCAGTATTCAATAATGCAACCGAATTTGACGGCGATTTCTATGGTCAAGGCTTACCTACCATTCAAACAATCGAATGGAATTCCGATACAGTTATCAATGGAATGTTAAATATTGATCTCTTACGAAAAATATTTTCTGAGAATCAATCTGTAATAGTTTTAAATGATATGTTTGAACCAATTTATGAAATAACCTCTGAAGATATCAACACCAGAATTGAGGAATATGAAATTTATGATAACCGAAGAAATTATGAAGTCGAGTATAATAATATCTCCCTTCCCGAATCCTACTTAGATTCAAATGATAATTTAATGTATATGAAAGATGGTGATATCCTATATATTAAGTATAACGCAACTCTGCTTCCATCCATCGGGTTTACAGTTGATGAGATGGTCCTACAGAGAGCTCCATTCATTAAAAATTATGATACAGAATTATTTGATGTTCCTTTCGCGGAGATTTCATTACTTGGAATTTATGACGATGAAAATACCTATATTTTAGACAATATTTATGAAAATAGAGATAAATTAGTTGCTTGGGAAGATACACTAGACCTAACTCCATTCGAAAGTGAATTTTATGATACCTATCAACAAAAAGTTTTTAATATCAGTTTTGATGATATTTATACCAACTTTAAAGTCCAAGATGGTGAAGGAATTGAACATTCCTATATTACCGATGTTTTAATTACTTCCAATGATCCAAGATATGAAATTGTCGTAGATTCATTCTTTATTTTTGAATTTGATTACAACTCGACTCTTTACGACTCTGAAATTTTTGATATGTATCCAAACAATCACATGGAAGAATTTTATTATGGAGATTTCTCAGATATATATAGCGAAGTTCGGGTATTAGATGCTTCTGAATTTATGCCTCTTTACTCCGGAGATCATAATATTAATGAAAGCTTGTATTTCGATGCTTTCGATTCGGATGGTAATTCTTATTACTTTAATTCACACTTGTTCGCCCAAAATACCTCAGCAGGAATATATGATATAACTTTCAATCCTGAATATAGTGAAGAATACTATCTCAGATATCAAGATTCACAAGGAACACAAGCTCTTGCCGATCTCTATGAGTATTATATCCCTCATATTGCCAACTTTAGTTATCTTTATATTTCATGGGCAGACGCAAACGCCTGGAAAGAATGGAGAACAATTGCCACTCCTAATATCAACATCAGTACGATGGGACTAACTTTCGAATGGTACAACGATACATTGGAGGAGTATGAATCCGTGGATTACAACCAAACCTTAGACGAGTTTGAAGCTCGAAATATCGCAGTTGAGACCATTTATCCGTTTAATTCCACTGGGAACACCGATACTTTCAATATCTCACAGTCATACTCCAGCGCCCAGAATCTTGATATAATGATGGTAAAGGGTTATTACTTTAATGAGTCTCACATCGACTTTGATCCAAGTAATACTATTTTCAAATATAATTTTAAAACGCTCCAGATTTCAGCATTAAATGGAAAAAATCTACAAAATTTTGAGAAAATAGTTGTCTATATTAATTTCACAGAAGGTGCATATTCCGATTATACCCAATTTAGACTTCTAGATAATGCCATCACCAACAATCCAGAAGCACCTACATGGACTAAGAACGATACCTTATACATAGATTACGAATACATTGATATTGATTACTTTCTATTAATGGAGGAATATACTGTAGGCTCTGAAGATTCGATGTTTGAGTACTTCTACTATACCCGAAATGAGAGATTCATGGTCCAGAATCCTGTGGACCTTACTTATTCACTTGAAATGGGAAATAGGTTTGAAGATTTTCAGAATTTTACCAGAGAGAATGATCCAAAAACAGTTCTCGAATTTCTTGATTTTGATGAGGATGGTACTCATGAACTTGTAGTCCAAAAGGATGACATTACTATGGACGGAATCTTTGATTCATTCAAATATGGATTTGTCAATCCCGCAGGGGAGATCTCTTTCCACACACTTATCCAAACAGCGACGGAGACACAGACTCAGACCGAGAAAAGATCAGAAATCAGAAAAACCGAACCATTTACAATAGAAATACAGAGCCAAGGGCTCAAAGGCACTATCATCAGGACCACCACTACAAATTCAACGATTACAAGTAGGGTAAGTAGGACGACTACACTTATTCAGAGGGATATAGATTATGATGGCTATCTCGACGAAGAGATCACGTTTGAAGAAGCATATTATATCTCGAACACAGTGGTATATACTGAGGAAATTAATGAGATTGACTACACAGTAACTGTCACTAGAAGTAATCCAGGACCCGGACAAAGGAAAACTTATGTTTCTGATACGGGAAGTGGAACTCTTACAGAATATAGAAATTCAACTTATTTCTCATTCGACACTACCGCCTCATACATGTTCAGAGATTTCGAGAATAATGAACTTGTAAGTACAAGATACTATGATGATGTATTCCCTAACCAGCTTTCAGAATTATATAATATGGATAATAATTTACAATCAGTCACCAATGACAATGGCGACAGTGATCCTTCCAACGATATTATAGCTCAAGCACCGGCATTAGAGAGCATCTTAAGTTTTGCACACCCTGAAGATGGGGTTTCTGCCATTTATGATAGAAGAATTGTAATTAACAGTCCACCAGTTGCAGATAACATTTTAGCGGTTGAAAAACAGGTTATTATTCCTGGAACCCATAATGACGCATCTGGATTAGATGATTATATTACTGAACAACAATTGACCTTGAAAGTTATTGAAGTAATTCCACCTATGGGTGTTTATTATGATAATAAGGAAGGATACAACCCAGTCAAATATCAAGGAGAAGACTATGCTTATTATTATTTCGATGAAGATGGCGATGGACAAGCTACCACAATTTATTTAGTCGATGGTTCAGGCGAAGTTAAAGGAATCGGGTTTGATTATGATGGAAATGCGTATTTTGAACCATTTAAGACCATTCCAACCGAAGAACATATAATAAAAAGTATTCCCACAAATTCAGAAGGACCGGTTGGCACTGTGTTAAAATTTGCCGGGAACGAACATATAGATTACCAGACTGAAGATGCCCATGACGGAATGTTCATGCAACCAGTCTTTAGAGATTCGCTTTTTGACATTTGGAAATCTCAATATACAGCAGGTAGTACAAAACTAATAAAAGAAATAATGAAACTTACTTCAGATCAATTTATTTCTTCATTAACCTTCGCTAAAGTTGCAGGTGATATTGCATTCCAAGTCACCGCTCAAGTAGCTGGCTTTATTGGAGGCAAGATTGGAGCAGCGGCATTAAGCTGGATCCCAGGTGTCGGAACAGTTATAGGGTTTGCGGTTGGTTATTTCTTCACATATGTTATCGTAAATGCCATTAACGCTAATGAGAAAACCAAAGAAATGAATAATTACCTAAGAGCACAGACAACTCATAATCCCACATATGTTGGCGAGAGGACTCTGTCGGCTCAGTGGTGGGACGACGAGTATTTCGGCGATATCATGCCTAACACACTCCAAGGAAGCTCCCGTGGAATCTATACCGAAGTTAAAGCTGAGACCAATAAATATTCCTACAAGGGACAAATTATTTTAGCTCCTCGGGGTGTAGAGAAGACTACAAACTTTGGTATGAACATAAAAAGGCTTGTCTTAGATTATTCTCAGCAAACACGAAGCTACTTTAATTATTCAGATATTAAGGCTATGACCAAAATAACCCGAGTAGTATCGCTAGGGGGGATTTCTATCCCAATTGAAGTTCCGCGAGACTCTAATATGCTATATATGAGTAATTCAATTATGTTTGTAGAAGACTCGGTTTTTGATGCCACTTATGCCAATAGAAATAACGCTAATATAAAAAATCAAGACTTAGAAGTAGGCTCTTATGATCAAGTCATCCCTTATATGACAGGAGTAGTTCCAACACTCCAATTTGCCGATTCTAATGGAGGATATGCACTCCCTGAATTTTACTTAGAATATCCTATCTTTGTTTCGACCGAAGACTATGACTCAGTAAAAGATGAATTTCATCATATATATAAGGTCTATGACGGCTCGAGCGATACCCTTCAATTAATCCCTGAGAAATTTATGGAAACTCGTACCCTAATGTCCGATATTGTGGGCGTTTCCGCCTATTATGTGGATACACTTTATAAAGATATACATTTCTGGGATTATTCTCTAGATCCAATCATAGAAGATAAAATTATTGAGTTCAATCCACTAACCGGTCAGTTAATTGTTTCTACAGCCGCCTCTGAATTTTTCAATACATATATGTGAGTTCATAAAGAAGCACATAAAGATATTGTCGGATATGACGGATATATCGTAATCGATGTCCAAATTGAAAAATATAGAGACATCACCACTACTGAGGATGAGACTTTACATAGCGTCGTAATTTCCAAGGAAAAAGCACATATAATCGCAACCACACAATCTGCTCATGCTAGCATTATGGACTATATTTATCAGTATAATATTGCTAAGAAAACGCAGGAAAGATTATCAGAGATTGCCTACACCGCTTTTGTAACCGCCATCTCTACAATTATATCGACAGCAATCACATTAGGTGCTGGAGCAGTTTCAAAAAAACTTCTGAAAGCTTCTGGACCATTAGGCACATACACGAAATTTGCAGCAGCATTCACTAAAGATACAGCTTCAGAGCTATTCTTCAAAAAAATCCTAGAAGTGGGGGTTAGGAAGTCAGCATCCATAATGGCAGCAAAATTGGTATTAGCTGTGTTTTCTGAAATCATGGAAGAACTCTATGTAGATCCGTGGATTGAAGCCTATGTCTCTAAGAAAGTGAGGGACATGGGAGGAAACGCATGGGAACAAACCTTCTGGGCAAGTTTTGCCGAAAGCGGGCGTGAATCGTTCGGAAGTTCAGTGGTAAGCGTGATGAAGAGTGCTGCCAGTTTTAGTACAGATATCCAGCAACAACAAGCTCTAAGTTCAACAGATCAAAATAGTATAAGGGAAACAGCCGGACAGCAAGCAGCCGCACGTCAAGATGCTCAACAGCAAGAAACTCTCAAGGATCAGAGAAAAGACCTCAGGAATACAGCGCTCTCAACTGCAATGATGTTTGCCGGTGCACTTGCGGGAGGAATATTCGGCTCCGCAGGAATAGGAGGATTTAGCAACATATTAATTGCCGGAAGTGTCGGTTTTGACTTATACTTGACGGGCCGCGAATTCGTCGAGGAAGGGTTAAAATATAAGAAATCTAAAGCTCTTGTTGCAATTGATTTACATTCTAAGATAGCTGATCCGGTACGTTATGAGGCATCAATGAACCTTATTGAAGCATTAGAACTTCGTAAGAATTTTCCAGCAGTCACTAGTGAGGGCCAGGGACCGAAAGCTAAGCCTTATATGGTCGAAATAGTAGCCCAGCTTTATCCGAATGGATTTTATGGTACAATTGATCCTCGATTGGGAGCATTCAACTTCTTTGTCCATCTAGGATATGACATTGAAAATATTTTAGTATATACCGGAGGAATGGGTTATAATCCTAATTTAAATAATAAAGGTAATGAAATTCTAGAAAGACGAACTTTGACTAGTACGCAAGTACGGAGTTATTCTGAATTCTATCAAAGAAAATTAGCACGATTAAGCATTAAATATGCTTTAGATCTCAAGAAAATAATAATAGATGAATATGGTCGCAAAATGTTGGAAAAACCAAGAATTCCTTTATCTAGCATATTTGACTTTCGTTTTGATAAATCTATAAGAAAAGTTACGTATGAAAAAAGAGATAAAGCTGTAGGTCCTGATATTCTTAATAGAATTAAGCTCCATATTACACATAAATATAACTCTTTTAGAAGGGTCTCTACGACAAGAGAAATAAGTTATAAACGAATCTCAGATTATATTGGAAATTATCTTGCTTTTTCCGAATATGTTTCCAGTAAGACAGGTAAAGGGAGATTTTCTATTTCCAATATTAAATATCAAAAAGATTCCTTAGAATTAGCTCCTAAGTCTTGGTTGTTTGAGAACATAAGATATGCACTTCCAAAGAAATTTGGGTTCCACAATAGGGTAGAGATATTAACATGGGTTTCGTTTCGCGTTAATCAGGAACATTGAAAAGTATCCAAACTTAAGTAGAAATCTAAAGGGAAAGAATTAACTAAAAGAATGACTTTAAACAAACTTTTAGCTATCGATTAGCGAATATAAAAATTGACGACTAAAAAATTTGAGACACAAGGTATTAAAATCACTAAAACCGAATTAACCAGCTTCCACCAGAC
>SDBS01008283.1_pt1 | contig 10057 bp, 9 predicted proteins | sample 2277091 | NCBI WGS metagenome assembly SDBS01 (sample SAMN10404972, study PRJNA504765) | marine sediment metagenome | isolation source: marine sediment core GS10_PC15, 163 cmbsf | place: Arctic Ocean: Southern Knipovich Ridge | collected 2010 | reverse complement strand
TGTTTCATGAGCTAAACAAACTGGATCAGTTAATAAAGAAGCTGCTAGAAACATTTTCTTCTGAAGGGCTGTCGAGAATCTATCTGTATATCGCCAAAACCCCTGATCGTTAGATTGAGTAGGGTGTGCTAGTTTAGGCAAGCTCATATCGTAAAGTCATCATTTTAAAGAAAAAACCTAATTCAAAAAGAAATTAAAATACATAACTTTTTCATTATTTTAATTAGAGCGAATGATTTTTATAAATGTCTTTTTTTTCAATATGTTTATATTTAGTTGTTTATGAAGTATGGTTATGTCAAATTGAACATTGAATATTCAATTTGACATGGTAAATTAATTAATGATATTATAAGACTAAAAAGAAAAAGAAGGTATTTATCGATGTATTTAAAGCGAAATTTATCAAAATATTTAAAACTCTATTTATCCAAATATCCTATTGTTACGATTACAGGGCCTCGTCAAGCAGGTAAAACTACTTTGGCAAAAAAAGTATGCCCAGATTATAAGTATGTCTCTTTAGAAGATCCAGATATTAGAGAATATGCAATTAATGATCCAAGAGGATTTTTAGAAGAATATAATAATAAAATAATTTTTGATGAAGTACAACAAGCTCCTGAAATATTTTCATATTTACAAAGCGATGTTGATAATAATCCTAAAACGGGGCGTTTTATATTAACTGGATCTCAACAATTTTTATTGAATGCTAAAATTTCACAAACATTGACTGGCAGATGTGCTCGATTATCTTTATTACCACTTTCTCTGGCGGAATTAAATGAGAGAAGTTATCAAAAATTTTGGCATACATCTACTTTAAATAAACCTACATTACCTAAAAAAGATCTATATTATTATTTATTTCATGGGTTGTACCCACGTGTATATGAACATAAATTAAATCCAACTCAATTTTATAGAGATTATATAGATACATATGTAACTAGAGATTTACAACAACTTTTACATGTTGGAGATCTTAGAATTTTTCAAAATTTTTTAAAAATGCTGGCAGGTAGATGCGGACAAAAAGTTAATCTAACTTCTTTAGGTAATGATTTGGGGCTTTCTCATAGTACAATTAGAAGATGGCTCTCAGTTTTGGAAACAAGTTATATCATTTGTTTTTTAGAACCTTATTATAACAACTTCAATAAAAGGCTTACAAAATCTTCAAAAATATATTTTTTAGATACTGGTTTGCTTTGTTATCTTTTACGAATTACTAAAATACAAGATTTAAAATTTCATCCTCAAATTGGAGGAATTTTCGAGACTTTTGTTTTATCTGAGTTAATCAAATCCTATTTTCATCACGATCAAAAACCCCCACTTTATTTTTGGCAAGAGATGTCAGGACATGAAATTGATATTTTAATAGACCATGGAAAATCACTGCTTTTTCCTATTGAAATTAAATCTTCCCAGACAATTTCTCAGCAATTTTTCGATAATATTAATTATTGGTTAAAAATGGAAAAAAATATACAAAAAGAGGGTTGCCTGGTCTATGCAGGAACCCAATGGCAGAAAAGAAAAAATATTCAAGTTATTCCTTGGTATGCTGTTAGTTGATCAAATCAAATCTTGAAAAAAAACTTATAATATTTTGGTGTTTTTAAGTCGATATAAAACATGTTGAGAAAGAGGATGATTTTTAGATAATTTTGGGTGCTGAAAATTATCTTTTGGATCATTTGTCATATTAAATTTTTTCATGAGTTCTATTGAAGGTAGATTGTTCATAACTATTCTCCAATTATAATTTAAAATTTTTAAAATAAACTTAGCTTTTATTTTTCAATAAATTAAATGTTATATTGATTTTGTCATCAAATGTCAATGAACTTCAATACTTAGTCGAGCCTGAATAACTCTAAAAAAGTCACTTTTTCATAGATAAAAAGAGTGGTTTTAAAGTGGGTTTTTGATGTAATTATTTGTAACTTCTTTAACCATAACCGTATAAAAACATTGCAAATTTTTTATGAAACCAAAAAAAACAATTATTCTCAGTCGCGTCTATTTGAGACAAGACTCACAGATTTATTAAATCCAAAACATCAGGTATTAAAACTGTCCAAATTAATAGATTGGGATAGTTTAGAAAAACAATGTTCAGCAATTTTTATTGATAATGGTTTAGGAGGACACCCTTCTAAATAGGCATTGGCCATAATTTAAGAATGATTCTTAGAAAACTAAGGCTTCGTTTTGCGCAGATTATTTTTTGGTTACAAAATCATCAAAAAAATTATTCAATTGTTAAAATTTATGTTTTTGAATAGGGGTTCTTCCGGCTCGACTAAATAAGTTACTTCAAAAAAGGCCAAATGAAACTATTTTTGGAATGCAAAAACTACTATTAAGTAGATAAGAGGATATTGTTATCAAGCTTCGAAAGCAGCTGAGAACTTCACTTGAATTATCCTTGGATCTCTCTACTAACATCTTTAGTTTTATAAAAATTTAAAGCTAAAACAAAAGATAGAAGAGTACAAATAGAAATTATTAAAAAAGTGTGCCCAAGAGTTTTGTTATATAAAAAACCAACTAGCTGAATTATCCCAGCGCAGACAAAGGTTCTAATGGTCATTATTAAAGAAGATGCAGGTCCGTTTTTTTCAGGAAATACACCTAGAGAGGCTGAAAAAACTACAGCGTAACCAATGGCGCAAGATAGAGCAAAAATACACATAAACAAAGTTACTTGCCAAACAGGGAAATTAGGTGTAAGCCAGGTTATACAAAGTATTGATAGAGTTGCTAAAATTGGGATTAAAAGACCGAAAAGAGCAGATTTTTTTTCTCCGAAAATATTTGATATTCGATGAGCGAAATAACTCATAAATGAAAAAGAGGCGATGATTATAGCTTGATGAATAGAAAAGCTTGTTAAAGAGATTCCTTTTACATCACGATAAAAAAAAGGCATAACACTAATAAATGCAAAGTAAGATGCTGCTAAAAGAGTAGGAACGAGAGCGCTTTGTAAAAATCTTTTTGATTTGAGTAAAGTTACATAGTTTTGAAAAACATCTTTTAATTTTACATCTTGAGGTTTTTTAGTTTCGGGCAGGAAAAAAAAGATGAGTAAAAAGCTCAAAGTTGAGCAAATAGCTACCACGCTATAGCAACCTCTCCATCCGAAATAAGCATTTAAAACTCCCCCAAGAATTGGAGCTGCAGCTATAGTTGTTGTTAAAATAGCATTTAACCTTCCCATCCATCTAGTAACGTCATTACCTTGATAGACATCGGATAGCATAGTAAATACAATTACAAAAGATGCAGCGGCCCCTAGACCTTGAATAAATCTAAATAGTAAAATCATTTCTATATTTGTGGATATGGCGCAGCCTAAACTACCGATAAAAAAAATACAGTTGCCGATTAACATAATAGGGCGTCTTCCAAAACGATCGGCTAGAGGGCCGTACCACAAAGATGCGAGACAAAATCCTAAAAAATTTATGCTAATAGTTCTTTCAACCATTTCTTCAGAAACCGAAAAAAATCGAGCGATATCAGGAAAGCTAGGCAAGGATAGATCGATTTCCATAGCTGATGTTATCAAAGATAAAATTAGTATGTACGGAAAGGATTTATTGACGTTAATTTTCATAAGGTTTTTTCAATTGAAGAAATTATAACATTCACATAAGATTTAAAGTCTCAATGTAAAGAGACTCAAATATAACAAAAACTAACAAATTATTTCTAGTAGTAATCGAATAAGAAAAAAACAATAAAGTTATGTATATGGCAAGGGATGCTCAAGAGCTATTAAAAACATATCTTAAATTATTTGAGATTAAGATCAAAAGTTTTGAAAAAATTGAACATGAAGAAGCTTTAAGTTCGACCATATATAAATTAATAATGTCGGATTCATCAATTCGTATCTTAAAGATTTCATTTAATAAAAAAAGATGGGTAAGAGAGTGTTATTGTTTAGAAGCTGTTAAAAAACATATTTTAGTTCCCAAAATTATTGAGGCTGTAGAATCTAAAGAGGATGCCAGCGGTGCAATATTGATGGAGTATATTCCTGGCAAATTAATCGTAGCACAATCTTTAACTAACGATCTATCTTTTCAGATGGGATCTTTATTAGCCTCCCTTCATCAAATTGATGTAAAATTTTATGGTGATTTTTCTCAAGATCAAATATTACCCCCTTCAATAGAGAGTGGCTTTTCGCTTTTAAAAGAGTATTTTGAAAAATCCTTTAAAGAGTGTGAAAATCATCTTCAAAAAGAGCTTTTAGATATAATTAAAAAATATTTTTATGAGTCTTTAAAAGAGATAAAAAACCTAGATGGTCCTCATATAATCCATCGAGACTTTAAACCTGGCAATATTATTGTGAAAAATAATAAAATAAAAGCTTTGATTGATTGGGAAATTGCAAAAAATAGTTTTGCCGAAGAAGATTTTTCTCAAATGGAGTATCTTGTTTGGGATAAATACCCTAAAACCAAAGATGCTTTTTTAGAAGGTTATAAAGCTGTTCGGTCTCTGCCTGACCTAGAGCAGGTCATGCCAATTATCAGAATTTCAAAAGCTTTGGGAGCCATTGGTTTTACTATAGAAAGAAACACTTATAGAGGCAGGCATAAATTTGTGTTTGATCAATGTTATCGATATCTTCAAAATATTTTTTTAAAATAATTTTTTTATCAAGATCCAAGGTCTTGAATCATAAAAAAAAATTTAAAAAAAAATTAAGCTTTTTTTATTAGCTTTTGCTTGTTTTTTATGCATTATTCAAATATACTTTTCATTAGAAAAGCTGATACGCTTCAGCTTAATTGATTAATTTTAAAGCTAGGTTTTTTCTTTGTATATAACTTTTAGAATCTTACAGTTCTTTCAATAGTTGCTACATGAAGTAAAACTAGAATTTTTTAAGGAGAATTTTTATTATGAAACTATATGTAGGTAACTTACCACATTCATACACAGAACAAGAATTAACAGATCTATTCTCAACTTTCGGCAGTGTCGTTAGTGCTAAGTTGATTTTAGATAGAGATACAGGTAAATCAAGAGGCTTCGGCTTTGTTGAAATGAGTTCTAAAGAAGAAGCTGAAAAAGCTATTCAAGAACAAAATGGCAAAGAAGTTGGTGGAAGAACTGTTGTTGTTAATGAAGCACGTCAAAGAGAAAAAAGAGATAACAGATCATCTTTCGGTGGCGGAAGAAGACAGTACTAATTTTTTTTTTGAAATACTTATTGCACCTTATATTTTTGTAAATATAAGGTGCTTTTTTTTATCTAAAATATTTGAGTCTAATTAAATATTTTCTTGATTAAGAGGGGTTTAGACGGGACATCTTCATCAATAATAATAGCATCTTCAAAAAGTGAAAGAGCTGCCTTTAGCTTTTCTTCACTATTATAATGTATCTCTATAATGGTATCTTCTTGATTTACAAAGGAACCTATTTTTTTATGCAATATAGCTCCAACTGAAAAGTCAATTTGAGAATCTATTGTTTGACGACCAGCACCTAAAAGAGTACAACCTTTAGCTATTTTTAGGGCATCTAAAGTATGGATATAGCCTGATCTGGAAGCTTTGAGACAATATCTAAAATCAGATTGTTCAAAAAGATTTTGATCATATATAACATCAGGATTTCCGCCTTGGGCTGTTATCATTTCTTTGAACTTTTCTAAAGCCGATCCATTATCGATGACTTTTTGTATTTGAGCATAAGCATCTTTTTCATCTTCAGCACAATTTGTTTTGATGAGCATTAGGCTTGCAAGTTTAAAGCTTAAATCTATCAAATCTTTTTGGCCTTTGAGAGAAGTACCTTTTAAAATACCTATCACCTCCATTATTTCTAAAGAATTACCAATGCACATTCCTAGGGGTTGATTCATATCAGAGACGATAGCAACAACTTTAGTATTAAGATTTTTTCCAATATCTATCATAGTTTGGGCGAGTTTGCATGAATCTTCGTACTTTTTCATCAAAGCGCCAGAGCCTGTTTTTACATCCATTATTAAAACATCCAACCCTTCAGCCATTTTCTTGCTCATAATACTACTAGCAATTAAAGGCAGACTCTCCACCGAGCCTGAGACGTCTCTTAGAGCATAGATCTTTTTATCAGCTGGAGCTATATCTTTGGTTTGTCCAATGATACAAACACCAACATCTTTAACGAGTCTTTTATAGCTTTCGTTATCTTGATCTACGCTAAAGCCGGGGATTGATTCTAATTTATCTAAGGTGCCTCCTGTATGTCCAAGACCTCTTCCTGAGATCATCGGCACTCTCAGCCCCAAAGATGCGCAAATAGGAGCGATTATCAAAGAAGTTTTATCTCCTACACCACCCGTTGAGTGTTTATCAACAATAGGCTCTTTTAGTTCATCAAAATTTATTATTGTTCCAGAATGAATCATCGCATCTGTTAAAAATGATGTTTCTTCAGCTGACATATCGTTTATAAAAATAGCCATCAAAAATGCTGAGGCTTGATAGTTAGCGATATTGCCATTGGTATATTCTTGAACAAAGTAATTTATTTCGTTTTTGCTCAGCTCTTTGTTATCTCGTTTTTTTTGAATGATATCAAGTATATGAAACTCTGTTTTATCTATATCGGTCTTTAAATTATCTACAGCTTCGATAAAAAAAGGTGTTAGTAACAATATAAACAAAAAAGTAGCTTTTTTTAACAAAATCATAAATGGTCTCCTCTATATTTTTTTGATATTCAACCAAAAGGATTGAATACATTGAAAAGATATAAAACTCTTTTGAAAAATTGTATGCAAGAACAAAAGTTATGAAAATAAAAGGAAAATTCTAAAATTTATATTATGTTTTGATATTTTGATGAACTCTAATTACAAAAAAAGAGATGTAAAATAAAATTTTTAAAATTTTAGGAGCTAAATACCGAAATAAATTAGACTTAAATAGCTGATTTTAGGGACTTTATATTTTATAATAAAATAGTATAAAACTTGATAATTAAAATTAAACATTTATAACTAATTAATGGTAAAAAAATGGGTTTTTTGATAAAATATATACTATATCTTAAAAATAATTTATAAAAAGGAAGGATAAAAATGGCAGTTTCAAATAATCCAAAATTTCAAATCCCTAAAGCGTTTTTAGATGAAAGTGGCAATCGTATCGCGGATTTACATATACATACGAAATGTGGCAAGAGCGCTCCAATGGAAGTTTTTAGAATAATGAAAGATGGTAAAAGATTTTTTAAGTGTCCAAATTGTAAATATTTAGACGAGAGAACAATCACTGTTCGACCGGAATTGCGTTTTAACCGTGCGAAAAACGATTTTTTTGAAAAAACTTTGCCACAACATCAAAGATTAGCAGAGGAATATCATACATTAGAGAGTCGCTCGGCAGAGTTAGAAAAAAGAATACAAGCTTTAGAAGTATACCAATTAGCCAAAAAAGAATTTAAAGATAAAGACTATGATGGAGCTGTTGAAGCGTGCATACAAGCTTTAAAGTTATGTTGTTCAGATGGGATAACCACTCAAAAATTAGAAAAACTATTATCAAATGCACATACTCAAAGAGTTAATAAATATCTAGAAAATATGGATGATTTAACAAAAATGCATGAAGAAACTCTGGGAGATGAAAATAAGATGGCTGTAAGAATGTATAATAAGTTAATTTTACAATCTTTGAATTATCTTGGTTTGGCTAAAAAACAAATGGCTGATTATTATTATCAAGTAGATAAGGTTTCAGAGGCTAGAGAAACATTTGAAGCAACTAGACATGATTTTGAAACTGCACTAAATTTAAAACCTCTCCAAGATACAGATACGGCAATCTCAATGAATTTAGCAGAAGTATACTTAAGTTTAGCAAACATTTACCAAATACCTATACAATATGATTATTCAAAGTCTATAGAATGTTATCAAAAAAGCATTCAATTGCAGGAAAAAATATTAGAAAATTTTCATGAAACAGCAAGAATAGAACCTATGAAAACTACTCTTAATAATTCATATTTAGATATGTGTGATGTATATATTAAGCTAAGTGATAAATTTATTGAAAAAAGTGATGAGACTCAAGGCGTTGAGTTACTAAGAAAATGTAGAGAAGAGTTAAAAAAGATTGATGAAAAATATGTTCATGAAAGGGTTTTGGGAGCAACAAAAATGCTTTTGAGTTTAAAATTTCTAAGTTTTAAAGATGAGGATAGCGACTCAGGGGAAAAATAATACTATTTAATAATAAAGACTAATTAAAAAAAAGGAAGGTTATAAAATGGCATCAAGTATTGATATTTCATCAATAGTACCTAGAAGATTTTTAGATTCTAATGATGATATAATTGAAGGTTTACATATTCATAAAGAATGTGGGGGAAGCTCTCCAATGCAAGCTTATAGAACAATTAAAGATGGGGTAAGGTTTTTTAAGTGCCCAAGTTGTAAATTTGAAAATAATAAAACAATTACTCTTCAGCAAGATCTATCTTTTTATAAAGCCAAACAAGAATTTTTTAGAACACTTATGCCAAGAGATAAAGAATTATTAGACAAATACTTTCTACAAAAGAAAGAATTTGAAAAATTAATAGAACAACAGCAAGAGGAAAAAGAATTAAAAGAGCAAAAGATGGCCAAAAAGGAAGCAAAAATGAATAAGCAGGCTGAAGAGGGATATAATTTTGCTAATAGAGCATTTATACGTGGTAACTATGATGAAGCTTTTGAAATATGTACTATAGCTTTAAGACTAAGTTGTAAAAATGCTGAAACAAATAAAAAATTACTACAGCTACTATACAAGGCACTTACTGAGAGAACTAATAAGCATCAAAAAGATATGGATGGATTGAAAGAAATGCATGCAGGTAACTTGAATCCAAAAGCGATAAGCCTGTTTAATAGGTTAGTTATAAGACTTGAGACTAATATGGGTCTAGATTATAAAAACATAGCGAGCTTTTGTTCTAAACTGAGAAACAATCCTCAGGCTGTAGTTAACTTTGAGATGTCTCTATATCATTTTAACATTGCTTTTGATTTAAAAAATAATGATTATTCATTATTAAAAAATCTAGTTGAAACATTTCAGAGCTTAGCAGAAATCTATTTGAGAATAGATTCTCATTCAAGAGCTATTGAATATTATCAAAAGGCTATTATGTTAGATGAAGAATTTTTAAAAAATGATCTAAATGCTCTAGAAGAAAAAGATGATACTAAAAAAAGACTCAATAATTCTTATTTAGATATGTGTGATGCATATATGAAGCTTAGCGATGCATTTATTCTAAAAGATGACTATTTTCAAGGTCTTCAGTTGCTAAAAAAATGTAGAGAAATAATAGAAAAGATTGATGAAAAATTTGTTTTTGAGGAGCTCCTCGGGACAACAAAAATGCTTTTAGATTTAAAATTTTCTTTATTAGAGGAAGTCATTAAAGAGGAAGATACCAGTTCAGAGGAAAAATAATTCTTTAAGCTTTGTTTGTAGATTTAAATTTGTTAAATCTATTCTTTGTTAAAAAAAAACAGATCAAATTCAAAGAATAACTTTTTTATTCTTTCAAATTTCAAATATTGATATATTACTCAATATGAGTAAACCTTGTTTTAAAACTAGTTTTGGTTTCGGCATTGCCTCAGGAGTTATCACAACCTTAGGTTTAATGGTTGGTTTATATTCTAGTACCTATATCCGTGGAGTTGTTCTAGGAGGGGTTTTAACAATTGCTATTGCAGATTCTTGCTCTGATGCTGTAGGAATGCATTTTTCTGAAGAATCTGAAGGTGTGCATACTAATAAAGAGATTTGGCTTACAACTATTTATACATTTTTTTCAAAACTTGTCGTTACCTTATCTTTTTTACCATTGCTTTTTGCCTTTTCTCTTAAAGTTGGGATAATGTTAAATATTCTCTGGGGATTTTTACTACTATCTGTTTTTAGCTATGTCATTGCAAAAGAGCAAAACAATTCTCCTTTCAAAGCAATCTTAGAGCATGTTTCAATAATGGCAGCTGTGATTT
>SDBS01008280.1_pt1 | contig 10058 bp, 8 predicted proteins | sample 2277091 | NCBI WGS metagenome assembly SDBS01 (sample SAMN10404972, study PRJNA504765) | marine sediment metagenome | isolation source: marine sediment core GS10_PC15, 163 cmbsf | place: Arctic Ocean: Southern Knipovich Ridge | collected 2010 | reverse complement strand
GGGAGAAAAAAACCCATTTTACGGTAAACATCATTCCGAGGAAGCTCGGAGAAAAATGTCTAAAAACAATGCGCATTATTGGAAGGGTAAACACCATTCTGAGGAAACCAAGCGGAAGATGGTCCTCACCTGGCGGAGACGGAAGCAGATGTCTAATTAACCTTGTTTGTACTGCACATTTAAATACTTAAATACGATCAGGTAAACAAAAAAAATATTGAGATGGTTTTATGAGGAGGGGTTCACGTCATTCTTTGGAATCTCGAAAGAGAATGTCTGAGGCTAAGAAGGGTGAAAAAAACCCTTTATACGGTAAACATCTTTCTTTGGAAACTCGAAAGAAAATATCTGAGGGTAATAAGGGTAAACATCTTTCTTTGGAAACTCGAAAGAGAATATCTGAGGCTCATAAGGGTAAACGTTTTTCTTTGGAACATCGAAAGAAAATGTCTGAGTCTATGAAGGGAGAAAAAAATCCTAATTACGGTAAACCTCGTTCTTTGGAAACTCGGAGAAAAATATCTGAGGCTAATAAGGGTAAATATGTTTCTTTGGAAACTAGAAAGAAAATATCTGAGGCTAATAAGATCGCCTGGGGGAGGAGGAAGAAGAGGTATGATCCCAACTAACCGGTAAGGACTGTTTGTACCGCACATATTTAAATACGCCCGGGGTAAACAAAAAAAATGTTTTTTTCAAGTCTATATTTCAACTTCACAACTTCTTTTAAGCAGTCCCATTTAACATGAAAAAATAAGTGGGCAATGAAAGGAATTAATTAAAAAAAAGACGTGAAATTATTTGAGGAAACGTTTAAAGATTTTAGGGAATAAAATTTGGAATTGCACTAAATGTGAGTTTAATGAGAAAACTGACGCTCGGTTCTGTGGAGGTGTAGGAAATGATTTCCGAGTTATGTTTGTTTCTGAAAGCCCAAGCACATCGGCAGGAACAGGAAAAAAACGTGGAGACCTGAACTTTAATGCTACAGCAGCGGATCAATTATTTAAAAAAGTCAGAAAAAAATTTGGTCTAGAAAATTGTTACACCACAGATTTCGTTAAATGTGGAATTCCCAATGGCAAACCGACAAAACATAAAGTTGAACAATGTGTAGAATACCTCAAAGAAGAAATTGCTATTGTTAAACCTAAAGTTATCGTTGCAGTTGGAAAAGGCTTCAACTATGTAGAACCAAATACCTCTCAACTCAAACAGTGGAATTTCGTCGAATTACTCCGCAGATACTTAAACATTCAAATACCACTTGTGACCACCTGGCACTATTCATACGTAAATAGATATCTAAAAAATAGACTAGACAAGATAAAGGAATACGAAGAACAACACCGAAAAATACTCCAACATCTTTAATGAATAACACATTTTAAGAAAGGATTAGATTTAGGTTTGAAACAACTAGATCAAAAGATTAAGCATTGTACTTGTGGGAAAACTTTCAAACTAAAGTTTAAAGGACAAGAGTTTTGTAGTGAAGAATGCGAACTAGCACACTTGGAAGAATTACAAGATACATCTGAAATCTTATGGTATACTGAAGAGGTTTAAGTTAGGATCCTAAACAAAAAAAGCATGAATTTTTTCTATCATTTATGGTATGTATACTGTAGCTTTTTTTTTATTAAAGTGCCTAATTTACCGATGTTCATAACCATAATTTTATTCTCACAAAAAACCATTAAGGCTTATTTGTACCGCACATATTTAAATACGCCTAGGTAAACAAAAAAACATTGAAGAGGCTCACAATGAATTGATATTTTTATCAAATTCAATTTCTTATTCACCTCCGAGAGATGTCCATAGGATTGAAGAATCAAGAAAGAAGATACTGCGTTGCCTTAAATTAGCAGAATGGTAATTTTTTTGCCTCATGACACCTAAAAAGTATATTTCTACCAGATAAATAATTATGTATAGATAATCATACTGATATATACTCTAAAGAATAAAAGAAAGAAAATACTGTGTTGTCTTAAATTAGCAGAAATTTAATTTTTTGCCGTTAACACCATTATATAGTTTACTTTTCCTTTAGGAATTCTTCTCTACAACTATTATTTATGGAATTATTCGTGCTATCAGAAACTTTACAAAGGAACTCTTTTTAAACAATAAGCCAAATTGCATCTACAATAGAGATCCTTTATATTCGACAACAGCAGGACAGCCTACACAGACACCTTCATTATAACTGAAACATTCGCTACATATTAAGCCACATGGAGCTACAATATCTTTCTTACAACCTATACGTATAGGAAAAGTTTTTGGATACAATGGCGGATCCGAATAACTAACATGAGCAATAGTAGTATTTGGGAACGCAGCAAAACCATAAATCGTGGATCTGAGAGTGTCCTGATCTTCTCCGAAAACATATACTGTGAAAGTGATTTTCTCGAAAGGTGCAATCACCATTAGAACTCGGGGACAATTTTCCAATATTTTTTTAACCTTACTTCTAGATTCAGCTCCCTTCACCTCGAGACCAACACAGCTAATTCGTAATCCAAGTTCTTTCAAGTTGATGCCTATATCAATACCAATAGTCTCTTTTTCAAGCATTCTTCTAAGACGTTTCATTACTGTAGGGCGAGAAATACCTACATCACTTGCTAACTCCGTGATAGATCGTCTCGCATCTTCTCTTAATGATCTTACAATTTTAAAATCTGTTTCATCCATTTTCTTTCTTGACATTTGACAGCACATTCTCCCAAAGTTTTAGCATTTTATAAAATTTTATCATCATTCTTTTATCATAATTAGAAGTTTATGAGAATCATCTGAAATATATACATATCCGATAAATATAAGGTAAAGAAGGGGATAGAAAACATTTGAAATTGGATTAACAGCATTATCATGCACTTTTTCAATAGAGATGTTTACATGATTTATAACGTAGTTATTCATACTTCTGCTGGGCTTACTCCCTCATATTAGTCCTTCATTTCCATGTTTTTAACACATCCTGGGGGAAGAGCCCACTGTTAAATGAAACTCAAAAATTCATATAATACCTACATCTCATTCTTTCAGACTAGAAGGAGTTTGACATGTCAGACGATGAATTAATCTTCATTAGCCTACGGATAGGTACGCGCAAAAAACTGAGAGCACGTGGTCTGAAAATTGCCGAGTCGTATGATGAGATTCTCACCAGATTAATGAGAAAAATCGAAAAAAAAGAGTCGAGTTGATATTTATGACTATTGATGAAATAAAAAATTATGTAAAAACTAAAAAGGATCAATTCAACGAAAAGTGGCAAGAGGAATTCCTAAAGGAAAGAATGGAGCAAAATATTCCAGACATAGAATATTTTCGAGGTTGTTATGAATCCTACTGTGACCTTTATGATAAAATAATAAGTAAAAATAAAAATAGCATAATACATAAAGTTGATCTTTGAAATTTATAATTATTAGGTTTATACCTAATCATCAGATTTATCAGAAAATTATCTTTTTTGTACCTCTTATTATTTTTTCAATCATCCACGTTCTAACTGTTTATTTCTTTCTCATAAAGTGAGTTTAACTGTCACTCTTTTTATGGTTAATACAGTTACATTAGCTTTAGATTATATCACTGTTTAAATCTATGATTGGGTCTATTATATTGTACAGTGTATCCATATTGTTTTCCAATTTGGATGGTCAAGTAGAGTAGGTTTTCTTTTTTTATATTCTAGATTATGGAGTTGAGGAATAAGTGGTACTTAGTTCAAGTGAAAAAAGATTTAGAGAGGTTATTAATGCTTCTCCCGATGCCATTATTTGGGGTGATCCTGAAGGTACCATAAAATTGGTGAATAAAAAAGCGTTAGAATTAACGGGTTTCTCAGCGGAAGAACTCATTGGAAAAACTATCATGAATGTACCAGTCACTACGCTGCAATCAAAAAAGAATATCTGGAAAGCTCACGTAAAGAAGTTAAAAGGGATAGATGTGCCTCCTTTTGAGATAGAACTTATCACGAAGAGAGGGGAAATTATCCCTGCTGAACTTAGTTCTTCAAGTATTCTCGATGGAGACCAGCTCATTGGGACGCTTTCGATTTTAAGGGACTTGAGAGAAAGAAAGAAGATTGAAGCGGGTTTAATAGAAAGTGAGAAGCGGTATAGAACGTTATTGGAATCTATTACTGATGCAGTTTTCGTGTTTGATCGTGATTGGCGGTTGGTTTTAATTAACGATACTGCGGTAAGTAGGGGTTCACGATCTAGGGAAGAGATGTTGGGGTGTCAGATCGCCGATCTATTTCCTAATATAGAAGATTCTGTTTTCCACACGATTCACAAGCAGGTAATGGAAACCCGTAAACCAGCCATTATTTCCGATGAATTCACGTATCCAAGTGGACAGAGAAGATGGTATGAGGTTCATATGTATCCCGTTCCCGAAGGCATCCTATGCATCTCAACAGACATCACCCAACGAAAACAGATTGAGGAAGCGTTACGTGTGAGTGAGATGCGTTTTAGAGAGTTAGCTGATTTGTTACCTTCAGGAGTTTTTGAAGTTGATTTAAACGGTAACCTTACGTATGTGAATCGTAATGGATTAGAACTCTTTGGGTATATACGAGAGGACTTTGAGAAAGGTATCAATACTAATCAGACGATAGTTCCAGAGGAGTACGAAAAAATTCTTGAGAATAGACAGAAGATATTCCGTGGAGAAAAAGTCTCCGGATTAGAGTACACAGCTTTAAGAAAAAATGGAACCACATTCCCCGCCTATGTACACTCTTCTCCTATCATGTCTGAAGGTGAAATAGTTGGTTTAAGAGGAGTCATAATAGATATCACTGAACGTAAGAAAGCTGAGGTAGAGATTGGTAACTTGGCGAGGTTTCCTTCTGAGAATCCTAACCCAGTACTCCGTATCAGGAAGGATGGTGTCGTACTTTATGCTAATGATGCCTCTGAATCTTGGCTGGAGAAATGGAAGAGTGAGATCGGTAAACGCTTGTCTAAACGTTTGATTAGACACATCGTGAATGTTTTGAGCTCAGGTAAGAGTAAAGAAGTTGAGTACAAACATGAAAACAGAATATTCTCATTCATTTTTACACCCATAACTGACGATGGTTATGTAAACGTCTATGGAAGAGACATTACTGAGCAAAGAAAAGGATATGAAGCACTTAAAGAGAGTGAGATACGTTTTAGAGAATTAGCTGATCTGTTACCTGTAGGTGTATATGAGCTTGATTTAGAAAGTAATGTCAAATATATGAATCGTAGCGGGCTTAAACTTTTTGGTTATTCTCAAGAAGACTTCGATAAGGGATTAAATACGGTCACTATGATGATTCCGAAAGATTATACGAGAGCTCAGAAGATTAAAGAGAAAATGATAAGTGGAGAAGAAGTAGAAGGTATTGAATATATTGGTATAAAGAGAGATGGTACTACGTTTCCAATGTATGTACTTTCGACGCTTATTAAAAGAATGGGGAAAATAGTTGGCTTAAGAGGAATCTCAATAGACATCACTGATCGCAAGAAAATGGAAGACAAAATAAATCAATACTCTCAGCATTTGGAAGAATTGGTAAGGGAAAAGACTGTTGATTTACGTGAGAGTGAGAAGCTTTATCGGAGTCTTGTTGAGACTTCTCCTGAAGCTATTATGCTGAGTACCCTTGATGGCAAAGTTATCAATACGAATTTACAAGGTGCTAAGTTATTCGGTTTTGAGAGTACTGAAGCAATGCTTGCAACTGAAAAGACGATTTTTGATTTTATTAGTTCAGAAGACCTGCAACGAGCCTTAGAAACTCTGAAAAAGATCTTGGAAGAGGGAAAAATAATAGGTTCCGAATTTATGATGATCAAGGAAGATGGATCCTCTTTTCCAGCAGAAATGAGTGTTTCACTGATTAAGGATTCAGAAGGAATGCCTCAATCTGTTATAGGAGTGCTTCGTGACTTGACAGAGCACAAGATAATAGAAAAACTACTCTTCAAGGCTAAGCGTTTGGCTACTATTGGTGAGACTGCAGGGATGGTCGGCCACGACCTTCGGAATCCGTTGCAGGCTATTGTTAATACGATTTATTTGGCGAATATGAAGTTGGATTTGTTGCCTAGTGAACTGGCGGAGAAGGGTGAGTTGAAGGCGTATTTGGACACAGTGGAACGACAGGTGAATTATATGAATAAGATTGTCTCCGACCTCTTGGACTATGCAAGACCTATCCATCCTGAAATTATGGAAATAAGTATGCATCAGCTGATTCAAGGTGCGCTGTTATCGTTTGAGATTCCTGAAACTATTGCAGTCTCTGTTTCGGTTTCGAAGAAGATGAAGATGAAGGTTGATCCGGTGTTGATGAGACGAGTTTTGATTAATTTGATTACGAATGCTGTGCAGGCTATGCCTGATGGAGGTAATCTGACGATTAAGGCATCTAAGAAAGCTGAAGATGTGTTGATAAGTGTGAAAGATACAGGTGTAGGAATTCGCAAAGAAGACCTATCGAAACTCTTTCAACCATTATTCACGACGAAGTCGAAGGGTCAAGGTTTCGGTTTACCAGTCTGCAAGCGAATCATAGATGCTCACGGCGGAGAGATCACAGTTAAAACTAAGGTGGGTAAAGGTAGCACATTCACAGTTAAGCTACCTCTTAGAGATAAGAATAACTAAACATTAGTGCGCATCAATATCTCTCAAGGTTTAGGGTTTGGATTTGGGGATTAAATTTAGTCCTTAAATCGTATCTTATTGAAAACTTATCTTTTTTGTAGTGGTCACCATTTGTATAGAATGGCTTAGAGACAAGAAAGATTCTTTTTATATATCTTGTTTAAGATTCCCAAATATGTAAAATTGTTACATCAATATTCCAACTGTCTTGAATGACATCTTTGGTTTCTATAACTCCCTTGAATCTTATTGTAAACGTTGAAGAAGTCAGATATAGGGAGACCGTGATGTTATTCCATCCAACTGTAAGATCTGAAAATAAGTTTTGCCATGATTCTCCATTCCAAACGTCAACCGATATATCCTCTGTTCCCATTGTTCCTCCATAAATGCAGAGCTCTTCGTTTGGTTGATTGTAATCTACATTTGTCCATTGAACTTCTAAATCCAACTCGTTATTTACTTGTTCTGCTCCCACAATGCTGAATCCAACAATCACCCATTCTTTACTTTCAGTTAAACTCCAATTCATTGTCACTGAAGTCGCCCATTCTTTTGTGCTTGCAGTTCCATAATGGCTCGAAACTCCCGGACCACCCATTTCCATATTATATCTTTGGGTTTGCCCTAAACCAACTGAAGGAGACCCGTCAGAGATAGATGCCATAGCATCCTGGACTAAATCACCTGTTTCAGTTGAGATTGTTACACTTGGTGATGTGCTATATCCCTGAGTAGTAGTGGTTCCTTGGATAGGGTTTGTTTGGTTTACACCAGTATAAGAGATGGCTCCAATAGCACATTTGTCTGCACCTTCCGCAAGTGATACTAAAATAGTATTTGAACCAGTTTCGGGTGCTGTTAGATACCAAACTTCAATTCTCGGTTTTCCTCCACTGTGAATAATGGTTGTTAAATGATCAAGATTGGTTCCACCATATGAAACGTTTGTTACATCTCTATCTCCATTATCACAATAGACTGAAACAACAAGTAACCTATTAGATCCAGTAGAAGTATGTGAAAAACTGAATGATTGGGCATCATCTGCAAAGGTTGTTATATTATTAATGTTAACTGAAATACCTCCTCCAATATCTTCTTCAGTTATATTGTCATAGATTGTGTCAGGTCCGGTTTGTTGTGCTGTAAAAGTTGAGTGAATACCCTTATCACCTACAGAGTCTACGTCTGACGTGTTATTGTCAACATAATCTTCCAAATTTGTTAAAACATTGATTATTGTCTGTCCGATGCTTTGTGTTTGTTGTTGATATACAAATGCATAGACAGAAGGCATAGAAACGACTAAGATAACGAGCAGGAATATGGCGATTTTCAGTGAACTTCTGATCAATATAAGTCAATGATCCAGCTTAATGCAATCATTCTAGTGTACTTTATTTGAATTAGGATACAAAATATATAACTGATTTATGGAAGGAGAATATAGATTTAGGATCTATCATTACGTGTGTTATACATTATGTTGTATAATGTGTAATAGGTAAAAAAATTACAAGGTATTCTTTCACTTTTCGCTATTTTTTTATAATATTGGGTTTTTACCTAATCAATCTTATTGAAAACTTGTCTTTACTGTAGGGGTCATCATTCGCAAAGCAGGACTCAGAGACGGGAAAGGTTAAGTCCTATTTTTTTGCCTGTTATCGTATAAGGATATTTATCTTGTAAAGTTGTCTTTTTTGTAATAATTATTTTCTGAATCATACTTCTATAGATGAACTTCACAATTATTATCTTAAATATTGTACATCAAGTAATTCAATGGATGGAATAAATGTAGAAGAACCTGAAGATATGTATAGAAATTTGGTTGAACTGTCCCCTGATGGCATAACAACTTTAAACAGATGGGGAACAATAACATCAGTCAACCACGCCTTCGAGAATCTGACAGGTTATTCTGCGGATGAAATCGTTGGCAAACACTTCACAAATATAGGCACAATACGAGCAAGAGACATACCAGAATACCTGAAACGGTTCAGAGACGTATTGAGAGGAAGAGATATATCGTTTATTGAATTCAATTATAAGAAGAAGAATGGAGCCTCTCGATGGGCTGAAGCGTTTGTCAGTATACTGAGAGATGATGGCAAGCTTACGGGTATACAAGCAGTGTTAAGAGACATAACCGATCGTAAAGAATCGGAATTGGCACTTAGGGAGAGTCAAAAGAAGCTTAAAGAGTACTCTGAACACTTAGAGGAGTTGGTGGAGGAGAAGACTAAAGAATTAAAGGAGACAGAGCGGATGGCTACCATCGGAGAAATAGCAGCCATGGTAGGACATGACCTGCGTAATCCGTTAACAGGAATATCTGGTGCTGTATACTACCTGAAAAAGAAGCTTGGTCTCAAAATAGACGATAACCTGATGAAGATGCTTGAACTTGCTGAGAGAAATGTAGAGTACTCTAACAAAATTATTAATGATCTTCTGGATTACTCAAGAAAGATATACATAGAAAAGACGGAAACTACTCCACAATCTATCATAAGGGAGACATTGTCCTCAATTCAGATTCCCAAGAAGATTCAAGTAAAAGATAGAACTCAGCGTGAACCGATGATTAACATTGATACACAGAAGATGAAGAGGGTCTTCACCAACCTCATAACTAACGCGATAGATGCCATGCCTAAAGGTGGAAAACTCACAATTACAAATCGAAAACGAGGTGACAAGTTAGAATTCGCCTTCACTGACACTGGAAAGGGTATACCCAATGAGATTAAGGAAAAAATATGGACACCTCTCTTTACGACTAAGGCTAAAGGGATGGGGTTGGGTCTTGCCATCTGTAAACGAATGGTTGAAGCCCACAATGGATCCATCTCCGTGGAAAGCAATGTTGGAAAAGGCACAACCTTCACCATTAAAATACCCCTCAAAAGAGAGTAGACATAAAATGGAAGAGAAGAGGGCACAGAGATTGAAAATTCATAGTTAGCTTACGAATTTATTTTATCAAGGTACTCTTCACAACTGTTATCTTATTTCTCATACAATGATTATTGTGTTCATGTTGCTCTGTCCCTTGATGAAGACTTGTAAGAAATACCGGACTAAGTGTAGACATCGGTACCTTCTTAAGTGGAGATATAGCCACAAGGAATACTGGTCTAAATGCAACATATATGTTGAAAACCGAATTTAGTCCATAGTTTCTTTTGGGTTTTCTTCCTCTACCTTCTTAATGAGACACTGAGAATGATGAACAGGACAAATATTCCGCTATGACCCCATTTGGGAGCAGAAAACTTGTAGGTTTGAAGATCATCAGTTTTAAAAAGTCCACCTCAAGTGCATCATCCCAGAAGTCACCATCAGTATCAGTTTTGAGG
>SDBS01008279.1_pt1 | contig 10059 bp, 7 predicted proteins | sample 2277091 | NCBI WGS metagenome assembly SDBS01 (sample SAMN10404972, study PRJNA504765) | marine sediment metagenome | isolation source: marine sediment core GS10_PC15, 163 cmbsf | place: Arctic Ocean: Southern Knipovich Ridge | collected 2010 | reverse complement strand
CCTTCGTGCAATGGGTTCGCCGCCTGCACGACGGGCTTTCGCGCAAGCGACACCGTCCAGAGGACATCGCCATGCGGCGTCAGGCCCGGCGCCTGCCGGCCGAACGCGTCCTGGCCATCGTCTGTCGGCAGTTCGGTGTCGACCGCCGGGCGGTCCGGCGGCGGCAGCGCGGCTCGCCCTTGCGGCCGGTGGCCGCAACGATGCTCTGTCACCATGCCGGCCTGACGCAGCGACAGGCGGCCGAACTGCTTAACCTGGGCACCGGCGCCGCCGTGAGCTTGCAGTTGAAGAAGCTCGCCCAAGCGACGGCCGCCAGCCGCAAGCTGAGAACACAGCTTGCGGCCATCGAAGAGGCAATTGACAAGGAAATCGGCTAGAATATGAAGCGACCAAGGGGCGGAGTCGGCTTATCTTATATTTTAAGGGCTGACCCCAGATTATCGCGGCGATGCGGGAGGACTACAAGGAAGATAAGTGGAAGGACGAGTCCGACGCTGTCTTCAACCTGAATAACTGAGATTAGGAGCTAGAAAAATGCGACCGAGACCGATCACCGCACTGGGATGTGCCGCCGTCCTGCCGGTTATGTTGTTACTCCTGTGGCAGCTTACCTATGGAGAAGTTGACGGGAAGAAGCCGCCACCCGGCAAACCAACCGCACCCCGCCAGGTAAGCCAGAGTAAGCCATCCCTCCCCCGCGAGGCAGGCCTGAGTGAATCGGAGCGACGTCGCCTGTATTTATTACAGGTAATCGGTCACGGCAAATCCTGGTATTGCCGCCGGGAGCAAGTCGAGTCCTTCCAATGGCCTTCTCCTAGCAAGGCACTGAAAGAGCCCTTGCTCTACAAAGCAATGGAAGCTGAGAAGGCCAAGTCACTCGGTAAATGGTTGCGATTGCTCCTGCAGTTCCGCGAAAAAGACAGGAAAGTGCTTGTGGAAAAGGGCAGACAGGTGATCTATCTCTACTCTGAGGGTGCGGACAGTGCAATGCGTTTCCGCGTCAAGCGGGATACGCACGACATTACGAAACGCTACCCTTACCAAGTCGATGTGCTGAGGATACGCCGAACGAAAGAGGCGGAATTGGAGCCCGTCATTGCGGAACTTGCGGCCTGTGGACTCAAGGATGGTGTGAAACTGAAAGGGTTGCCAAAGACACAGGAATTGCTGCGCCTCCTCCCATTGAGTCAGGGATGTACTGGGCTGCCGTGGGAACTACGCTCCTTTTCAGTCCAGCGCGACTGCAAGCTTATAGGTGTTGTGATGCGGGTCCGCGACCGGGATGAACCGCTCGATTTGACTGTGTGGGCAGGCACGAAGGGAATCCAGGGCACATTCAACGGGAAAGGGGTTCAGGCTTTGCCGCGCCTGATTCTACGCAAGGATATCCGCTCTGGGCGGGCACCATGGCGGTCCCCCACCAGGGGGGCAGGAGCGAAGGAAGTGAGTGTTTATCGCGCCATCTGACGCAGCTGGAATACGTTGCGTGATCCATGACGAAGGGATCTACCCTTAGAGGTTTCGCCTTGGTATGCAGGCCGTATGCAGGCTATTGCCGGAGCGATCTCTTGCAGGAAAGGAACCCCCCAATATGACAAGGCTGACGAAAGAGGGGATCGACCTTCGTGTCCTTTGATGACCATTCCTTCGTGTTGTCGGTGTGTTTGCTATGGTCGTCTTCGCGGAATCTCGTGGGATGCAGAAGCGGGCTGCCGACCGGCGTCCCCTTGCGTTAGCGCGAGCTGATTCGCGTAGTCTGCCGAAAGTTACCAGTTAGGAGAATCCAATGAGAATCAAGGGTAGAAGCGTTGTGGCGAGATGCGCCGTCTTCGGGGCCGTCTGCTTTTTCCTGGCATCGCCTGTGCGAGGCAAGCCGCCCGCGGGTGGACGCCCGGACGATTTTGTTCGCGTCGCCACCTGTTGGGCGGGGGAGAGCCTGCTCGGCAGCCTGATCTCCCGCTACGGCAAGTGGGGGGGCAAGAAGCCCGCGATCCCAGGCCTTTCCGATAACGCCCAGGTATCCGAGCTCTTGGCCGACCATTCCATTGAGGCCGGCGTCCACGTCGGCCGGTGGGGAGTGCCCGACTATCGCAGGTTTGCCAAGTCCAGTTTCAAGACGGTGAAGATGCTGAAGCCGTATCCCCTGGGCTGCTTCGTCGTGTACGTGGTCGTTAACGCCAAGAATCCCGTCGCGCAGCTTACGCTTGATGAGCTTGCGGGAATCTATCGCGGGAAGGTGAAGGACTGGGGCAATGTTCCCGGCGGCAACAAGGGCAACCCTATCCACATCTTCTCTCCCTTGTTCAACAAGACCGGATACCACGTCTTCAAGAGCCGTGCCCTCCAAGGTTACGAACCTGACAAGCGCCTGAGGGATTGGTCCGCCCGCACCGTGCGGATGAAGGCCCACCCGGACGGCGTGATCGGCGCGGTGATCCAGGATGTCAACGCTATCGGCTTCTTCCTGTTTGACCATCGCAACGAAGTGGACAAACGCGTGAGGGTGCTGGGGCTCGTCCCTCGCAGGGCCAAGAAGCCCGTGTTACCTTCCAAAGAGACCATCTTTGAACGCAAGTACCCGCTGTACCAGATGATGACCATGTACGCACATCCCGAGGCGCCTGCCGTTGCCCTTGATTTCTGCAAGTTCGCGGCCAGTCCGGAAAACGCGAGGCTTTTGCGGAAATATTCTCTCTTCCCGGAATGCGACAGACTGGCCTACTTCGCAAAGAAGCGGCTCGCCGAGGACGAGCGAGACCCGAAGAAGTGGCTTGGGGAGCAGCCGCCAACGCAGCCTGCCACGAAGCCGGCCCCAAAGGCACCGACGCCTTCGAAGCCGACCGGCGGTGCATCGGCTGTCCAACAGGCGAAACTGCAGCTTCACCGTGCCCAGGAATTGCAGGCCCGTTACCGAAAGCTGGAGCTGGAGGCTATTGGTCGCTACCGAGCCCAAGGCCTGTCGGATTACTCTGACGAGGACCGCAAGCAGTTGGACGAACTCCGCACGGCCATCGAGAGATGTTTTGAGAGAGCAGCCCAACTGGACCCGACCAATGAGAAGAGCAGCCGCAAGTTGGCCGATGCGGCCTGGCAGAAAATGAGCGGGCAGTACGGCAGCATGGTGCAGGCGCTTGAGCGGCACACACAATACCTGGACAGTTTTTCGGGCTCCCCGCATGCCCGCGGGATGATGGAACGGGTGATCGGCCTGAATGTAAACCTCGCTGTACATCTGAAGCGGTCCGGCGTGCGAAATTCTTCCATAGCGGCGGTTCCTCGAAATCTGCCTAACAAGAAGTTGATCAAGGGATATCGGCGCTCGGCGATGAAGCATCTGGCGAGGTACATGGTACGCTTCATTCCCGTACGCGATCGTCGCGGCGGCGGGAGTTTCTATTCTTTCGGCGTCATGACGGGAATCTACGACGGAAGCATGAGGGCGTACTTTAAACTGGGCGTTTCCGAGCAGGAAATGGAAGAGGTGGTCGCCGAGTACGGCCGGGCCGTTGACCGATACCCCAAGCTGCTCAAGCACAGCGACTTTCATCGTCTGCGCTATTTTGCGATGAAGCAGCAGAAGCAGGCTTACGTCAAACTATTGACCGCCATGCAGAAGCGCTGGCCGGACCCCAAGGACGTACATTGGAAACTCGGCAAGGAGGAGGCGGTGGAAGACCTGTGCAACATGTTTGAGACGGACCGGCGCGCGTCTTCGTTTTACCAGTGGCTCCGCGGTAAGCGCGGCGTCGGCGACCTGCCGTACGTCGGCTACGACCCGAACAAGAAAGGGCCCAAGGGCGAAGGCGGGACATAAAGCCCGATGTGCGCGGGAGTAATTGGCGAAGGGCAAGGCTGCAAGCCCGACGGCCGCGAACGTCAAGGCTGGCAAGTATCCGATCTCACAGCAGCTTACGCTGCACCTCTGGCCGCGGGCGACCCAGACGACGCGGGATTTTGTGAAGTACATCCTTTCCGGGGCAGCCGATGAGGTCTTCACGAAGCACGGCCTGATAACCCCCGCCCAGGCCCGCAAAGCCCAACACTAGTAGCCCGTAGCCCGGAGCCAGGAGCCAGTAGTCCTGCGGGCGAAGGCGGAACACGGCTGGACAAGCCAGCCGTGCCACCCACCGCGCGTGTGCATACGGCAGCGCTGTGCCTGTTTGGAGCATTTGAAGATTAGGGCTTGGGATTTGTTTAGAGCTTAGAAATTAGTGCTTAGGGATTTCTTCTCGTGCCAAGCCGCAAGGGGCCTGCCCAGCGAACGTCCGCCGCGGCGGACTGGGCTTGGCCGGAGTATTAAACTGCAAATTCGAGCCATTAGTGCAATTCGTGGACTCGTAGACTTTTTCGACACCCCCACTGTCCCCATTTTCGACCCCCGTCGACTTTCCCCAAAACCTTAATGGACCCATGGTCGCGGGCTGTCAGTCCCCGGCCGGTGCCGCGTCCTGGCTCATTCGCCGGTGTCCGCAATGGTGCGGATGGGCGATTGCCAACTGAGCACACCCGTATCCACAAATGAGAACGGGACGTGGCGGATGTCCATCTCCTTTGCAGCGGCCAGGATCGCGTCCCGCCGATCGATCTCGCAGCATACCAGCATGTGCCCGCCGCCGCCGGCGCCCGTAATCTTGCCGCCGATCATGCCCGCCTGGCCAAGGCGAGCGTATACTTCGTCAATTCGGGGATTTGTGACATGCTCACTGAAACACTTCTTGTCCTGCCAGAGTGTGTCCAGCAGGTGTCCGATTCGCGGGACGTCCAGGTCCTGTATGGCCTCGTGCATCTCTGATACGCGCAGCTTGGTGCGGTGCAGGGCCTCCAGTGTCGGGCTACCCTCGGCCATGCCCTTGACCTGGCCCTCAATGATCGGCCCCGATGGGTCTCGATCTCCCAGCCAAAGCAGGACCAGCGACTGGTTGAGCAGTCTCTCGCCTGCGTGACTGACATCAACGCGGCTGACCCGAACATGGTCGCCGCCCATGAACTCGAAATGATTGATTCCTCCGAAGCTGGCTGCGTACTGGTCCTGTCTTCCGGTGGCGTTACCCAGTTCGTTCGTCTCAAGACTGTATGCCAGCTCGGCGAGCTCGTAGTTATTGTGTTTCCTCCCATTGATAATGTGATTGAACGCGCCAAGAACGGCCACGCACATCGCGCCCGACCCCCCCAGGCCGCTTCGCATCGGCAAGCTGGAGTACACGAACAGCTCGAAGCCGTGCGGGCGGTCGTAAAGGGCCTTTGCAGCCGCCTTGATGAAGTCGAGCCTTCCATCGTAGGCCATGTCGCTGAAGCTCGGATAGACCATGGGCTCGGCCCGTGTGTTGGCGTGGATCACGACTTTCTGGTCTTCCCACAGCCGGAGCCTGGCCAGCATGAAGATGGAGATTGTCGCGTTGAGGACTTCTCCGCCATGTTTCTCCGGATATGGCGAGATGTCCGTCCCTCCACCGGCAAGACTGATGCGTGCAGGTGTCTGGCCGCTAACTTCCAAATGGAACATGCCGTCAGAACTCATAGTGACTGTTCTCCCGGCTTGGTTTCTATCCTGCCGCGGAATTCTTTTAGTGATGCCGGCGTCCCGATGTCGGCAAATGCCTGTTTGCACCTGTATGCTGCGATCTGCCCGACCAGTCGAGGGAAAACGTCTTTCTCCAGCGAGAAAGTCTCGCCCCTACTATATGAGGACAGGGCTGCTTCCTCAAGCATGTACACCCCGGCGTTGATCCAACCGGCACCGGCGCCGGGGGCCTTCTCCTCGAAGCCGACAACCCGGTCGCCCTCGAGAGTTACCTTCCCAAAGCGGCTGCAGTCCGGCTGGTGGACCAGCGCCATCGTGGCTACCGTGCCCGCCGATTTGTGGGTTTCGCTCAGCAGGCGCCAGTCCTCGGGCAGGAACGTATCGCCGTTGGCCACCAGCGCACTGTTGGCCCACATCTTGTGCGCCCAAAGCACTGCACCGCCTGTGCCCAGCGGTTCGTCCTCGACGGAATACTCTATCTGCCAGCCGAACCGCTCGCCGTCGCCGAAGTAATCGCGGATCTGCTCCCACAGGTAGCAGACAGCCAGCACGAACCGGCGGAAACCCAGCGATGCGAAATGCTCCATTTGTATCCGGACGAACGGCTTGTCGCCCACCGGGACCATCGCCTTGGGAATCGCGTCGGTCAGCGGGCGCAGGCGCTTGCTCAGCCCGCCGGCGAGCAAACACACCTTCAGTTCGCCTACAGCGTCGTTCACGATGGTCCGCCTCGGTCAAAATTATCGCGATACCAGGCATACGTCCGGGCCAGTCCGTCGGCCAGTTGCGTGCGGGGCTGCCAGCCGAGCTGCGTGATCACGCTCGAATCCATCAGGCGGCGTTCCATGCCGTCCGGGCGCGTGGTGTCGAAGGCGATCCGCCCATCGTAGCCGACGACTCCCGCGATCATACCGGCCAGGTCGGCAATGGAAATATCCTCGCCCACGCCGATGTTGATCACATCATGACTCTGGGGGCGGTCCATGAGGAAGACCATCGCCTCGGCGGCGTCGTCAACATAGATGAACTCCCGCCGGCACTTGCCCGTGCCCCATACTTCAACACTGCCGGCTTGGCAGCCCTTGCCCTGGTGGAATCTTGCCATCAGCGCCGCTACGACGTGGCCGTTGGCGTCGAAGTGGTCCCCCGGGCCGTAAATCGTCGCGGGAATTGCCGAGAAAAACCGCGTGCCGTATTGGGCGTTGCAGGCCTGGCACATGCGGATGCCCGCGATCTTTGCCACGGCGAAGGGCTCATTGGTCTGCTCGAGTGGCCCGGTGCCTATCGCCTCCGGCCTCATCGGCATCGGGCAATTCCTGGGGTACGAGCATCCGGAGGCGACAAATAGAAATCCCTTCACACCGCAAAGGCGTGCCGCCTCGATGACATTGGTCTGGATGGCAAGGTTGACGTAGATCATTTCGGCCGGGTACGTCCTGTTGCGATGGATTCCGCCGGCCATTGCAGCCGCCAGGAAGACATGCTCCGGTTTTTCCTGATCGAAGAATCTTCGCACGAGCAACTGGTCGGTGAGGTCCAGCTCCCCATGCGTGCGGGTAACGATATTGGTGTATCCCTCCCGGTCCAGGGCGCGACACAAACCGCTGCCCAGCAGGCCCGTGTGCCCGGCTACGTAAATGCGCGAGTCTTTTTCCATCAGCTGCGCCTATGTCTTTTCGGAGACGAATTTCCCGAGTGTTTCGAGGAAGTAGTCGATGTGCTCGGGCCCGATGTCCTGGTGGACGCCGACGTGGAAGCCGCTTTCGCCGACGTACTCTGCCTCGGGGAACGCCCCCGGCTCATAGCCCAGGTACTTAAAGCCCGGGCACTGAGTGGGCATTGACTGGAACAGATTCCGCGTATCGATATCGGCTTGCTCGAGATGCTGCACGAGCTCGTCGCGAGTGAACGGGGCGTCGGCGGCTACCAGGACCGGCAGGGCGTGGGGTCCGATCCGCTCGTGCTCTTCCTCGCGGAAGGTCGATAAATACGGCGCGAACTGGGCCATGCCGTCGATCATTGCCGTCAGATTGCCGTGGCGCTTTTCGAGAATTTCGGTGTACAGTTCCATGCTGCCCAGCCCGATGGCCGCCTCGAGCTCGTTCATCTTGCACGAATAGCCCACTCGCTCGAAAACGAACCTCACGTCGGAGCCATACTGAAACCGGCGCTGACATTCGCCGTCGCCAATGTTGATCACGCACTGTTTACACTTGCACGCCCGCCCGTGGGACCTGAGAGACCGCAAGACCTCGGCGTAGTCCTCGCGGTCGGTTACGACGACGCCGCCCTCGATTGACGTGATGATGTGTGCAACGTAAAGGCTATAGGCGGCCATGTCGCCCAGGGTGCCGACGTTGCGCCCCTTGTAGGTCGCCCCGTGTGCCTCAGCCGCATCTTCAATGACCACCAGCTTGTGCTTTTGCGCGATGGTGTTGATGGTATCCATCTCGGCGGGTTTGCCCATCAGGTGCACAGGCATAATCGCCACAGTGCGGCCGGTGATCGCCTCCTCGATCTTCGCCGGGTTGATGTTCAGCGTTTCCCGCTCGATATCAACGAACACGGGCGTGAACCCGGCCTGCAGGACGGAATTGCCCGTCGCAACGAACGACAACGACGGCACGATAACCTCGTCTGCCCGCTTGGCGCCGAAGTCGTGGAGCACCGCCATGGCCAGCGCATCGGCGTCGGTGCCGGACGACAGGGCGACGGCCTCCTTCGTGCCGGTCAGTTGAGCGAATCTCTCCTCGAGCCGGCGGACCAGCTTCCCCCCGGACAACCTCCCGGCGGCCAGCGCATCGGCGATCAGGTCCTTCGCCGTCTGGGTGATCGTGATAGTCCCGAACGGGATCCTCATTTCGCGCACCTTTGAGCCAACGCGCCCTAGACGTTGCCGAACGGGAAAACCGGCAGGACCTGGTAGGCGTTGATCAGTTCCGCTATGCCCTCGGCGAGCGTACGTTTGGCCTTGAAGCCGGCTGCCTCTATCTTCTCGTTGGAGACGATGTAGTCCCGCTTGTCGAGGTCCTTGCCCATCTCATACTCCGTGAAGTAGAAGTCCGGAACCTGCTTCTGAATTTCCTGGCATAGTTCACGTTTGGAGATGTTCGCTTCGGACAGCCCCACGTTATAGGGCTGATCTTTCATCGATTCGAAGTTTTCCAGGCAGTGAACGAAAGCGTCGGCTGCGTCGCGGACGTGCAGATAGTTCCGCTTGAAGTCCGCCTCGAACAGCACGATAGACCGATCGTTGACCGCCCTCAGGACAAAGTCGTTGACCAGCAGATCGGTTCGCATGCGCGGGCTGGCCCCGAAAACGGTCGCCAGCCGCAGCGTTATCACATTGCCGGCGTCAAGCAGTGCCTTCTCCGTTTCGACCTTCAATCGGCCGTACAGGCTGATCGGTCGCAGCGGCGTCTCTTCCGTGCAGTACTTGTCCTTCTCGCCCACGCCATATCCGCTATTGGTCGTCGGATAGATGATCCGCTGGTCCGCAGACCGCATCTTGATAAGACCGACAACGGCATCACGGACAATCGTTGTTGCGCCGGCCGGGTCGGTCTTGCACACCGGCATGCCCGTCAGACATGCCAGCGGCAATATGACGTCGACCTGGCTGAGGCACCGGCCGACCAGTTCCCGGTCCCGGCAGTCGCCGCGGATCAGATCGAAGTCCGGGTGATTGCAGCAGTCCAGCAATGAGGACTGGCGGTACATGAAGTTGTCCACCGCGATGACCGAATGCCCCGCCGCCAGCAGACGTGGCACCATGATGGAGCCAATGTAACCGGCTGCCCCTGTCACGAGTATCTTTGCCATGTCTGTTCCTTTGGCCCGGTACCGCGGGGGATCAAGTCCCCCGATCGGTGCGTTACCGGGGATAGACAGTATCCAACGGAGCGGTCCGTTGCAAGGCATTCATGAGCGTGCATGGGCAACTGGCCCGCGGGTCACTGAAGCGTGATGATGCGATCGCGACCAATGCCCAGTTCCTTCAGGCGGTCCAGATATGCCGGCACGTCGACGAACGTCGCTGCAAGGACGGTCGCGTCCATTTCCGCCAGCTCCTCCCACGAGATGATCTGGCGGCCGAACATGCGTTTGGCGCCCTCGTGTTGTACAGGACAGATATGCGTGATCGTAACGGGCAGGTATGCCGAGAGGGCGCAGAGGATTCTGGCCGCTTCGCCTTGGCCGCAGAGCACCAGGCGGTCCTTTTCTTCCTGGGCGGCATACGCCAAGGCAAGCCAGCACTGGCGAAACCAGTACTTGTCGAACGCGAGTATCCTCCCGAGAAAGGACGCCAGTGCCCGGAGCTTCCGCAGCCATCTTGCCGGCGGAGACGCATCCGGATAGGGCCCTGACCTGGCCGCGGCGCGACGCTTGACCTTCAGTTGGCGCCAGACAAGCGGGCCCCCAAGCAACAGCATTCGCAGGCGGGCTCCCAGGCCGATCGACCGGCCGAACAGAGGCCCGGGCGACTTGCGGCGTACAGGCGAGCGGCTGGCGGCGTCGAGGGCGTCGCGACACCAGTT
>SDBS01008278.1_pt1 | contig 10059 bp, 6 predicted proteins | sample 2277091 | NCBI WGS metagenome assembly SDBS01 (sample SAMN10404972, study PRJNA504765) | marine sediment metagenome | isolation source: marine sediment core GS10_PC15, 163 cmbsf | place: Arctic Ocean: Southern Knipovich Ridge | collected 2010 | reverse complement strand
AATATGTATTGGTCGAGGTTTAGCAGCAATAAAAGCATCTAAATTCATCGATAAAGATTTTCTTTTATATTACCTGTTAAAACACGAAAATGAAATTGTTGGCAATGAAGGTGCTGTTTTCAATTCCATTAATAAGACTCAGATTGAAAACTTGCAACTGCACCTCCCACCTCTCTCCGAACAAAAACTCACCGTCTCCAAACTCGACGCTCTCTCTGTCGAAACCAAAAAGCTTGATAAAATATATCAACAAAAACTCGGTGATTTGGAAGAATTGATAAAAACCATTTTGCAGAAAGCGTTTGATGGGGAGTTGTGATTATGGAAAAGAGGTATAGCAATGCAAATTAATCAAATAAAAATTAAAAACTTCAGGTTGCTACAAGATTTTACTATAGATTTAGAAGATAATTTGTCTTTGGTTATTGGAAAGAATAATACTGGAAAAACTTCACTTCTCTCTTTACTTGAGCGTTTTCTTAGAGGAAATCAAAACAATTTCACGTTTCATGATTTGAATATTCAATTTCAAAAAGATATTGAAAAGGCTGTAAATGTAGGTATAGCAAAAGATGATTTCAAAGACTTAGGTATTAGCCTTAAGATATACATAGAATACTATAATAATGATAACCTTGAAAATATTTCTGATTTAATTTTGAACTTAGATCCGAAAGAAAATTATCTTGTTTTGTCTTTTGGATATTCTCTGAACTTTGAACGATATAACAGGTTAAAAGAAGATTACCTTGAATACAAAAAGATATTTAATAATAAAACTATTTTGGACTATTTGACAAAAAATCACAGACAATATTTCAGAATAATTAAAAATGTCGTAGAATATAATAATGAAACAAATTCAGTTGAAATAAGTGATGAACAAATATCAAAAATCATCACATTAAGAACTATCAGTGCCAAAAGAGACGTTACTAATGAAGGAGGTGAAAATGCGAGGAGCAATAATACTCTTTCAAGGCTTTCATATAAGTTTTACAATTCATTAAATAAAACAGAATCAGCAAATATAACTGAACTACAAATGAAATTAATTGATACAGACGACAAGCTAAATGAAACATACAGAAAAACGTTCAAAAATATAATAGAAGATGTAATAAGGTTTAGCTATAACAAGAACGAGTCTCAAATCGCCATAAAATCAAATTTAGAAGAAGTAAATATTCTAAAAGAAAACACCTCCGTTGTTTACCGGCAAAGCAACCAAGAGCTTCCAGAAGATTATAATGGTTTAGGATACATGAATTTGTTTGCCATGATATTCAACCTTCACATTATTTTTGATTCTTTTAAAAAAGAGCATAATCCGACAGAAAAGCCATCTGACATAAATCTATTATTTATTGAAGAACCGGAAGCTCACACGCACCCTCAAATGCAATATGTTTTTATAAAAAATATTAAGGAACTACTGTCAGAAGGTAAAAAGGGTCTAAATAATTTACAAACAATAATAAGTACGCATTCTGCACACATTACATCTCAAAGTTCATTTAATGATATAATATATTTTTATAAAGAGTCAATAAATAATGTGATTTCTAAAAACTTATCAGACTTGGAAAAACAATATGGAACCGAAGATGCAGAAAAAAGAAATTTTCAGTTTTTAAAACAATACCTAACTTTAAATAAATCGGAGTTATTTTTTGCTGAAAAAGTAATTCTTATCGAAGGAGATACAGAAAGAATACTACTGCCATCCATGATGATGAAAATCGATTCTGAAAATTCAGAAATAGAAAAATATAATCCTCTTTTATCTCAAAACATATCAATAGTAGAAGTGGGAGCATATGCACATATTTTCGATTATTTTATAACTTTCCTTGGTATTAAAACATTAATCATAACAGACTTAGATTCTGTGAAACCAGATGCAAATGGGATTAAATGTAAGGTTTCTGAAGGTACACATACAAGCAACGCCTCTATTAAATACTTTTTAAATAATGTAGATTTTAATACACTGAAACCCTTATTACAAGAATCAAAAATATTATCTAAAATCGATAATAATTGGAAGGAAGATAAAACCGGTTTAATATACATTGCATACCAAACTGAACAAAATGGTTATCACGCGAGAAGTTTTGAAGACTCTTTTATTTCTATTAATTTTGAGTTTATAAAATCAAACAAAGAAAGATTCAAAAGTCTAATAAACAAAGAGAAGTTAGACAAAAGCGCATCAGATTATTACGAAATTGCCGATACTTGCATAGACAAAAAGACTCTTTTTGCTACGGACATTCTTTATTATAGCAGTGAGATATTTACCGAGTGGAAAGTGCCGGAATATATAAAAGAGGGATTGCTATGGCTATCGAAGTAATTAATGAGATTAAAGACCAAATAAAAGCAGGAAATAATTTTCTTATAAGCGGTGGAGCAGGTAGCGGCAAAACTTACACTTTGATGCAGGTCTTAGATTTAATTTACGACATGAATCCTTTGACTAATATTGCTTGTATTACATTTACGAATATTGCCGCTGATGAAATAAAACACCGAGCAAAATATGATAAATTAGAAGTCTCTACAATTCATGATTTTCTTTGGAAATCAATAAAGAATTATCAGAATGATTTGAAGAAATCGCTTGTTGCTTTAATAGAGCAAGAAAAAATAGAAGATAAGTCAGGTATTAAATATTCTGGTGAAATAGATATAAATGAAGAGTATCTACGCGATAAAGAAATTAATTATAAAGACTACAAAAAAATAGACGAAGGCATTTTGTCTCACGATGATGTCTTAAAAATCTCTAATTATATGTTCAAAACGTATCCACTGTTGTGTGATATTTTAAAAGATAAATATAACTATATTTTAATTGACGAATACCAAGATACAGAAAAACAGGTAATTGATATTTTTCTTAAATATCTTCCAGAATTAAGCATCAAAAAGATCATTATCAGTTTTTTTGGTGATTCTATGCAGTCCATTTATCGCAATAGGGTTGGTAATTTACAGGATTACATTGCAGAAGGATTAGTAAAAGAAATTACAATAGATGATAACTGGCGATGTTCAAAGACAGTTATTGGACTTCTGAATAATCTTAGAACAGATTACATTAAACAAGAAAGAAAATTAAAACCGGATGAAGTTTATAAAAATCTTAATGGGAGTGCAATATTTCTGTACTCAAATAAAGATACTGTTAATATTAAAGATATAAAAAGACATAAAATATTTGAAGATTGGGATTTCACTGATTTCGCAGAAACAAAAGAACTTTATCTGACACATAATTTAATTGCAGACAAAGCTGGCTTTGGCGATATTTTCAAGATTTACAATAATGATGAAATAATTAAACATGTAATAAAAATCAAAAGGAAACTAAAAGACGATAAATATTTAGCTGATATTGAGGGTAAAACTTTTAGTGAAGTTCTTGATTTGAAAATTGTAAATCAAGCAAATAATTTTAATATATTTATATCTGAGAATTCAATGCTTTTCGAAAATGCTAAATTAAACCTTTTTGAAAAATTAACAAGAATATATTTGGATAGCGATCAGCTCATTGGCGACAACCGCAATATATTTGTTACCCATCTCTTAAAAATCCAGGAACGTTTACATTTATATAACTCAAAGCAAGTGAATGAGTTTGTTAAGAAAACTGATTATAAAATATTATCAGTAGACGACAAAAAGAAACTGAAAGAATCTATTGAAACCTTGTTTAGTATGAAAGAACAAACAATTGAGGAGGTTGTAAATCTCGCAGATGATAAAAAAATAGTAAAAAAAGATGATAACTTTAATAACTTTGTTAAAGAAAATACATACATTTACGATAGAGTCAAACAACTTCCTTTTAAAGAAATCATTAATTTATACAATTTTGAAGAAGACTTAACTCCTTATTCAACTCAGCATGGTATTAAAGGTGCTGAGTTTAATAACGTTTTTGTAATTTTAGATAATGGAAAATGGAATCAATATAATTTTAAATATCTTTTTGAAGAAACCAGTGATAAAGAAAGTATTATAGAGAGAACAAAGAAAATGTTCTATGTCTGTTGCTCCAGAGCAAAAAATAATTTAGTTGTTTTTTATCATAAACCCAGTAATAAAGTCCTAGATAAAGCACGACATTGGTTTGGAAAAGACAATTTGATAGAGGTAAACCAATGAACGAAGCAGAAACAAGAGCAGAACTTATTGACCCCGCATTAAAAGAAAGCGGCTGGGGCGTTATCCTCGACACAAAAGTTTTCCGCGAATATCATATTACACAAGGTAAAATCAAGACTGGCGGAAGACGAAAAAAACCGCTTATTGCAGATTACATACTCACCTATAAAAACCAGAAACTTGCCGTTATTGAAGCCAAAAGCGATGAATTAGATGTTGGGGAAGGAGTTGCTCAAGCTAAAAATTACGCTGAAAAACTGCATATAGACTATACCTTTTCTTCTAACGGTAAAGAAATCTATCAAATTTGCATGAAATCCGGTAAAGAAGGCTTAGTTGACAGATTTCCCACATCGGATGAATTATGGAACAAGGTTTTTGAGAAACAAAACAAATGGCGCGACAAATTTAATCAAATCCCTTTTGAGGATGTTGGCGGTACTCGTCCTCCCCGTTTCTATCAAGAAATAGCAGGAAATAAAGCTCTCTCCGCCATTGCTGACGGAAAAGAACGTATTCTCTTAACACTTGCAACCGGAACAGGTAAAACATTTATTGCTTTTCAAATTGCGTGGAAACTTTTTCAAACTCGTTGGAATTTAAAGCGTGATGGTTCAAGAAGACCCCGTATATTATTCCTTGCCGATAGAAACATTTTAGCAGACCAGGCTTTCAATGCATTTAATGCTTTCCCAGAAGACGCCCTGGTCAGGATTGCCCCAAATGAAATCAGGAAAAAAGGCAGAGTACCCACAAACGGCAGTATCTTCTTTACCATTTTTCAAACCTTTATGAGTGGTAAAGATGAAAACGGAAATCCTGTTCCATATTTTGGTGAATACCCCGCCGATTATTTCGATTTTATCATTATTGACGAGTGTCAGCGTGGCGGTGCAAATGATGAAGGTAATTGGCGCGGCATTATGGAATATTTTTCTGCTGCGGTTCAATTAGGATTAACAGCAACACCAAAAAGAAAAAATAATATTGATACTTACGTATATTTCGGTGAGCCTGTTTATATCTATTCACTAAAAGAAGGTATTAACGATGGTTTCCTGACTCCATTTAGGGTAAAACGGATTCAAACAACGCTGGATGAATATATATACACCTCTGACGATACGATTATTGAGGGGGAAGTAGAAGAAGGTAGAATTTATACAGAAACAAATTTTAATAGAATTATCGAAATAAAGGCACGTGAAGAAAAACGGGTTCAAATTATTCTTGATGAAATAAGCCAGAAAGAAAAAACCATCATATTCTGTGCTACCCAGGACCACGCTCTTGCTATTCGTGATTTAATTAATCAACATAAAGAAAGCAAAGACCCAAACTATTGTCACCGTGTAACAGCAAATGACGGAAAACTTGGAGAACAGCATTTAAGGGATTTTCAGGATAATGAAAAAACGATACCTACAATACTTACAACATCACAAAAGCTTTCCACTGGCGTGGATGCAAGGAATATAAGAAACATAGTTCTTCTCCGCCCCATTAATTCAATGATTGAATTTAAACAAATCGTTGGGCGTGGAACTCGATTATTTGATGGAAAAGATTATTTCACTATCCATGACTTTGTAGGTGCTTATCATCATTTTTCAGATCTGGAATGGGATGGCGAAGCAGAGGAACCACAAGAATATGAACCACAAGAACCCAAAGAACCGCTTTCTATAAGAGAAAATAATGATGATGAATATCGAACAGAAGAAAAAGAGAAGATGGAAAAACTCAAAATAAAATTACGGGATGGGAAAGAAAGAGAAATCCAGCATATGATTTCCACTTCTTTTTGGAGTGTGGACGGAAAGCCTATTTCAGTAGAAGAATTTTTACAAAACCTGTATGGGAAGCTGCCGGAATATTTTAAAAATGAGGATGAACTCAGAAAAATATGGTCAAACCCGTTAACTCGGAAATCATTTCTAGAAAAACTTGAAGAAGCAGGCTATGGCAAAGAGGAGCTTTCTACTTTGCAAAAACTGATAAATGCAGAAAAAAGTGATTTGTTTGATGTGCTTGAATATGTGTCTTTTGCTATCAAGCCAATAACAAGAGAAGAAAGAGTAATAAATGCAAAGCCCAGTATCTTTTCAGGACTTGATGATAGACAAAAAGATTTCTTAGACTTTGTATTGTCAAAATATATTGAAACCGGCGTTGAAGAACTCGACCAGGAAAAATTACCGAATCTTTTAGAATTAAAGTATCAGTCAATTACAGATGCAACAGAAGCACTAGGAGGAGTTGTTAAAATTAAGGAAACATTTATCACTTTTCAGAAATATTTATATGCAAGAAAAGCAGCATAAAAAGATAGCCACCTTCGCCGTCGTGGCTACGGTGAATATGGCCACGAGGATTTTTAATTCTTCTTTCATATTATCCATTTGTATTCTTTTTTATGGCGTGCTATTTCAGCTAACGTGCCGCGAATACCTGCAGTTTCCGGCGGGAGCTTGCGCCCAGAGGCAATTTGGGTGGAGCGAAGTGGAACTAGGTATTCGCTGTTGTACGCTGTACCGCGCTCTCCCAGTTATAGTTTCTTAAAATTCCCGCGCCCCACCGCCGTAGTACAGGACGTGCGGAGGCGGTTATTTTTAATTGAAGATTGGCTTTTTTATTTTTTAAATTAGCCATAATTAGCCTTAAGCAGTCTCTTAGCTGGTATTCTAAGTTTATTTTCAATTTTTTGTTTTTCTCTAAAGTCAATTTTATGCAATGAACAGTGATTGACAACCAGATATCTCATAACTTTTTTTGCCGTTTCAGAAAAATCTTCATCGTCTATTTCGTTGGCGATAGCATCAATTTGCAGATTCTTACTATGCCACATAAGAATACCATGTTTTATAAGAAGAGTGGATGGAGTCCTATTTTCGTCACAAATTTTGTTTATAATATTTTGTAATTTATCTGACCCTAATGAGTGAATAATTTTATTTATAAACCCATAAATAACCGTGAAATTAAGATTCCAGAATAATCCTTGCGCGACTTTTTGCAATTTTTCATCATTTGGTTTACTCTTTTGGTCATCAATAAATGAACGTATTCTTGCGGAGAGGAAAGAAATCATTTCACCCTGTTGCTTTTTATCCTTAATGATATCAAAAAAAGAGGATAATATTCTTAAATGTACATTCATGCCTTCTGTGATTATTTGTTCAAGCCTCGTTCTTTCAAGTGAACCAGATCTGTTTTTCACAATTCGACCCATTACCTCAACTGTTTTAATGCTACGTCTTAGCTCCCTTGCAAGATCATTTTCTAAGCTTTCTTTGATCATTTTATTGTTATGCTGTTTTTTCATGTTATCATTATTTTCTTCTATTACTTCCTGTTGCCGAAGCCTTCTTTCTCTTTCAGCTTCAGGATTGACATCATTAGATGGTAGAGCAGCATTAACTATAGAGTCGATTTCTTCATCAAAAAATATCAGTTCATTTTTTGAAAGCGTAGTAGGTTTGTATTTATCGAATAGACAAAGCGAGTTTAAGACAATCTCGTCTAGTATATAATTACTTTTAGTGTGATGAGCAATGAAAATAGATATATAAGCATTCTCATCATTATGTAAATTTCCAATTATATCTACAAGATTATCTTTGTTCTCATTTAAATGTTCTGCTAAATATTTAGCAACGAAATAATAATATAGGTATGAATAGTAAAAATAATAATTTCCACAGCTATCTTTAGTAAGCATTCTTGTAGAGTTGAGATTATTCAGTATTTTGTTAATTTCAATTGGCAAATTATACTTTTCTTGATATTTAGCAATAAAGTTATCAAATTCAGTTATCGTTAACTCAGTTAGCTTTTCTGTAAAAAAGTGGTAAGCTATCACAGACAAGAAGTTTATGTATGCATCAATTTCATCATTTTTTACACCTTGCTTTCTCAAGTAAATATAGATTAAAGCTTGGTAACAATAACCCTGAGATGTAATTTCTTGATCTAATGGTTTTTCAAAGGTTTCATATGTGCTCAATACCGACAAGATAAAAAATGGATATGACGGCATTATTCCACTACTAATAATTTTACCTAAAGTACTATTTACCAGTTCGGTTGCATTATCAAGCGATTTGTATAATGTGTTATCATGACAGGGTCTTTTATATTTTTCATCCAGACAAATCCACTTTTTAATAAGCTCATTTCTTAGAGCTGGAGTAAATTCTTTTATTTTATATTGGTTATAATCTTTCGCTGTATTTTCATCTTTAATGTTCAAATTAAATATTTCATCAACAATCAGTATCTGATAAGTAAATGGTCTCAGACCTTCAATAATATTATCTTTTTTTAACGCAAAATGAAAATTATCAATGATTGGTACTATTCTATCATTTTCTATATTATCATATAACATTTCAGGGTATTGAACTTTGAATGCTTTTTTTATCCTATTATTTATAAGACCTTCGTATCGGCTATTTCCTTCAGAAACAAATACAGGGATTAGATTTCTTTCTCTTAGTTTGAGAAATAGTATTTTACAGAGAGTTGTTTTTCCAGATTGGTTTTCGCCAGCTATAAGTATTTTTGAATATTCTATTAATTCATCTACTAGTTTGTCAGATTCTATTTTTTTATCAACATCTCCTATTTCATCATATTTTATTAATTCAGGATATACATATATATCTTCTATAAATATTTTTGTCTTTTGTGAGTGTGCTTTTGTTAACAAATCTGCATCATTAAGAAATTCTTGAAATGAGTCCGATACTTTAATGGTTTTAATCTTTTTCTCATACTCAATGACATTTTTTAATCCATCGTATACTTCTTTCCAACCAGTATTTCTATCGGAATATAAAGATATTGCTTTGCCATCAGCAGGAAGAGCAAGGGATTTCGACAAATCCTTTATATCCAGCCAACCACAGTCAGACAAGATTAATGGTAATACAGATATTCCTTTTTTTTTCTTTAAAGTATAAGCGACGTCTTTTTCTTTCATACATGCTTTGGATGATAAAAAATTGGCTGTAATGCAGAGACAGATGATATCTGCAAAATTAAGATTATTATCTATTGTGTCTTGAAAGTATTCACCAGCTAATATTTTTCTATCATACCATTCTTTTATAAGCCCATTAGTTTTGAGCGGACTAAGATGTTTAATAAATTCTTTTATATAATCTTCATCGGAGTGGGAATAGCTGATAAAAAGTTTCATAGAACCAGAATCACTCATATTGACCTCATAGTTTTAAAGACTTATTTAATATAATCATTCCAATATTTTATGATAAACCCTCTGATACCCATCTTAGGATTATATGCGGGATATATTTTCTTAAATTCTTCCTCTGCCGTAGTAAGATTACTTTTTGGTAATGACCCTTTTGATAACATATATAGCAATCCTATTGATGGAGAGCGACTTTCACCGAGATTGCAATGCACTAAGCAAGGTTTACCTGCAGATAGTGATTCTTCAATAAATACTAAAGCAGAATCAATTATCTCTTTTGGTATATAATCAGGGGAATCAGCATCTACAAAATTTAGAAACAACCTATTATTTCTTTTCGCGATGAGATACTCTGGGTGACCCTTAGGGGCTCCTCTTCCTGTGTATCCTAAAAGAGTTCTGTGATATGGTTCTTTACAAGCATGGATAATTGACCAATCTTGTTTTTTACTTACATTAATTTCGTAGTCTTGCTGATTGCCAATGTACAAATTCTTATAAACTTCAATCATAACTGTTCTCCATCTTTCTTGCGACCGCCATGGACGCCGGGCGCTCTTAGGCGCGGGGTTTTAATTCTTCTTTCATATTCTCCATTTGTATTCTTCTTTATGGCGTGCTATTTCAGCTAACTAGTGAGTATGCGACAAATAGGAAGT
>SDBS01008277.1_pt1 | contig 10060 bp, 6 predicted proteins | sample 2277091 | NCBI WGS metagenome assembly SDBS01 (sample SAMN10404972, study PRJNA504765) | marine sediment metagenome | isolation source: marine sediment core GS10_PC15, 163 cmbsf | place: Arctic Ocean: Southern Knipovich Ridge | collected 2010 | reverse complement strand
GCACCGCTCTGCGGAACTGTGATCCATTCCACTGTCGCCGACAGGCGAGCGCCGATCACACCAAGCCGCAACGTGTCACGGCGGGGAGCCCCCGGGGCGAAGCCGCGAAGCGGCGACAGATCCCTAGCCTGGGGCGTGAGCCCCAGGAACCGAACGGACGAATACAATCATGAGCCGCGAAGCGGCGACAGACCTCCGGTTATGGTGCTGGCGCCGGAGACTTCGCGCCCCGACCGCATCACCGTTCTGGATTGGGACGTCTTCGAGATCCCCGTGAAGACGGCTCGTGGCGACAGTGCCGCAAAGCTCCATCTCAAGAAGCTGATGTACTGATCCTGTGCGGAAGCGTTACTCTGTTCAACGGGGGCTGCAGTTGGGGCCTATCGATAAAAAGAACCTCTCCGAAAGAGACATCTGCACGAAGTTCATAACGCCGGCACTCGAGCGGGCGGACTGGGACCTCATGTCCCAGGTTCGTGAGGAGGTCTTCTTCACCGCCGGCCGAATCATCGTCCGCGGCAAGCTGGTCACCAGAGGCAAGGCAAAGCGAGCCGACTACATCCTCTACTACAAACCGAACATCCCCATCGCCCTGATCGAGGCAAAGGACAACAACCACGCAGTCGGCGATGGCATGCAGCAGGCCTTGGGATACGCCGCGACCCTCAACATTCCCTTTGTCTTCTCATCAAACGGCGACGCTTTTCTGTTCCACGACCACACCGGCCAAAGCAGCCAGACCGAAACTGAGATTTTGCTCGATGCCTTCCCATCGCCAACCCAACTCTGGGCCTCCTACCGATCGTGGAAAGGACTCGCACCCGAACAGGAAGAGATCGTTCTCCAGGACTACCACGACGACGGCAGCGGCAAGCAGCCGCGTTATTACCAGGCCAACGCCATCAACAAGACCATCGAGGCCATCGCCAAGGGCCAGAACCGGATCCTCCTCGTCATGGCCACCGGCACCGGCAAGACGTACACCGCCTTCCAGATCATCTGGCGGCTGTGGAAGGCGGGCCGTAAGCAACGCATCCTCTTCCTGGCCGACCGCAACGTCCTCGTCGACCAGACCATGGTCAACGACTTCCGCCCCTTCGGCAGAGCCATGGCCAAGCTCTCCACCTCCTCCAAGACCATCGAACGGGCTGATGGAACCGATGTCCAGCTCCCGACTGCGGTCACCAAGAAGCACCGCCGCATCGACACCTCCTACGAGATCTACCTCGCCCTCTACCAGGCCATCACCGGTCCCGAGGACCGCCAGAAGCTCTTCCGCGAGCTCTCCCCCGAATTCTTCGACCTCATCGTCATCGACGAGTGCCACCGGGGCAGCGCCGCAGAGGACTCCGCCTGGCGTGAGATCCTCGAGTACTTCTCCTCCGCCACTCAGATCGGTCTCACCGCCACCCCCAAGGAGACCGAGTACGTCTCCAACATCCACTACTTCGGCAGGCCGGTGTATTCCTACTCATTGAAGGAGGGCATCCGCGACGGTTTCCTCGCCCCCTACAAGGTGGTCAAGGTCCACCTCGACGTGGACATCGAAGGCTACCGCCCCCGCCAAGGCGAGGTCGACAAGTACGGATACGAGATCGATGACCGCATCTATAACCAGAAGGACTTCGACCGCAACCTAGTCATCGACGAGCGAACCAAACGGGTCGCGGCCAAGATCAGCGAGTTCCTCAAGGAGAGTGGCGATCGATTCCAGAAGACGATCGTGTTTTGCATCGACACCGAGCACGCCGCCCGCATGCGCCAGGCCCTCATCAACGAGAACCCCGACCTCGTTCAGCAGCACGATCGTTACGTCATGCGCATCACCGGCGACGACGCCGAGGGCTGCGCCCAGATCGGCAACTTCATCGACCCCGAGGCCAAGGTCCCGGTCATCGTCACCACCTCGCGCCTGCTGTCCACAGGCGTCGACGCCCAAACCTGCCGACTCATCGTCCTCGACCGCGAGGTCGGCTCGATGACCGAGTTCAAGCAGATCGTCGGCCGTGGCACTCGAGTCCATGAGGACACGAAGAAGTACTACTTCACCCTCATCGACTTCCGGAAGGCCACCAACCACTTCGCCGACCCGGCCTTTGACGGCGAGCCGGTTCAGATCTACGAGCCTGGGCCGGACGACCCGGTGACGCCACCCGACGACGTGCCGCCCACGGATGACGGCGAAGAGGCCATTCCACCCGAACCTGGCGACGACGAGCGCATCCTGGTCGATCCTGAACCACCAGACATCAACCTTCCGCCTGACGGTGGCGACGGCCCCCGCAAGTACTACATCTATGGGAAGCAAGTGACCGTCGTTGCCGAGCGCATCGAGTACCTCGACGAGTACGGCAGGCTCGTCACCGAGAGCCTACGCGACTACTCGAAGAAAAGACTCCTCGGCCGATTCGTCACTCTCGAGGTCTTCCTCCGGAGTTGGAACAACGCCGAACGCAAGCAGGTCATCATCGATCAACTGGCCGATGAAGGGGTTCTCTTCGAGCCCCTCGCGGAAGAGGTCGGCAAGGACCTCGACCCCTTCGACCTCATCTGTCACGTCGCCTTCGACCAGCCGCCGCTCACCCGCCGCGAGCGCGCGGCCAACGTCCGCAAACGCGATATCTTCACCAAGTACGGCGATCAGGCCCGCGCCGTGCTCGAGGCCCTGCTCCAGAAGTACCAGGACGAGGGCGTCACCGAGCTGGACGACCCACGGATCCTCAGAATCACGCCCTTCGACACCATGGGCACACCCATCGAGCTTCTCAACTCATTCGGCGGGCGCGTCGGCTTCGAGCAGGCCGTCCACGACCTCCAGTCCGCCCTCTATAGCGAGGTAGCCTGATTCATGTCGGTTCGCACCCTCGTCAAGTCCATTCAAGACATCATGCGCCAGGACGTGGGAGTCGACGGCGACGCCCAGCGCATCTCCCAGCTCTGCTGGATGTTCTTCCTCAAGATCATCGACGATCAGGACCGGGAGTTGGAGCTGATTCGCGACGGCTACCGCTCGCCGATCCCGGAGAAGTTCCAGTGGCGCGCCTGGGCGGTTGATCCCGAGGGCATCACCGGCGACGAGCTGATGGCGTTCGTCAACGACGAGCTCTTCCCGACCCTCAAAGAGCTCCCCGGCGCCGCCCGGGACGGCCGCCGCCGCGTCGTTCGCGATGTCTTCGAGGACGCCTACAACTACATGAAGTCCGGCCAGCTCATGCGCCAGGTGATCAACAAGATCACCGGCGTCGACTTCAACAACCTCGCCGAGCGCCAGCACTTCGGCGACATCTACGAGCAGATCCTCAACGACCTGCAGTCAGCCGGCAACGCCGGCGAGTACTACACCCCGCGCGCCGTCACCGCCTTCATGGCCGACCGCATCGACCCCAAACCCGGTGAGCTTCTCTACGACCCAGCGTGCGGCACCGGCGGCTTCCTCACCTGCGCCATCCGCCACATGCGCGAGCGCTACGTCAAGACACCGGAAGATGAGCAGACCATGCAGCGGGCCCTCCGCGCCACCGAGAAGAAGCAGCTCCCGCACATGCTCTGCGTCACCAACATGCTGTTGCATGGCATTGACGACCCGTCGTTTGTCCGCCACGACAACACCCTGGCCCGTCCCTACATCAGCTACACCAAGTCCGACCGCGTCGACATCGTCCTCACCAATCCGCCCTTCGGCGGCCGCGAGGAGGACGGCATCGAGTCCAACTTCCCCAAGCACTTCCAGACCCGCGAAACCGCCGATCTCTTCCTCGCCCTCATCGTCCGCCTCCTCAAACCCGGCGGACGCGCCGCCGTGGTGCTGCCCGACGGCACCCTCTTTGGCGAAGGCGTCAAGACGAGGCTGAAGGAGCACTTGCTCGAGGAGTGCAACCTCCACACCATCGTCCGCCTGCCCAACAGCGTGTTCAGGCCTTACGCCTCAATTGGCACCAACCTGCTCTTCTTCGAAAAGGGCGAGCCCACCAAGGAAATCTGGTTCTACGAGCACCGCGTGCCCGAGGGCCAGAAGGCTTACTCCATGACCAGGCCGATCAAGCTCGAGCACCTCCAGCCCTGCATCGAGTGGTGGGACCAGCGCGAGGAGAACGGCGTCGCCTGGAAGGTCACCATCGAAGAGATCAAGGACCGGGGCTACAACCTCGACTTCAAAAACCCCCACGTCGAGGACGAAGACCACGGCGACCCCGAAGAGCTGCTCGCCAAGCTTCAAGAGAGCGAGGCGACGGCCGCCGAGCTGCGCGACAAACTCAAGGCCATCTTGGAGGAGGCGTTGCTGCGATGAACGCGGATCGCCTGCTGCAGCACTTCGAGCAGATCAGCGAGGCACCCGATGCGGTGGCGAGATTGCGGGCCTTTGTAGTCAAGGCGGCGATCTCGGGTCATTTTGCCGGCACCTTGGACGCGTCCGAGTGGAGGCCCTGCACCATTGCAGAATGCGCCACAATCTGGAACGGAAGGGCCTACAAAAGACAAGAACTCCTGTCACAAGGAACCCCAATCATCCGAATCCAGAACCTCAACCAAAGTGATTCGTGGTACTACTCGGACCTCAACCTCGGGGAAGAGAAGTATTGCAACAAAGGAGACTTGCTCTACGCATGGTCTGGGACTTTCGGACCGTATATTTGGAAGGGTGGGAAGTGCATTTACCATTACCATATTTGGAAACTTAATCTCAAAGACCATGTGGACAAGCGATATTTTTTCTACGTGCTCAGCGGATTAACTGCCGATATTAAGGCGGAGGCTCACGGCCTAATGCTCCCGCACATGACAAAGAAGCGCATGGAGGCCTGGCCGTTGTCTCTGCCCGCCCTAGCCGAACAACACCGCATCGTCGCCAAGGTGGACGAGCTCATGGCCTTGTGCAGCGAGCTCGAGGCGGCACAGACCACGCGCGAAAAACGCCGCGATCGTCTCGTGGCAGCCACTCTCCACCGCCTCAACAACGGTGACGCCGAACCCGAATCCGAAGCCACCTTCAAACGGAACGCCGGCTTCTACTTCAACCACCTCCCACGCCTCACCACCAAACCCGAGCACATAGAACAACTACGGCAGGCCATCCTCAACCTTGCTGTGCGTGGGAAGCTGGTCGAGCAGGATCCGGAGGATGAGCCTGCCGCTGACATTTTGACCAGAATCGCTGAGGCAAGAGCGCAGATCCAAGGCAACGCAGAAAGGGTGAAGAAAGGCCGTTTGCCGATGAAAGCGGCCACACAAACGCCAAGTGGTTGGGAGGTGGTGCCGTTTGACGATCTGTTGTTTGAACTGCGGACCGGTCCGTTCGGAAGTTCTCTGCATAAAAAGGACTACGTGGTCGGTGGTACCCCCGTGGTTAACCCAGCATCGATTCAGAACGGTCGAATTGTGCCGATTGCCAAAATGGCGGTTGGGCCCAAGACACTTGAGCGGTTGGCAACCTTCAAACTTCGGAGAGACGACGTCGTAATGGCGCGCCGGGGAGAGATGGGTCGGTGCGCGGTGGTCTCTGATGGGGAAGCAGGTTGGCTGTGTGGCACCGGTAGCCTCATTCTGCGGTTTACCCATGACGTTTTTTCGGATTTCATAGTCAAGTTAATGGCTGCACCGGTTAGCCGAGAGTATCTTGGTGGCGCGTCGGTTGGTGCCACAATGCAAAATCTCAATCAGCGAATTCTCCGTGAAATGCCAGTTGGTGTCCCACCCCTCGCCGAGCAAAACCGGATCGTAGAAAAAGTGGACGAGCTAATGGCCCTGTGCGATGAGTTGAAAAACTCTATTGGCCGCGCCGCAAACAACCGCGGCCTGCTGCTTGAGCCCATCCTTGAACTGTCCCATACTACTGGCGCTGTGCCGGGAGCAGCCTGATGACCGATTTCGATCCTGCATACCGCGGTGCCCGCTCCTACAAGTGTGTTCTGCACCTTCACGCACCAGCCGATGGGCGGCTGTGGCCCGGGGAAAAATTACCTTCTTGGAAAGAGGAACAGAAGGCAGCCAAAGGCGCCAAGCACCGACTTCGGCAGCCCCTTGTCCCAATTGGCGGGAATGCAATACCCTATCTGCCAGCTAGCGCGGTGAGCCTATGATGACCAGAGGAATCCGGATCCTCGAAGTTCGCGCGAGGAACTACCGATCGCTGCATAAGGCACATCCGTGGTCAGACGATTCCGACGATCTTGGGTTCAAATCGTCGGAATCGTCTGACCTGGCACGGATGCGATGCCGGCACGGATGCGATGCCGGCCGTGCATAGCTGGAAGTGGTGAGGCGCCGAAAAGAACTGTCTTCGGCGATTGATCGATTGCTGGGAGGATCCCCAGGGAAACCAGGTGATTGGCGATAGATTGCCGCTGGCGGACGAGGCGAAGATAAAGTAGGGAGGCAGAATGTTAGAGGATACTCAGAAGGCTGGGCAGGCATCGACCGTTGCCACAACAGATCCGCCTTCGGACCCACGGCTACCCTGCCCTTACCGCCAGACGATGCTTCTGCGGCAAGCCTTGTCGCCAGACAAGATGCGCATCGGTTTCTTGCTTGGCGCAGGTTGCCCAGTATCGATTCGGGTACCTCGCGGTGACAAGACGCGGCCACTTATTCCCGATATCGAGGGATTGACTAACGCTGTCCGGAATAAGATGGGGGCTTCGACAAAGCACGAGAGCTCGTTTACCACGGTCCAAAAACTCCTCGAGGAAGGCTATGCAAACAGGCCTACCATCGAAGATATCCTGAGCAGGGTCCGGGGTATTATTGACGTGGTCGGCAACACCACGTTCGAAGGAATGTCCAAGGATGATCTCATTGAGCTCGATACGGCACTGTGCACCGAGATCACCGAGATCATGCGGGTCCGCTTGCCTTCGCGGGATACACCGTACCACCATTTGGCCTCATGGATTGGCTCGATTCCACGTTCTCATCCCGTGGAGGTATTCACCACTAACTACGACCTATTGATGGAGCAGGCACTTGTAGAATGTAGCGTTCCGTTTTTTGACGGGTTCTCCGGCTCCGATCGTTCGTTTTTCGACACACCTTCTATGGAGCAAGACAGGTTTCCTCCTCAAGATCAACTCCCTTCCCGATGGGCGAGGTTCTGGAAGCTGCATGGCTCGATCAACTGGTGGCGGACACCTGACGGTGAGGTTCAACGGAGGGCAGAGTCTGACGAAGGGGACTCCCAGATGATCCACCCTTCTCACCTCAAATATGATCAAAGCCGTATGATGCCGTATCTTGCGATGCAAGATCGGCTCCGCTCCTTTCTCTCCCGCGGACAGGCCGTCTTGGTGACCAGCGGGTATTCCTTCTCTGACGAGCACCTGAACCAGGTAATCTTGCAGGGTCTTGGCGGGAATCCCACGGCGGTCTGTTTCGGCCTTCTTTTTGGGGACAGAAAAAAAGCGGCTTCAGCGGTTGCGATGGCGGGAAACCGAGGAAACCTTCGCCTCCTTGGGATCGACGGCAGCGTGCTCGGTAGGATTGACCGGGATTGGCATGCCGACCCGAAGACGGAGCACGAATTCCACGGTACGGCAGTCTACGAGGGGAGACTGGACGATCGCACTGAGGCACCGGACGAACGCTGCAAGTTCCTGCTCGGCGATTTCAAGGCCTTCGGAGAATTCCTGGCTGACCAGCTAGCAAGTCACGGCCATGACGATGGAAACGATGATGCCGCGTGATCCTACCCTCATCGGGACAGTGCAGAACGTCGATGGTGCAACCGTCAACATCGAACTCACAGACGAGACTGCTACAGGTCTGAGTTTCGTTGATGGCGAGAGCTATCGAATTGGGCAAGTCGGCAGTTTTGTTCGCATCCCTTTAGGGCACGTGGATCTTTATGGTGTGGTGTCAAGGGTTGGGGCGGGCGCCGCACCGCCTCGTGAGAGTGAGGTGAACTACTACGGCAGGCGGTGGTTAACTGTTCAACTGGTAGGCGAGGGGCGCCGGGGCGGCCGTTTTGCGCGGGGCGTGTCCCAGCATCCCACCATTGACGACCGTGCTCACATCGTGACCGAGAAAGACCTGCGCTCGATTTACGGACCAGGAGAACTCACTGATTTCGTTCAGATTGGGCACTTGGCAAGCGCAGAGTCGATCCCCGCGTTAGTCGATATCACGAAACTTGTCACTCGTCACTCCGCCATCGTAGGGACCACTGGAGCGGGGAAATCGCATACGGTGGCGGGCATATTGCACGCGCTGGCGGACAAAGAGCAATATCCATCAGCCCGTATAGTGGTTCTCGACATTCACGGCGAGTACGGACGTGCGCTGAAGTCGAAGGCGACACTCTTTCGGGTTGATGCGGAAATCGAGAAGGGCGAATGCCCGCTCTACGTCCCCTACTGGGCCCTCGAATTTGAGGAATTCGTGAAGATCAGCATGGGGAGCTCCGAGGCAAAAGAGAAAGGGCAAATTCAAGACCGATTCGTCGCGGCGAAAAAGGCCTCGTTTGGCAAGTACCCGAAGGCTGGATTGACGAAGGATCGGGTGAGCGTGGATTCGCTTGTCCCGTTTAGTGTTCATCAGTTCTGGTATGACCTACATTGCGAGATGGCAGCGACCCACGTAGAAGAAAAGGGAAAGGCGCAGAGTCAGGAGACGTGGGCGCTAGAAAAGGACCCGGACTCGGGCAGGGTTCTTGTCGGCGACCCGATGGCAGTGGTCCCGCCGACCTTTCGTGCAATTAAGAACATCGCAGGCGATGACGAGAAGATCCGGTTGAGCAACAGTACCCTCTCTGTACGAAAACAGGTGGAGATTCTGGCATCGAAGCTGCGCGATCCTCGATTCAATTTCATGTTCCGGCCGGGAGACTGGCTACCATCGCAAGATGGGAAAGTCGAGGCCGACCTCGATCGCCTGATTGAAGATTGGGTGGGCAGAGAAGAGCCGATCTCTGTCCTCGACCTGTCTGGAATACCACCAGCCGTTCTGAAGGATCTCATCGGAGCGCTGCTCAGGATTCTTTATAGTGCGATGTTCTGGGCGAGGAACAGGTCGGAGGGCGGCCGCGAACGCCCACTACTGTTCGTTCTTGAGGAAGCCCACACCTACCTCGGGAAAGGTGAGAGCGGGTCCGCCGCGGACGCGGTTATGCGAATCGTTAAGGAGGGTCGCAAATACGGGGTCGGAGTGATGTTAATCAGCCAGCGTCCCTCCGAAATCGATGCGACCATTCTGTCGCAGTGTGGCACAATCATCGCCATGCGGTTGGCGAACGACACTGATCGCGGCCATATCACTGGCGCTGCGTCCGACAATCTCAAGGGCCTGTTCGATATGCTCCCTGTCCTTCGGACCGGCGAAGCGATCATCGTTGGCGAGGGCGTTAGTCTCCCGATCCGTACGCTGATCGATCGGCTACCAGAGGATCAGCGTCCCGACAGTGACGACCCGCGTGTTGTGGACCGGATGACGTACGAAATGAGGAATGGCGAGAAGGCCCCAGGCGGTCCAGAAGGACCCGGCGGCTGGAACCGCGGACGCGAGCCCGGTGACTACGCTGGTGTTGTCGAACACATGCGCAGGCAAGATCCGCACTTCAGGCAAACGATGAAGGGTGAAGAAGTGCCGGAGGACGACCCCGAAAAAGGAGCAGGTTAATGGGCTGGATAGAATCCCCCGAGTCGTCGAGCATCGCCCGTTTCCGCTACCACAGCGAAACGAATATCCTAGAAATCGAGTTCCTGAAGGGTCGTACCTATCAGTATTTTGACGTTCCGGAGGCTGTTTTCGAGGGAATGCAGAGCGCGCCGTCAAAGGGCCAATACCTCGCGCATATCATTAAGGGTGTTTATAGGTACGCGCGTGCGTAGCATCATAGCTCCAATGGCGAAGAGTTAGGCTATTCATGGACGAGCTGCTCAAGCTTGAGACCCTGTCCCTGTTTCTCGTCTTCGTCATGCCCGGGTTCGTGGCCATCAAAGCCCACGACTAAAGGTGCCAGTCACGTTATTCCGCTATTGTGGTGAGAGCGTTGGGCGAGGCGGAAGAAAGTGGATATGCCGAGGCACAATCTGCATCTTCGGAGGGCGGCGTGTACCACGTGTACAGCCGT
>SDBS01008276.1_pt1 | contig 10061 bp, 10 predicted proteins | sample 2277091 | NCBI WGS metagenome assembly SDBS01 (sample SAMN10404972, study PRJNA504765) | marine sediment metagenome | isolation source: marine sediment core GS10_PC15, 163 cmbsf | place: Arctic Ocean: Southern Knipovich Ridge | collected 2010 | reverse complement strand
AACAATATGTTTCGGTCATGGCAGGTTGGGGTGGAGCCTATGGCGTCAACGTAGGCCTTCGAGGAGCCTTGGGTCCCAGGACGCTTCTGACGTTTGCTCTCGAAGGAAAACAAAGCCTCCCTCAACCCACGGAGCTCGCGCGCCGGCCGCCGGACGATCCCATCGAAGTACGAGTTTCGATGGAGACCTTAAACGAAGGCCGCTGGCTCTACCATCACTGGTGCGATCGCTGCCACGGCGGGCAGGGAGTCAGTGGTGGGATCATCTCCGATCTACGCTACTCCGATCCTGAGATTTTCGAGATGTATGCCGATATCGTTCTCGAGGGAGCTCTGGGAGAGCTTGGGATGCCTTCTTACGAGAGGTGGCTGACGAAACGGGACGTAGAGGCGATCCGCGGGTACGTTCAGACGCGTGCAGCCGAATTGGCATCGACCCAATAAAGTCTTTATTTTTAACCACTTCTGGGTACGACCCTGCGAGAACGTTAGACCTGCATGGGGTGGATCTTTGGCCTTGGAGAGGCAAAGTTGCGTCTTCCCCCATCTGCCGCGAAGTGATACACTCTCGCTAATCAGAGTTGACGGTCAGGCCAGCATAACCGAGCAGAGGAGCCGCGCAAGCGGAGTAGACTGAAGACAAAGCGCAGGAGGTACCGAAGATGGCGGATCTAGAAGGTTATGCAGGAAAGCTTTTAGACGTGAACCTGACGACGCAATCGAGCCGGACCGTGACCCTGGATCCGACGCTGGCCAGGGAATACGTTGGCGGCCGAGCACTGGGAGTGAGACTGCTCTGGGACGAGCTGGGCTCCCGTTGGAATGATGTCGACCCCTTGTCGCCGGAGTCTCCTTTTTATCTCACGGTCGGGCCGCTCAATGGCTATTGTGCAGGCAAGACCAATGCGACCCATAAGTCCCCCCTTAGTGGAGGGGCTGTTGCTTCACAAATCAGCGGGGATATGAACGCTGCGATCCGCTTTGCAGGTTACGACGGCATCGTCATTAGAGGCCGGTCCGCCAGTCCCGTTTACCTCTACATTGAAGACGACAAGGTCGAGTTTCGAGAGGCCAGATCCCTTTGGGGAATGGATACCAAGGAGACGCACCGGTTGCTGTTGGCCGATACCGACCCGATGACTCAATTTCTGTACATCGGTCCAGCCGGCGAGAAAAAGGTTTTGTTTTCGGCGGTGATGTCGAACTGGTACAAGGCCTTGGGCCGGGGAGGCTCCGGCGCGATATGGGGCTCCAAGAACCTGAAGGCGCTTGCCTTGAAAGGCACCGGGCCTGCTCCTGCGATAACCGATTCGCGAAAGATGACCAGCTTGATGGGCAAGCTGAGAACGGATGTCTTGGTCGGGCGGGCCGGGATGCACGAATACGGTACCGCTCGCGGTATCTATGGTACCGGGAACGTGAGAAGCTCCGAACCGGTCTTGAATTGGCAGGAAGAGTGGCACGATGAGAAGGCGATTCAGGGCGAGTTCTTTGCCGCCGAACAGTGGCAACGGCGTTACTGGTCGGACTATGCCTGCACGGTGGCCTGCGCCAAGATCGGCCGGATCAAGCAAGGCAAGCACGCCGGCGAGATCACGGAGCTGCCGGACTACGAAGGCGGCGCTTTTTGTGGTCCCAACTTCGGAATCTACAACATCCAGGATATCCCTCACCTGTGCGATGTGTACGACACGTTGGGGCTCGACGTCATCAGCGGTGGGGCGGTGCTCGGCTTTGCGGCGGAGCTCTACCAGCGCGGTATTTTGACCAAGGCCGACTTTGGTGGTGTTGAGCTGAACTGGGGCGATGCCGAAGCCTTCGAACATGTGATCGACATGGTCGCCAATCGGGAGGGAATCGGCAACGTCCTGGCCGAAGGATGCTTGAAGGCCGCCAACATCATCGGTAAGGACTCGATCAAATATGCGGTTCAAACAAAGGGCATCGAGGAAGGTGCCCACGGTGTCCGCAGCCGTCAGGACAAGAGTTACATTGCTTATCCCCTCTGCACTCAGGGCGGCGATCACACGTCTACCGCCAACTTGACCACCGAATCCAGTATCCTGAATGACACGCTGGTCCTGTGTGGTTTCTGGAGAGCATCGACCGAAACCAAGCTGGAGCTTCTCAATGCCTCCACCGGCTTTGGTGTCACTCAGCAAGAGCTGGACGACGTCCTCATGCAGAGGTGGTGCACGCTGCAGTGGTCGACGCTCCAGGTGCATGGCTGGAGACACGAGGACAACACCAATCCCCCACGCTTTTTCGAACCCTTGGGGACGGGGCCGTACAAGGGCGAAAAGGTCGACTACGCAGAAGAACAAGAGAAGATACAGGAAGCCTACAAGGCGCGCGGCTGGGATGCTATGGGCGTCCCCACCACGGAGACACTGGACAGGTTGGGACTGTCGTTTCTGGACGAAGCCCTGGTGCCTTGCCGGGCGACCTAGCAAGCGGTTCAAAACGGTTTTCTTGCTTCGGATCGGTGTCGCTGCGGCGTCTGCCTAGTGAAACCGACCTACTAAATTGACGCACTTGCTCCTGTTGCGACTTCCTGATACGCTGCAGCTACGGTATTTGGAGGAGCTCCGATGAGATTTCTAGCGAGTGTGGTTCTCGTCATCTTGTTTCTGGCCGGGTCCGCCCTTGCCCAAGTGGGTCAATGGCAAACCACAGAAAAAGGGATATCTATAAAGGCCAAAGACTACCGACATGAGATTTCGGTGAAGAACAACGGCGGGGTCCTTTCTTTCATCGTTACCAGTCCTCAATATCTGAAGACCCAACCTGAGAAGATCAAGGCGACGATCCGATTCGACGCCGCCAGGCCCCAGAGCTTCGAAATGGTCAACGTCAAACGAACTACAGCAGTTGTCACCGACCAGAAGGCACGGTCGTTGATTGAACAGTTGGCAGGTGCCAAGAAGTTGCATATTCGCTTGTACTCTCACGACGAGCGCTATTGTGATGATCTAGTCTTTGACAACACCTTCCTTGATCTGCCGGCAAACACGTCGGAAGTCATTGGCAAAGTACTCCGCAGCTCGACCTCCGGTCAGTAAATCTTGAGATAGCTTCCGGGCCTCCGGCTTCAGGCGCCTACGGCCTCCCACTTTCCCTCGACCTTCCTGTAAACGTTTTCACACCTCGAGTCGTCCAAGTTTGTATAAAGTGGCGTGCAGCACAAGCCACGAGAGGTCTCGCCATGGACAAGCTGTTGCAAGATATCGGCTTCGGCTTCCGGGTGCTTCAACGGAATGCCGGGTTCACCCTGGTGGCTTCACTGGCCCTGGCCCTGGGCATTGGCGCCAGCAGCGCCATCTTCAGCGTAGTGGATGCGGTGCTCCTACGCCCGCTCCCCTACCAAGACCCTGAACGGCTCGTCTGGGTGTGGGAAAAGTCGCCTAAAGGGCTGAGAGGCAACGTGGCTTCGGCAAACTTCGTGGACTGGCACGACCAGAGCACTGTCTTCGAAGGGATTTGCGCCACCGCCTATGCCACTTTCATCCTCTCAGGCTCCGACCAGCCGGAGCAGTTTTCCGGCTCCCGCGTTTCGGTGGACTTCTTTGAAACTCTTGGCGTCGAGCCTTTCCTCGGACGCACATTCGTTGCCGAGGAAGGTGAACCGGGCCGCGACAAGGTCGTGATTTTGAGTCACGATTTGTGGCAGAGCCGATTCGGCTCGGACCCCGATCTCATCGGCCAACCGCTTACACTCAACGACGAAAGATTCACGGTGGTGGGTGTCCTTCCACCGGGCTTCCGATTTCGCAGCGAGAGATACCAGGTGTGGGCTCCGTTCGCCGTTGACCGAAGCACCGTCACACGCAATTTTCGCTACCTGAAGGTCGTTGCCCGTCTGAAACCGGGTGTCGGTATCGAGCAAGCCGGCGCCGAAATGGAAACGATCGCTGCCCAAATTGCTGAGGCTTATCCTAAGGCTCAAAAAGACCGCAGCGTTTACATCGAGCCTCTCCAGCAGTGGCTCGTTCGCCCTGAATTGCGTGAGAGCCTGTTTGTTTTGTTTGGGGCGGTTGGCTTCCTGCTTTTAATTGCTTGCGTCAACGTCTCCAACCTCTTGCTGGTGCGGGCTACATCCCGTCAGCGGGAAATCGCTATAAGGTGCTCTCTTGGTGCGGGTCGAATGCGGCTCATCCGGCAACTGCTCACCGAGAGTTTGATCCTTGCTTTTCTCGGCGGCGGGCTGGCGGTCCTGATGACCTACGGATTCGTGAAGGCGTTTCCGTTTATCTTTCCCGCCGTTTCTCTACCTGCGGCGGCAAGGCTGGAAGTAGACAGCCGGGTGTTGCTGTTCACGCTCGTCGTTGCCTTGTTGACCACAATTTTCTTCGGACTGGCCCCTGCTTGGCAGGCCTCTCGGACCAAGCCCATAAGCTTCTTGAAAGAAGGCGGACATGCGTTGACCGGTGTGGCGTCCGGCCACCGTTTTCGGCGAGCGTTGGTTGTTGCCGAGGTGGCTCTGGCGTTGGTGTTGCTCACCGGTGCCGGGCTCATGATGAAAAGCCTTCTCCGCATCTATGAAGTGGACCCAGGGATTCGTCCCCAAAATGTCCTTACTATGGACATCAACTTGTCTGGTACGAAGTATTCTGATGCACCCAGGATCCTTGCTTTTTATCGTGAAGCACTGCGCCGCATCGAAGCGCTTCCCGGCGTCCGCTCGGCTGGAATTACCACGACGCTGCCTTTGCAGGGCTCGAGGCTCGCTTTTCCCATCGAGGTTGAAGGGGCCTTGGAAGGATCTTCCCGAGGCTCGGCCCCCTGCTTTCAGCAGGTGAGTCCGGGGTATTTCAGCGCCGTGGGAATTCAACTGCTCCAAGGACGTTTGTTCGCCGCGGGTGACAACGAGAATGCCGCTCGTGTTGCCATTGTGAACAAGAGGTTCGCCAAGCGGTTTTTTCCCGACGGGGAGGTTCTCGGGAGAACGTTCAAGGCCCCTTCCCGGTCCCCCCACAAAACCGAGCTAGGCCCGCCCGAGACGTGGACCATCGTGGGAGTCATCAAAAACGTCCAGGCCTATGGATTACTCGATGACCAAACGGTGGAAGTGTATTTGCCGTATCCCCAAAACGTGCCGAGCTTTGTTGCATTGGCTGTACGCACCGAGTCGGAGCCTCGAGGCCTGGAGCGCCAGGTACGGGAAGCCATTCTCTCGGTTGATCGGGACCAGCCGGTGACCCAGGTCGCCACCATGGAGGAACTCGTAGCCCGTTCCGCTTCCCAACCCGAGTTTCGAAGCCGGCTGCTCGGCTTGCTCGCCTCGCTCGCTTTGATTCTTGCGACCCTCGGTATCTACGGGGTGATGTCCTACTCGGTTGCCGAGCGTACCCACGAGATCGGGATCCGGGTGGCACTTGGCGCCCAGCGGGGCGAAATCCTTCGCTTCGTCTTGAGCCAGGCGTTGACGACCACCTTTCTCGGCATCGGCATCGGGGTGGCGGCCGCGCTCGGTCTCACCCGACTCATCTCCAGCGTCTTGTACGGAGTGACTCCAACCGACCCGTTGACATTCGTCGCCGTTGTGACCGTCCTGACCGTTGTGGCTGGTTTGGCAAGCTATCTCCCGGCACGGCGAGCCTCCAAAGTGGATCCTATTGTTGCTCTCCGGTACGAATAAAAGCGATCTGCCTCAAGCAGAACCGTCCGAAAAATGCTCACCCAGGTTTTTTGATGTTCAGGAGATCGCTTATGATTAACTACGGAGGGCAATCTCCATGAGGCAGCCAAGAAATCCGTTTCATCCTGGCGAAATTCTCGCCGAGGAGTTCTTGAAACCCGCAGGCATCACACAGACCGCCTTGGCAGAGGAAATTGGATGGACGCGGGCGCGCCTCAACGAGCTCATCAATGGAAAGCGGGGGTGCGCTGGATCTCGCTGAAGCGCTAGGCACCACGGCCAAATTGTGGATGAATCTGCAGGCTACCTACGACCTGCATAGGGCGTATAACGAAGAAAGCAGCTGGCGTAAAGCCCGAATCCACCCCCCTGTACAAATGCCTCTAAAAATCGAGGTAACTGCTCTATTGACAAGAATTCTGGACCATCCGATGTTATGAGTGATCCCTTCTTTCTGGATTGACGGGGAGCAGAGTGTATCAGTTATGAAACGCAATTTGCCGATAATCTTGGCAGTGCTTGTCAGCCTTCTCGGGGTTCAACTCCAAGTTGAATCGTCCAAACGAAGTGATCGAGGTGTCACTCGGGACCGACTCCCAGAACAAAACCTGAGGATTCTTCAGCGCGTGAGCATTACCGCGCTGGTCGAGGGCATGTCTGGCCACCATGGTGTGCTGGGAGAATGGGGCGTTTCATTTTTGGTCGAGACGGATCAAGAGCAAATACTGTTCGATACCGGCCCAGGGCGCACCCTCCTTTACAACGCTATGGAGTTGAGACTCGACCTCAGCAAAACCGATGCGATTGTCATCAGTCACGCCCACCGGGACCATATTGGTGGAATCAAAAAAGCACTCGATGTTTGTAGCCCGGTCGACCTCTACGCACATCCTGCTGCTTTTCAGGTCCGATACTGGAAATCGTCCTCTCAAATCCTGAAGATGGCTCCTCCCCTCTCGAGGCAACAAGTGCGCGATCGCGCACGAACCCTTGTTGAAACGATCCAGCCCACCCGTGTTTCCGATGGAGCGATGGTGACCGGGCAGATCCCAAGGCTGAATGACTTTGAAAGCACCGGGGCGCTCGAAAACGCGTATCTGGATGAAGGGCTAGAGATCCCAGACGAGATTTGGGACGATCAAGCCCTGTTCTTTCGAGTGCCTGAGGGCTTGGTGATCGTGCTCGGATGCGGCCATGCAGGAGTGGTCAACACGATGCAATATGTTTGCGAGATTATGGGAGAAGATAAAATCCATGCGGTGATTGGGGGTACGCACCTACTTGGCGCTTCTCCCCGTCGCCTTGAAAAAACGATAGAAGCCTTCAAGGAATACGACGTACAAAAGATCATGCTGACGCACTGCACAGGCCTGGACGCCTATGCCGAGATCTCAAACGCCATTCCCGGTCGATGCAGTTGGCCGACCAGCGGAACCAAAATCCGCTTTGGACAAAAATACCACCAGAGATCCCGTGACAAGGTGGCGGAGTGAAGACTGGATGGACTTGCCCTTTGGCCCATAGCCCGTCTTCCCTAACTCTCTGTCGCCTTTGACTTTCTACCTCGAAAAGAATTATCCTCACGCCTGTAAATCGAGGTCCTCGATGTTCGGACAGACACTCTCGCACTACAGGGTGGCGGGATCATGACTCTGCAGAGCGGTTCACGCCTCGGGCCGTACGAGATCCTCTCGCTCATTGGAGCCGGGGGGATGGGGGACGTCTATAAGCTCGCGACACGAAACTGAGCCGTGAGGTAGCTATCAAAGTCCTGCCGGAAACCTTTTCTCAGGAAAAAGAGCGGCTGGCTCGTTTCGAGCGTGAAGCCCGCCTCCTCGCTTCACTGAATCACCCCAACATAGCGACTATCTACGATCTCGAAGAGTTCGGCGGCGTTCACTTTCTGGTGCTGGAGTTCGTGCCGGGAGAGACGTTGGCCGAGCGTATCAAACGAGGCCCAATTTCTATTGATGATATCCTCATCCTTTTTAAGCAAATAGCTGAAGCTCTGGAAGCGGCACACCAAAAAGGGATCATGCACCGCGACTTGAAGCCTGCCAACATCAAAGTCACCCCGGAAGGCAAGGTGAAGGTGCTGGATTTCGGGTTGGCCAAGGCGCTTGTAGGCGATTCATCAAATCAAAATCTTTCGGAGTCTCCAACGATTACAAGGGATGCCACCGGAATCGGCGTTCTTCTTGGAACCGCTCCGTAGATGAGCCCCGAGCAAGCTCGGGGCAAACCAGTCGATCAAAGAACAGATATCTGGGCGTTTGGCTGCTGTCTTTACGAAGCACTGACCGGCAAAGTGGCTTTTCTTGGAGAGACGGTTTCAGACACGATAGTCGGCATTCTCAAACAGGAGCCTCAGTGGCAAGCACTGCCTCAGGGGACCCCTTCGACCGTGCACCGTCTCCTACGTCGCTGTCTCACGAAAGACATGAGCCATCGTCTTCAGCACATTGGCGACGCCCGAATCGAGATCGAGGAGGCAGTCGCTGGTTCGCCTGAACCAGCAGAGCCGTCCGCACATCGCTACCTTCCGGTTTGGCGCAGGGCTTTACCCTGGGGCGTGGCGGCTATCGCGGTGACGGCTGCAGTCGTCTCCTGGATCGGTGGTCCTTCGATTCCAGTGGACACTCCTGCGACGGGTCGGTTCACTTTGGAGCTTACCGCGGATCAGCACGTCGTAATGGATATGGATGAGCTGATGATGAGAGTTTCGCGAGACGGCCGGAGGATTGTGTGGATAGGAGTGGGACAGTGCTCTCTGGAAGATTCCAATGGAAGGGGGTGTCCCCACCAAACTCTTCCAAAGCGAGTCAGCTACGGGAATCTGGTCTATGGCTTGGGGAGAGAATGATGAGATCATTATCGGCCTTGCTCATTCGGGGCTTGTGCGAATTCCGGCCAGTGGAGGTGACCCGGATGTGGTGACCAGCTTAGACCGCGAGCAGAGGGAAGTCGCCCACTACCGACCCGATCTGCTTCCTGAGAACCGAGGGATTCTTTTTGCCGTCGGCGTTGGTAACATACAGGACCAACGTGTGGTAGTGCTCGACTACGAAACCGGCGAGCGCCGAGTACTCGTTGACGATGCTTCTTTGGCCCAGTACGTGTCCAGTGGTCATCTCCTTTTTGCCCGCGATGAAACGCTTTACGCTGTTACCTTTGATCCTGAGCGGCTGGAGGTAACCGGCCCGGAAACACCGGTCCTGTCGGAGCTCCAGATGGATACTCTCACGGGTTTAGTGGGGCAGTTCAGCATTTCCCGGACGGGGACGCTGATCTACATTCCCGGAGATCAAGGCTTCGGAGAGAAACGCCTGGCTTGGGTGGATTGCCCCGGGGAAGGAAAGAGTTCCTGCCAATGGAACCTGGGGCCTATACGGAGCCGCGAATGTCTCCGGGTGGTGGTGAGCTCGCAATCATTCATCGTAGCGGGCATACCCGACACATCGCACTATATGATCTGAACCGCAAGGTCCTCAGTCAGTTTACGTTTGCCGGGAGTAGCAATAATGCACCAGTATGGAATCCAGAGGGCACGAGAATAGCCTTTTGCTCAAATCGAGCCGGCCAGTGGAACCTTTATGTTGCGCCGTTGGCTGGCGATACTCTCTCGTTATGTTTGCAGGAGAGCGAGAGCATACAGTATCCCCAGTCGTGGTCGCCAGATGGAACCTTTCTCGCCTATGGCGAGCGCTCGGCCACGGACCAATTCGACGTGTGGCTTCGACCGATGGGAGATCAATCCTCGAAGCCGATCCCCCTCCTTGCTGGCGGATTCAATGAAGCCGGGGCGAGGTTCTCACCCAAGGCGGATTTGATCGCTTACGTGTCGGGATAAGAAGGGCAGCCTGAAGTTTTCGTGCGGGAGTTCATCCGCGACGCCGTGGAATCGGGACGCAAAATTAAAGTGTCGCGGGCCGGCGGTTGGGAACCAGTATGGTCCCCCGACGGTCGCGAGCTGTTTTATCGCAATCTCTCCGGCGATCAACTTCTCTCGGTAAATATCCAAACCGAGCCCGATGTCGAGATCGGAGAAGAAAAGACCGTCCTTGATGGACTTGAGATGCCTGCGCCTGGATGGCTCGGTGGATTTATTTCTTACGACGTAGCGCCCGAAGGGGACAAGTTCCTGATGATCCTCGAGGAGGAGCGCCCAGAGACCATGACGCTCGTCGTCGTTCAAAATTGGCTGGAGGAATTGAAGCAACTCGTTCCAACAAATTGATATGACACTTATTCCCGGCACACAACTCGGATCCTACGAGATAAGCTCCCTTCTCGGCTCCGGTGGCATGGGGCAACCTGGCAATGGTTGCCTGTCGAGAGGGAACCCGCCGTAGGCGGGCAAGCCCTCCTGAGTAAGGCCTAGTCAGCCGCTCAGTAGTGTAACGACCGAAAGCGAAAGCTGGAAG
>SDBS01008274.1_pt1 | contig 10062 bp, 8 predicted proteins | sample 2277091 | NCBI WGS metagenome assembly SDBS01 (sample SAMN10404972, study PRJNA504765) | marine sediment metagenome | isolation source: marine sediment core GS10_PC15, 163 cmbsf | place: Arctic Ocean: Southern Knipovich Ridge | collected 2010 | reverse complement strand
CGGGAGGTTCTTGCCAATCATTTTCGCTTAAATCATCCTTATCCGACATGCGCAGAAATTGCTTACGACGGGACATGTCCGCCACTTTTCAAAAACGGATTAACTCTGTTTCCATAATACGCCGGAGGATCGTCGGATTTGCTCCTCCGGCAGTCGATAGAAGTTGGCATTGTCAGCGGATAACGCCCACTGGTCAAGCAAAACCTATCGTCAGAGAATCCATATAACATTAAAAAAAACAGCCAGAGGCAATTACCTCCGGCTGTGATTATCCAATATGTTTTAATGGGCGACTTACATCTTAGTGGTAAAAATGCCTCTCGCCGGTGAAAATCATCGCCAGGCCAAGCTCATTGGCCTTTGCGATAACGTCTTCGTCCTTCTTTGCTCCACCTGGCTCGATCACGGCCGTGGCTCCTGCTTCGGCAGCCCAGTCGAGGCTGTCGGGGAATGGGAAAAACGCATCCGAGGCAAGCACGCAGCCGGCCGGGTCAACCTCTGACCCGCCGCCATACGCACTGGCGATCTGAGAGGCCAGTCTCGCTGAATTTACCCGGCTCATCTGCCCTGCACCCGCACCTAGCAGGGTCATATCCTTGGCCAGGACAATCGCGTTGGATTTAACGTGCTTGCAGACTACCCAAGCAAACTTCAGGTCGTCCATTTCACGCTGATCTGGCTGGCGCTTGGTAACGACCTTCCAGTTAGAGGTATCCTTACCGGCCATGTCTCGATCCTGGATAAGCATCCCGCCGACGACATACTTAAGGTACTTTTCCTTGTTCCGCGTGCCGGTAAGAGGCGGTGATTCAAGAAGCCTCACGTTAGGCCCCCAACCCTCACGGGCCTGGATCGTCTCGACAAATCCATCTTCAAAGCCCGGCGCGATGACGATTTCTGCATAAAAGCCGCCTGCGCCGCGGTCCTTACCCCACCGCTTGTAGGTTTCGGTAATGGCCTTTGCGAGGTCAACCGTTGCGGGCCTGTTCAGTGCGATAATCCCGCCCATAGCAGCGTTGACGTCGCCGAAGTAGGCCTTGCGGTAAGCTTCGACCAGATCGTCCTCGACGGCACAGCCGGCGGGGTTGGCGTGTTTGATAACAGCCACGGCCGGGGCGTCGAAATCCTTTACCAATTCAAACGCGCCGTTAGCGTCGAAAAAGTTATTGTAGGAAATCGCCTTGCCGCCAATGAGCTTGGCGTTTGCCACCGATGGCTCGCACTGGTCGGCACTGACGTAGAAGCCTGCACTTTGGTGCGGGTTCTCGCCGTACCTTAGCTCGGAGACCTTGTTGTAGCTGAAACTAATCTTCTCGGGCAGATCCTGGCCAAGCTGTTCGGCGAGGTAGGTTGAAATTGCGGTATCGTACTGGCATGTCATGGCGAAAGCTTCGCGTGCCAGGGCCTGCCTCGTTTGGAAACTGACCGTACCGTCATTGGCGGCCATCTCGCTAAGGATCGCCTCGTACTGGCCGGAATTGGTAACGACCGAAACGTAGCGGTGATTCTTGGCGGCTGATCGAACCATGGTCGGCCCGCCGATATCGATCATTTCAACCGCATCGGCTAGAGTTGCATCGGGCTTGGCGATGGCATCGGTAAACGGATAGAGACCCACGCAGACCAGGTCAATCGGCTCGATGCCGTATTTTTCCATATCCGCCTGGTGATCCGGGTCATCCCGCAGGGCCAGAATGGCTCCGTGGACCTTCGGGTGAAGCGTAACGACGCGATGGCCCAGCATTTCAGGGAAGCCCGTCCACTCGGCGACGTCGCGAACTTTTATGCCCGCAGCTTCAATAGCCCTGGCCGTGCCGCCCGATGAGATGATCTCGACGCCCATCTCAGCAAGCTTGCCTGCGAATTCTGCGATGCCGGTTTTGTCAAAGACACTGATAAGTGCTCGACGAATAGCGGTACCTTCCATGATAACCAATCCTTGATTGTTGAGGGGGAATTTTCAATTATCCAACTCAAGCCGACAGGCCTGAGAAGAACTACTACCGGGGTATGCCTCAAGCCCGTAGCCTGGAAAAGCTATCACTTGGACTGCTTAAGAAATTCTTCGGTTATATATTCTGCATCGGTTGTTCGGACGCAGCGGATCTGCCCGGAAGCGTTTACGCCGTAAATAGCGGGAGCACTCGTGTTTTCGGCGAGGAAATCCATGCCAGACAAATTCAACCCGTAGGCAACCGTTCCAAGCATTTCATCCACCACGAAGAGCCTCTGGTTGGGTCCTATCAGGTAGACCTTTCCATCGATCACCGCGACAACCTTCCTGCCGGCGGGCATGGCCCATCGCAGTCGCCCGTTGACCAGATTCAGTGCGTAGAACTGATCGTCCTGGGCATAAGCAAAAACGCTGTTCTGACTGATCTGGACGGGTGTGCGGATCTGGCCTTCACAGATGAAGGGCTTCCAGAGATTCTGGCCCGTAGCTGAGCCAAAAGCGTAAATTTTATTATCCTCGGCCCCGACGAAACACCCGCGCTGATCGACTGCAAAGGCGGTACTTACCGCTCCACCGGTATGCCTTCGCCAGACGATGTTACTTTCGGTGCCCGTCTTTGCGGCCGTTACCGAGCCATCATGGCCGGCGATAAAAATCAACCCGCCGACTTCGACAATAGGTGCCGACAGCAGGGAAGATGTTGCGACCTTCCAGAGCGGAATTTCCTCTCGCAATGCAATGGCATTACAACGTCCGTCGGTAGAGCCGACATAGAAATTCTTCCCGTCGCAGGCCCCGCCGGTATTGGCTGCAAAGCTGAAGTCAATCTTCCTTACCTGTCGGCCGTCTTTTCTATCCAGCACAAAAACCTGGGACAGTGTGTTTACAAGTACGGCGTCAAATGGTTCGGAAACCTCAAGGGGTGGATCGAGGATATCTGTGATCCCCGGCGTTAGCCCGGTAAGAACAATGCCATCTGCATGAGCAGGCTTAAAGACAGTTTGCGCCTTTCCGGCTACCCTGAAATACCATTTGGTCTGTCCGCTGGCTGCGTCTACGGCCCAGAGATAATTCAAGTTGCTGAGGCAGTAGAGATTTTCGTCCATCAGCCAGACCTGCTCGATTACCTCTTCGGGATGCAGGGGCAAATCCAAAGACCAGTAGTACTTCAGACCCGCTCTTTCAAGCACATCAGGATGCTCGAATGGTTGGACATAGTTATCTGACCCACAGCCCGTCAGTACCACCAGGGCCGAAAGGATCAACGACGAGACAAAGAAGTTTTTAATGCGCATCGACTGCTCCGAAAGAACATCGCTAAAACAAAAAGCACTGAGCACCAAGTCAGGAATCTCAACTTCCCGCTTTCGGCTCGGCTTAAATTACTAGGGATTCATCTCAACGTACTTGCCGAGATCGACCTCGTTATCACTCTCGAAAGCCTGGAGCTTTGCGATCCGCTCCAGATCATCGGAGATCCGCTGGGCAAGCTTGAAGATGTAGGGCCTGCCTTCCATCCGGGCTTTTAGGTCTTCCAACATATCAGACCAACTGCCCTCGTAGAGCTCTCGCTTGAGAACTACCAGCATGCGCTCCTCGCTTGTCAGCTTGGAGACGTAACGCTCTACTTTTTTGTCTACACTGGAGCTGCCAGAAGTCATCCTGGACACCTCTCGCCTGCCGGGTCTAGTTCCATCGATAAAAGCCAATAGGGCATAAACGACAGCAGCCGGCTAGGCATCTATTAATTTAAGGTTACAGCGGTAAATTTTCAACCGTTTAATGATACCTCGGATAGGTTGATTTTGGCTAACCGGCAATACCCAATCGGCCAGATTAGCCCGTCAAGACCACGACAAGGCAAAATCAACATGAAATTCAGTGTTTTTATTGTATCGCCTTATTATACAAAAAGTTGCACCCAATATCTATCCGCCATTTCCCTTTATTCGCATCCAACCGGGCCATCCAAAGACACACAGGAGGGAATTGCGGTCCTAGTATTGTTTGAGGCGATTATTTTTTTAGCGGCCGGGGGGATTTCGTTCTGTGCCCCTGGTGGGGAGAAGACCATGAAACAGATTTATCGTTCATCAACGGATAAAAGGATCGCCGGCGTATGCGGTGGGATCGGCCACATGCTTGGAGTTGATCCCGTCATAATCCGCCTGTTGACAGTGTTCCTGTGCTTTACTCCCTTCGTAGCTGCGGTAGTGGTTACTTATCTGGTCGCGTGGGCTCTTGCTCCGACCAGGGAGTCTATGGAAGCTGCACACGGGCTCGGCATCTAAAGCGCGTCAGTTGCTTTGACGAGACAAGGGCGCGTTTGCCTGTCTGGGCAATCTTGGCGGGTAACTAGTCTGAGAGGAAGATTGATGGCAAAAAAAACTGCTGACAGGAAGGCTGTGAAATCGGCCAAGTCCGAATCGAAGAGTCCTTTTGGTGGCCCTCACACAGGCCACCAACACCATATGTGCGAGTTGGTCCGCAAGCGCGACTTGGCCAGTGCAGCCAAATATGCTAAGGGAGCTAATTACCTCTGCAGAATATGCGGCAGGGCGGCGGCGAAACCTGCGAACCTTTGCGAACCGGTGGAGATCTGATCCGTTAGGGTTCGTTTTTAGGTAGCGACAGGGTGAGTATGCAGTTTTTTTTTAGAGCCCGCAGCAGAACTCGCCTTTATACACCAACGGCGTGAGTATGCAGGTATTTGTTTAGCACCTTGTAGAGGGCATCTTTTTCGATTGGCTTGGCCAGATAATCCGAACAGCCCGCCGCGAGACATTTCAGATCATCCCCCTTGATCGCATTGGCCATTACAGCAATGACAGGAACCGTCAATCCCTGCCGTCTGATTGCTGCGATGGCCTCGAAGCCATTGATGTTGGGCATTTGAATGTCCATTAGAATCAGGTCAAACGACCGCGACAGGGCAAGGTCTATAGCCTGCTCTCCGTCTGAGGCAAGAGTAACCTGGAGTCCTTTTCTTTCCAGCAGGATCTGAATTAACTTTTGATTTTTCAAATCATCTTCAGCAATCAGGATAGACCCAGAGAACCGCAGCTGTTCATCGAAAGGCTCTTGGGGGCTGTCTGGCTGGGATAATTGGCCCGCCTGGACGCACACTGGAGTCAAAAGAGTGAATGTCGAGCCGGATCCGACCTCGCTGACGACAGAGATGCTTCCGCCCAGTAATTCCGCCAGCCTCTTGGTTATGGATAAACCCAAACCCGTTCCGCCATACTTACGCGTAGTCGAGCCGTCAGCCTGTGTAAACGCATCGAATATCACATCGATACTCTCTTGATCCATCCCCACACCGGTATCGACTATATCAAACCGGATACACTCCTGATCCTCGACAGACTCCCGGGAAACATCCAGACGAACTTCTCCGGCGTCTGTAAATTTAATTGCATTGTTAACAAGATTGACCAGGCATTGTCTCAGGCGCAACGGATCGCTATGGATCTGCTCTGGCACGTCATCAGCGAAACTGACTTTGAAATCCAAACCTTTATAGGATGAAATAGGCTCCAGCAGCGATGTCACTGATTCAACCACATCCACAAGTGTGCAATCAATTGGCTCGAGGCCAAGATGACCAGCCTCAATTTTAGCGAAGTCCAGAATATCGTTTATCAGAGTTAACAAACTCTGGCCCGAGCTTCGGATGACATCGACAAACTCTTTCTGATCAGAGGCCAGATCTCCCCCGGCCAGTAGCTCACTGAAACCGATTATCGAATTCATCGGCGTGCGAATTTCGTGTGACATGTTGGCAAGGAAATTGCTTTTGGCCTCATTGGCCTTGGCAGCCTCGCTGGCAAGGCTATTGGCCTGGTCGGTAGCCTCTCGCAATTGAGAGTTAATGATCTCGGTTTGCTCTTTAGCCTGTCTCAGCCGCGACTCCGCCTGCTTGCGCTTGGTTATATTATTTATGGTTATGACAGCATGTATCTGATCATCTAATGTTACTGGAGCTACGCTTACTTGCAGCCAGACGGCAACATTTTGTGAGTCAACCACTAAGGCTGTTTCTACTTCCAGTCCACTAACGGGCTCCCTGGTTTCCAATACCGTCATCACAGCATTGCGAAAAGAACACTCGCTGCAGAGACTGCCATGGCCGCATCCTTTGTCCGTCTCAAAGGAAAGGACGCACCCGAGGGCATTTCCCGGCGCTTCATTGACGAGTAGATCGCTGGGTTTATCGATCAGCTTGCAAACGACTTCGTTTACATGCTTAATTTGAAGATCGCCGTCGACCAACATCATTCCTACAGGAGCAGCCTTGAATAAGGAGATGAGGTTACCCTGCTCATTGCGCAACTGGGCCTCGCTGATGCGTAACTTATCTACGCTCGTGATAGATGGTAGCCACTTGATAAAACCTATTGCCAGCAAACAATAGCCGCCCAAAAAGCAGATAATCTTCTCGCCGAATGCCTCAGCCTCGGTCGCGCCAATAACTACGAATCGGTTCAATGATTCGAAGTTGTCGGTAATATCCAGCAGACTGCCGAATAGCAGCAACACAAAACCGGAAAAGATTAAATACCAGCCATCGCAGACAAGAGCCCGGGATCGCTTGGATGCACTCCACAGCCAGGCAACCAGGCCAAGCAATATGCATGAAGCTGATACTTCGAGTACAATGTCGGTCATAATCCACCTCAATCGCAACTGAACCCAGCAATGAATCCAGAACCATCCGATTGTGAATAACTCTTCAGTTTCCTTGGGCCAAGCCAAACTGAAAGCTTGCCTAGCACTAACATTGTTTTCGACAATAATCACAGGACACTTAAAATTCCTTTGTTTAATATTTTCCGCTATTTCATACAGACGCAGATTGCCTGTACCTGCCGGCCTATATTGCGGTAAGATTCACAATCTAATGACCTTTCTTTCGCAGCAGTAACATTTGAACGCTAAACAGGCAGGTGCATTTTGCTGGACGCTTTAATTTTCGATTTCGACGGCGTGGTTGTTGATTCAGAACCGCTTCACTTGAAATATTTTGCGCAAGTTCTCGCCAAAGTGAATATCGCCCTGACAACCGAACAATACTTCAGCCGATACCTCGGCTTTGACGACCACGATTGCTTCGCAGCGGTATTCGCAGATAACGGCCGGGAGGTAAGCGAAGCTCAAATAGCCGAACTTACGGCCGCGAAAAGCATCCTTATCAAAAAAGCTTACGGCGAGTCGATCCAGCCGCTGGAAGGATCTGTTGAGCTGATTAAATCCGCCTCGGCTGCAGAGCTGCCGCTGGCGATCTGTTCAGGCGGACTCGGCGAAGAGATCAGACTGGCCAGTACCCGAATTGGCGTACTGGATTGCTTCGCGACAATCGTTCCCGCCGATGAAGTTACCCGCGGCAAGCCCGACCCGCAGGGCTACGAACTCGCACTGGCTAGATTGATCGAGATCACTGGCAAGCCGCTAACCAGCGCCAATTGCGTTGTCCTGGAAGATTCCCCCGCCGGGATCGCAGCCGGAAAAGCTGCTGGTATGAAAGTGTTGGCTGTGACCAGTTCCTACCAGGCCGAGATGCTCAGCCAAGCTGACAGGATCGTTAATTCAATGACCGAAGTTTCGCTGGCAATGCTTGAAGGTTTACTTTAGCAGCTGACGGTAAATCTGTTCGATTTGGTCTACCATAAAATCCTTATCGAACATTTCCCGGCATCTTTCCCTGCCGGCTCCGCCGAGAATATCCCTCAACTGCGGCGACTCGGCCAGCGTCGAAATAGCCAATGCCAATCCGGCAGTATCTTTTGGCTCCAGCAGTATCCCCGTGTCGGAATCCACCACTTCGCCGGCTCCATCTACATCGAAACTTACCACCGGGATCCCGGCCAGCATCGCCTGGGGCAGTGCCCTCGCCAGACCCTCTCGCAACGAACAATGGACCAGAATATCCGTTGCGTGCATCACCTCTGGTATCCGCTCGGACGGCAACAGACCAGTCAGCGTAAACCGATCGGCCAGTCCGGCCCGTTCGATCTGCCGGGTAATTTGCTGTTGCAAGTGGCCGTCGCCAACAAAACAAAAATGGACGGGGCCTTCGGTGATCCTGCGAGCGGCTTCGATGATATATTTATGGCCCTTCAATTCCGCCAGCCGCGAAACCTGCGTAACAAGCACGCTATCGGCGGGTATGCCGAATTCGTCGCGGAATGTATCGGCCGCATCGGGACGGCTGATGAACCGCTGGGTATCCATCCCGCTGTAAATGGTCAGATACTGACCGGCCACGCCCACACCGACCGCTACTGCCTGTCTGGTCATCGCATCGGCAACGCAGATAATTGCATCCGACCGCAAGGCTGCCCGCTTTTCCAGTTCGATGTACAGCCGGTTCTTCCACCACTTCTCATAGCGGTGATACGGCAGCCCGTGAACGGTGTGAACGATTTGCATACCGCCAACTTTTTTGGCTGCCTTGCGCGCAAGGATGCCGGCCTTGGATGAATGCGAGTGCATAATTTCCGGCTGGAGTTGATGCAGTACGCTAACTAACTCGCCGTAAGCTCGCCTGTCGAGTCCCAGCGAAACTTCCCGCCGGAGCGAGTCGAGTTCGATCACTCGATACCCGCCAGCCCTCGCTCGGCTCAGCAGTTCACCTTCTGGGCCAAGTGCCGGCCCGGTAATCAGCGTAACCTCGTGGCCGCGACTGTGCAGGCCTTCGCAGGTCAGGATCGTATTTTCCTGAGCGCCGCCGAGGATGAGACGAGTTATTACATGACAGATTCGCATATCTACATTCATCCTTGCCGCCAGAAGTGCCTCCGTCAAGACAGGCGATTGATTTTTCGCTCCATTTAATGTTTGATTAACGAACTATGGAATACGCTTTGCTAGCAATTACGGGGCTGCTCGCCGGTGTTTTAGGCGGGTTGCTGGGTATAGGCGGGTCGGTCATCATGATCCCGGCGATGACGTTCATTTTTGAAGATCTAGGCGGCGAACCGACTGGCACTCAGCAGTGGATGGCCGCGGCGATGATCGTAAACTTCCTGCTTTCGGCGCCTTCGGTTATGAGACACCGCAAGGCCAAGGCGATCTACTTCGGTGTTTGGAAGTGGCTGGCCCCGGCTGCGATTGTGGGCATCATCGCAGGCGTTTATATCAGCCGGCTTGGCATTTTCACCGGCGATAACCAGAACTATATTAAGTTAGCCTTCGGCACCTTTATGGCCTATGTAGCCGGCTATAACATTTGGAAGTTGTTCGCCAAGCAATCCGAAGGCATCTCCGCCGAACAGGCCGACAAGATGTCGCCGCTCAGGAAAATCGCTGTCGGCGGGCCTATGGGTTTCATCGCCGGCTTGCTTGGTATCGGCGGCGGATCTCTTGCAGTACCTGCCCAGCAGGTAATACTTTCCATGCCGCTTCGCAATTCCATAGCTACCAGCGCGACGACGATCCTTACGATATCCTGGCTGGGCGCGATTTATAAGAACGCCATACTTGGTGATGACGGGACGGTTACCAGAAGTCTTCTGCTGGCTGCGTGTCTGGCACCGACGGCGATGCTCGGCGGCTATCTCGGCGGGCACTTAACGCACACCCTGCCGCTAAAGGCTGTGCGAGTTGCGTTTATCGGCTTGATGGTCCTGGCTGCATATAAAATGATCAGCGGCGCCCTTTAAAAAGAAGGCCAAACCAAATCCTGCATGAGCGGTCCAAACGATCAATCCGAAGCTTCTCAAACGCATCACGAGCGTGAGCATTTCTTCAGCGCCGCCAAGATGATCGCTTTGATCACGATGTGCTCGCGCGTTTTGGGAATGATTCGTGATATGGCCATCATTTCGCTCGGTGCCGATCGAGCCATGGATGCGTTCTGGCTGGCATTTAAAGTGCCAAACGTCTTCCGCAGGCTTTTCGGCGAGGGTGCAATCTCGGCCGCGTTTATCCCCATCTTTTCTAAAACTTGTGAAACCGACGGCCCCGAGCGTGCTCGCAAGGTTTTAGCCAACTGCATGGGGATGCTGGCGATAATCCTGGTATCGCTGCTGGCGATTACCGAGCTTTGCCTGCTGACGGCTTACTTGCTCGATCCGGGCGGTTGGGATCGACAGCTTCTTATCAAGCTG
>SDBS01008273.1_pt1 | contig 10062 bp, 12 predicted proteins | sample 2277091 | NCBI WGS metagenome assembly SDBS01 (sample SAMN10404972, study PRJNA504765) | marine sediment metagenome | isolation source: marine sediment core GS10_PC15, 163 cmbsf | place: Arctic Ocean: Southern Knipovich Ridge | collected 2010 | reverse complement strand
AATGTCTATAGAAAATCTACCAATTAAAAAAAGCATAAAAATATTAGATGAAAAAGACTATTTTGTATTTAGAGGATTAGTTTTAGGTGGTTGGCAAATTCATCTGTACAAACAATTCCCAAAAGAAGAAAAAGAAGATGTAATTAGGCTTGCAAAAAAATATAATTTCAGACCAGTTGAGATCTCATTTCTTACAGACTTTGAGCATATAGAAAATGGAAAATTAGTAGAAAGTGCAACAGTGTATTTCAGAGGCAGTGGAAAGGGTTTGGATGTAGATAATAACTGGCATGATAGAACCAAAAGTGATTTTGAAAGAAAGTCAAGATTCGTTAGACAAACTCTCTTTAAAGAAAGTGAAGGAAAAAAATTATGGGATCAACAGTTTGATTCTACAAAGGCATCAATAATTCAAACGGCAGGAGACAACATTGGAATGAATACAGATAAAGTGTTTTTCAAACAATATGATACATTTCCACCAGAACTAAAAAAAGAAGTTTTCAGACTTACATTAAAGTTCCAAAAATCAATAGCAGAACATGACAAAAAACATGAGGAATCAATTGAATCGACAAGACAAGAAAACAAACGGCTTTTCAAAAAGTTTAGAGGAGTTCCAACTTTCAAATTGAATGAGATGTTTGATGATTTAACAAATCAAAGATCAATAATTCCTAACACTACTGTAGAAAATCAGCAATTAAGAGAAAAATTCCAACTACAGATTGACGAAATTGGAATGGAAAGAGTTCATAGACCAAGAAAGAGGACTGACCTAGCATGAAAGGATTCACTAAGGATCACAAATTCATCCCAATGACTGACTACAAAAAAGTTACACGAAAGTCAAGAGACCCTGAAGTAAAATCTCAAGGTGTCAGACTTGCTAGAAACGGAGTAAAAACAACAACGATAAAACTCCCTGATGACGCATGGAAAAACAAAGCACTTTCAATGCCATATCTCAGACCGTTAAGTGAATTCACTCCTTTCACAAAGAAAGAAGGTTCAGGTGAAAAGGGAACTATAATTTCTACTAAAGAACAATTACGTTATGATGCACTTCCTCATTATGCAAGAATGTTTGTTTTGGAAAAAGTATTTCCACCAGACCCTCAAGATAAAGGATCAAGTTTTGCACAATTCATGAGTGGACAGTATTATGTTCTAGGATTTGCTAAAGATGAAAGAAGGGCAATTCAAGGAGAGATAGATAAAATGACTCCTAACCAACTTGAATGGTACTTTGTAGATTGGGTTGATCAAGATTTACAGGTTTATGGTAACAGTCCACCATTTATCAAAGAAGTTTACAAATATCTACCAAAAGAACATGTTAGTTTCATTACTCAAGGGTTAGACCAATCTACTGATGAAGGTGTACGTAGAGTTAAGATCTTAAAACTAAAACTAACTGGTGATATTGGAGTAAGTAATGATCACATTGACGATAGATATAGAAGAATAGTTTTCTCAGAGGATCAACTGAAATGAAAGGATTCACCAGAGACCACAAGTTTGTTCCAATGACTGACTACAAAAAAGTTACACGAAAGTCAAGAGACCCTAAAGCAAAAACTCAAGGAGTAAAGATTGAAAGAAAAGCTAGAGAACCTTCAGTTGAAGCTTTACTATTACAGCATGGTAGTGAAAACAGCGTTTTTGAAAGACGGTTAAAAGAAGCAAAACGACAGAATCAAGGATATGAACAATTAATGGAAACATTACATGAATCAATATTAGAGGGACAAAAAAATAATGAAGATGTTACATTTTTTCAAAATTGGCTAAGAAGAGTAGTAGATGCAGAAAGAGTTAGACCCCACAAATCATTCTATTATCATTGGGTTACTAGAGAAGTTGAAGATATTATTGAAGAAAATCCAAACATAAAGTTTGATCAAATAAAAAAGAAAATAGATTCATTAGATGCCGATGCAACTGACAAACAAATTAAGACTGGAATACAAGTTTTAGAAAGTGATGAAGTAATCAAGTCTGGAAAATCAGGCTTTAAATTAACAGAATCAAAAATTAGAAAAAAATCCGACAAGGCAATAATCAAAGAAATTTTTAATGCACAGCAAAGCACAGGAGACAGGCTTGTAGATAAAATCAGACATGGAGATAAAGTAACAATCGTCCTAAATAATGGTCAGCAAATTACTGGAAAGGCAGTTATGAAATCTTCAGCAGGTGATAACTCTTGGGTCATCAACACTGGTGGAGAACATGGCACACCTGCAATAGCTGGTGCAAGGAATGTAATCAAAGTAGTTGAACCTCGATGAAAGGCTTTAAAGATTCCAATAACAAATTTCATCCGATTTCACAATATCAAAAAGTAAGAAAGTCAAGCGATCAAAAAGAAGTTGGTATAAGATTAAGAAGAGATAAAAAAATTCCAGTCTATAATACCAAAGTAAATTGGGATGACAAAAGAAAACCATTCAAGATGTGGATAGTAAAGCATCCAGAGGGAAGTGATGTCGTAAAAGGTTCTGTTACTATTGTAATGGCAGAAAATTATGGTCAGGCAATTGATGACTATATCACAATATGGAACAAAGAAAACAGAATGAAAAGAAAGATTGGTTATCCAGTTGTTCAAGGAACTGCTGATAAAAATTTCAGGTACAAAAAAGATGATGATGTATTTACTCAGGTTTTAAAGAATATTGATAATCCAAGACAGTATGGTGGAAGATTATCAATGCTTTTTCATGAACCAACATTAGAAACGAATAGAGAAAACACAATTGCGAAATTAATACAACCAATTGCTAAGCCATTATTTGAATACAAAATAGCAAAACCACTTAGGATTAAACCAAACACACCAAAACATCCAACTGGTGGAACAATTTATTGGACTGAAGATCTGAATACTGACATCGCAGAAACTGAATTAAAAAATGTAGCCGTTGATGCACATAGGGAAGGACTGATTGAAAATAATAGAGTTAACACTTTACTGTTAAACGCAGAATTTCAGACATCAGATGCACAATATCCAAAAAATCTTGATCAACCTGTAATAATTTCATTAAGGGAAAATAACTACATAGTTGCACCATTTAGGAGTGATGTACAATGAAGGGCTTTACTAAAGATCACAAATTCATCCCAATGACAGATTACAAAAAAGTTACACGAAAGTCAAGAGACCAGAAAGCAAAAACTCAAGGAGTTAGAATGAAAAAAACTAATGTTTCCTCAATTAAAGCAGGTGGAACATGCTTTTGTGGAAGAACTTCAGTTAAAGGTGGTTTATGTCCTTCTTGTAGAGACAATGGAGTATTTTTTGAAAAACTAAAAATTGAACAAGCACAGCAGAATCCAAAAAATGTTGGTGCAATGCAAAGAAAAGCAAAGACTGTCTTAATACCGAAATTTCATAGAGTAAAAGAACAAGAAGATGGATTAGTAAAATTTTGGGCAGAAAGTTCAGACGGTAAGACAGTAGCATCTCTTATTCAGAGTAATAAATTTCCTGATGAAATGGAAATTAGAATCGCCTTACCTGATTTTGAGAAAATTACAGTTCGTGGTAGTAAGGACATAATGGATAATTTAACTTTTGAAGAATTCTTAGACAAAGCAAAAATGCACTTGGAAAGACAACACTTGATGAGAGAAAAAAGAGAACCGTTTCCAGTAGGTGAACGCAGACCAACTGGACTAGGAGACCAAGATGTTATTGAAGCAATATCAGGAAAAAAACTTACTCAGGCAGATCTAATTGCAATGCAAAGAGCAACAAGAAAGAAAGGAGATCTAAGTGATGAGGATTTCCAAAGAAGGCAAGAAATTGTTAGAAAATTAAACGATGCTAAACATAATGTGGATAAGGTTGCAAAAAGAAAAATTGACCCAACTAATGAACAACAGTTTAACAAAAAAAGTCGAGCATTAGGAAGGGCAAACGACAAATTAGCAATTCAAAAACAAAAATTCAAGAAAGAATTTGGAGTAGAGGTAGTTGACATCTAAATGGTAACAAGATTCATCTCTAAAGGCAAAGGACGAAAGAGAAAATCTATTCCAATTACTCCTAAGAAAAAAGGAGTTACTGTCAGGTCTGTATCACTAGAACCAAAGGCAATTCAAAAAATAAACAAAAAAACTATCAAGACTTTGAATACAGGAGAAATAGCAAACTTTTCCAGTTCACTTAACAAGTTAGTTAATAGTGCAAGATTAAAACGAACATCATTCACAGGTAAAAAAATTAAATCTGTTCTAGGAATTCCTGAAAGTGTTTTATCATCTTACTTTGAAGCAAATAGAACTAGGTTTGGAGATGTAAATCCAGACTTTGGTAAGAATTTAGGATTTAGACAATTAAAGCCAAAAACACAACAAGCAGTTGCAGGACTTTTCATTAGAGAGTTTAGAACAGAAGATTTAGATCGTGGAGACCCACCAAGAAGAATTGAATCTTCTAGATTGACTTTCTTTGATGGAAGAGCATACAGAGTTGATGATGATCAAAATATTCTTTCTGTAGATGAATATGCACAAGACCAGAAAGGAGATTGGTTACTCATTAGTCATACTGGACTTTGGCAAGGTAGTGAAGAAAGAGATCAATTATTGGAATTAGTCAAAGGCAGAAACAATTACAAATCTGAAAGAGATATTATTCACGCATTAGAAGGTGCAGGAGCTTTACAGGAGTTGCATCCTCCAACTTGAAAGGTTTCACCAGAGACAAAAAGTTCATACCGATTAATAATACTAGAAAGAAAAAAAAATGTATTGGTGATGCTTGTAAAATACAATCTGAAAAAGAGTTTGATAAGAATTTAGGAGTAGTCTTGAAAAAATTTGAAAAGACCAGAAAGGCAACTGATGAGGGAAATACTCAAACCTTTGAAGAAAAATTTGATAAACAAGCTGTAGTGCTAGAATCTGCACTTAACAAAAGAGCTGGTGTTTTTGAAAAAAACGTTGACAAAGTAGCTAACGAATTAGCTTCAGTTGCAGAGAGAGCAGTGGATACGGCAGTTGTATCAGCGTTATAGAAATGAAAGGCTTTACTAGAGATCATAAGTTCCATCCGATTAATAATACTAGAAAGAAAAAACATGCTAATTCTAACGGTTCTGTAACTCCAATTACAGGAGTCAAACTGACTAAGAAAATAAACACTAACTCAGGTCAGGGAAAAGCAATCCTAGTAGGAATTACAAAAAGTTACAACGAGCAACCAACAAAAATAAAAAAAACAGTAAAGAAGATTATCCTGAAGAAAAAACTTCCTAGTGAGGATTTCATTGCAAAGATTGAAACAGGAAAGGGAGAGGCAACATTCAACGCAAGGGAAGGACTGACGGAAAAAGACTTTCATGCTCTAGGTGAACATGAGTTTCAACATCTATGGTTCAACGATGAGTTAGATGATGATAACAAAAAGTTTCAAACATTCATTATGCAAGGAAATAAGATAGAACCTTTTGCACAAGACCTTGAAGCAATACGAGGTGAAATTAGATTTAATTTTATCAGTGGTAATTTTGAAAAGTTAATGGATCTACGTCTTGAATATCCTGACGAAATAAATTCATTGATAAGAGAAATTGAAATCAGGGACAAACTTGGTTTGAAATCAGACATAATCAACGAAGAGGAATTCCAGAAAGCAAAGCGTTTGGTTGACAATCTGCATCGAAATTAAATCCCAAAGTGTACGTGTATGTATCGATTCAAGTATGATCGCTATACTTTTAACCTCGATGTTTTAATCGAATCATACCAATGAGCAAAGGGATACTTAGCGTAATTGTAGCAATTGCCTTAATGTCGAGTCCTTTGTCATTGGCTTTTGCTCAAGAAGAAAAACAACCTACTGCTGAATTTATAGACGTAGATCAGTTATCACAGTTCTCCATTGATGTAGAAAACCTAGATCCATTCTATCTTTTCTGGTACAACCTGTTGCAGTCATGGGGACAGTTAGTTGCAAATAATCTTGTAAACTTTCTATCATTTCTAATTGTACTTGGTGTTGGTTACTTTATTGGTCAGGCAGTGTTCAAAGTTTCAAGAAAAGTTCTTCGTGGTGTTTTCAAAAGTAAAAAGTTACAAACACTTGGAGGAGTTAAAGAAGGTGAAGATATAGAAAATTCAGGTTGGGGACAAGTTACAAACCTAATTCCAATGACCCTAAAGTGGTTCGTTTACATTTACGCTTTTGTTATTGCAATAGATCTCTTAGGTTTCAGTGAAGCATCCTCTTGGCTTGGTGTACTTTGGACATTTATTCCAAATATCTTAGCATTCATTATCCTAATCTCAGTTGGAATCATTGGTTCAAGGATTGCATTAAAGTGGATGGAAGATTACAAACCAGATCTCTTTGGCAAGGAAGGAAAGATGCAGATTATCAAATCACTTGTCAACGTTATCATATTCGCATTTATTTTTGGCATAGGAATAACTCAACTTGGAATTGGAACAGATATAATTCCAATATTGTTCTGGACGATACTTGCAGGAACTATGGGAATATTTATTGCAGTTGCAGTTGGATTAAAAGAATTAGCAAAAGCATGGGCAGTTGGTGAAGGTCTAAAACATTCTGGAGTAGCTGATAATGCTGAAATAGAATTTGCAGGTCATAAAGGAATTGTAAAACATGGACTAAACTACATGCAATTAAAAGAAAGCACTGGTATGAAACTTATTCCTTATTCAAAAATTTCAAACGAAATAATTGATGTAAAAAAAGCAGGATCTGAAAATAAAGATGGCAAGAAAAACGATTAAAAAAAAACAAACTAAACGTAGAGCACAAAGAAAACGCAGAACAATAAGAAAAAAACGTACTCAACAAAGAACTCAAAGAAAACGAAGGTCTGTAAGAAAATCTAAATCAAAAAAGAAAGTACCTTTTGGTGGTTATAGAATTGACTTTACAAATTGTCATGAAACCTTAGAGGAAGTTTTTGGTAAAAAACCAGTTTCTCCACCACAGATGACAAAGCTAATTTGGAAGTACATTAAGAGAAAGAGAATTGCTAGTAAACCTTGATCTATTTTGAAATATTATTGAAGCAAGAAGGCATCATTATTGAAGCTAGAGATGTTGATGACTTTAAGCAAAAATTAGAAAAAATCAAAGTCGCTGATGTCTGCTATGAACCTCAACAAATTTCTCAAGCCCAATTCGATGCTGAACTCAAAAAACGCTTAGTGTATCTTAAAAAACCCTAACAAGTCTTTATAACCAATTTCAGGTATTTCCTTCGGAGACCAGACAATAGAATCTGTTACTTGCATGTTATTGGTTACTATTAGACAAATCTGGTCTCCATTTTTTCGTGCCTAGACTGGTAATTCGAGGGTCTGATGAATCCCCTAGTGTACGTGGCAGTGGGGATTGTTCAGCAAAATGGACAAACAAGACCTGATATAACAAAAATTGGCTTCAGAAAGCATGAATCAAGAAAAAATTGAACTCATTTTGAAGGAAAATCCTAATGTTGCTTTATCTAATAATCCTGCTATAAGAGAGAATCAGCTTGTAACTATTCAAAAAATGGATACCAGAGCAGAGCATCAAGAAAAAGTTCAGCAATTAATTCAAAAAGCTCGTAATCAAACTAAAACTAAACAATTCCTTTTTGAAACAAGAGTTGTAGAATATGTAGAAGAATTTTATCCAAAATATTGCAAAGTCAGTCTTTCTCCAGACCAGATTAATGACATTAGATTAAAATGGAATGATCTTAACAGAAACAAAAGTCAAGAAGATTTTTCAAAGCTTTCCATTATTGAAGAATTCAAAAAAGGATTTGCTAGTAGTGATGGACACTTTTACAAAGATCCAGTAGTTTGTGATACTTGTTTTCAGGAAATTTGGTACTCAATTTCTAAATTAGATTTTTATCTCTTAGAAAGATTCAATGATAATCTTACAGTAGTTGGATCAAGACAAAAAGATGGTGATTTTGAAATGTCTATTGATGATGACTTTGAAAAACAAACAGGGAAACCATTCTATGAACATGTTTGTGAATTATGTAGAGAACCATGTATGACAGAAGATGGAAATGAAATTCATGAACGTATTCCAGTTGTTAGAATTATCTTAAATCCAACTTGCAATGAACAGTTACCAGAATCATTAAGGGGACAAAAATATATTTCAACTGACATTACTCATCTTAATATTGCAAGGGTAAAAGAAGTTGCAAAATTAAAAAAGATATTAGCAAAAGGAAAAACATTACCTGATGCTAAATATGTTTTAACAACAAAAGGTTTGAGGAAAAACAAGGATGGGGACATTGTTCCAATCAAAGGCTTCAAACATTGTGGGTCTAATCTAGAAGAAGTTGGTAAATATTGGAGACGATTCCAAGACAAACAACTTAATGATGAAATTACTAGACCACAAATACCAATCAAAGTCCTAGAAGAAAATATTACAGAGGCAATAAAATATTCACAACCAATTAAGATATTCTCTTCTGGTTGGGGAGAGGACTCTGTTACTGAAATTGTTTTAAATCACGCATTTTGGGATGTTATAATTTTTGCAGACACTGGCAATGAGCAAACCGAGACTTATGCTTACATTAAAAAATTCATGAAAACAATGCCAAAAGTTTCAAGGTATAAGTGCAGAGTTGTTCATTCCAGACTTGGAAAAATTTACGATTATTATTACCAAAAGAAAAAGTCCCCAAGTTTTACACAAAGAGACTGTACTTTCAAATTCAAGATTGATCCAATCAAATCCTATATCAAATCCAAATATAGAATCAATCCAATGTCTATGGTAAATTTCTTAAAAAAAGATGAAAAAGGAAACAAAATTCCAAACATAAATTACAATCCAAACGACAGAGAAAGCAAAAAATTTCTTTACAGTCACCAAATCGAATTAGGTTTAGGAATTAACTTTGAGGAATCTGGTAGAAGGCATGATGGAAGTGTATGGTTTATCAAAAACCAATTTCCTTTGATTGATAAGAAAATTACAAAAGAAGGTGGAGATGAAGATAAAATCATCAAAGCTTTTGGTCATTCAATACCAGTAAAATCAGGTTGCACTTTCTGTTTATACTCAAACAAGCCTTACTGGAATAAATTAAGACGAGAGCATCCAGACCAATATGATCAAGCAGTAAAATTTTATGATAATGCAAAAGATTCTGAAGAAAATAACGGAATGAAAATGGAAATTGTAGTGTTTCCAACAGATGAGGAATTTGCACAGTACATGAAAGATTTCTCAACATGTGGAGAAGGAAAAATAGAAAGTGGTTGTGGATGTATGAATGGTGACGGCAAAGACGGTCAGACCCGAAATAGAGACGATGAAGAAACTACATCAAAGCCTGCTTATGGTGGAGGTTTCTAAATTGACTTCTAACTTTAAAAAATATACATTGAATGATGGAACTACAAAAATGTTAGAACCTGCATTTAATGAGGGTCAAGAATTAGAAAAGTGGGCTAGGGATAAGGATGGAAAATTAGTATGGATAGACCAATCAAGACCTGAACCAACAAGAAAAGAATGGTTAGATGATGATTGGATTGATCATCCTGATACACAATTTGATAAGATATGTGAGAGTTGTGAGCATTTTTTCAGAGTAGGACAAAAAGAAAGAAAGGAAATTTTCTGTAAAGACTGTATTGAAAAGGAGAGATTTTTTTGGCATAAAAAGGAGAGTAAAAATTGAAACAATGTATAACCTGTAAATGTGATCTTGCTTATTCAGAAAAAGATCTAGCATGGGAAGAAAAACACCTTAACATGCCATGCGAATGTGAAAGTGGAAAGTTGGCAAAAGATTGTCATCCAGAATACTTTGATGGTCAATGTTCTATGTGTGAATGTGAAGGGGAGATTCAAGATTGACTGGATATAGTATTAATGATATGTTAGTGATTCAGAAACCTTTCAAGTGCGTTGTTGAAGGAAAATCATTTTGCGATTCTATGGACTTTGTAGATCACGTACTTGAAGAACATTTTCCTAAACAAAAAATTAGTTTGTGGGATAAATGCCAACTCTCAAGAGAAGTCAAAGAAAAGGAT
>SDBS01008271.1_pt1 | contig 10065 bp, 21 predicted proteins | sample 2277091 | NCBI WGS metagenome assembly SDBS01 (sample SAMN10404972, study PRJNA504765) | marine sediment metagenome | isolation source: marine sediment core GS10_PC15, 163 cmbsf | place: Arctic Ocean: Southern Knipovich Ridge | collected 2010 | reverse complement strand
GTGCCGAGAAATGCAGGGATAATGAGATAGTAGGAAAACGAGTTGGCCCTGACCCTGGCCGATAAGCTCCCGATTTTTATCCTTTCTACCGTCACAGTATTTTTCCAGTTAGTTAATAAACTTTTCGTCTTTAACTATTTCATTAATAACGGATCTGTTATAATTTGTCAAGGGTAATTATCTCCTTATTTCAGACAATCGCCGGCCGTCAGTTTCCGCGGTCGCGTCCTGGACGTAGAAGAACCACAGGAGTGTTTTATGGAAAGTACCGTTATCGTCGAAAACACAACCGGCAACAAACTCTTTTCCGCGCCGGTCAGCGCGGGTATGCCGTTTCACAGGGGCACGCTCCGCGATCCATCGACTCTCCGGCTGTCGGACATAAGAAAGGACAGGGGCATTCCCCTTCAGGCTCAATGCCTCTCCAGATGGCCTGACGGGTCCTGCCGGTGGGTCCTTCTGGATTTTCAAAGCGACGCGGCGGCGAATGTCGGCTATCGGTACATGCTCACTGCGAGGGGCGAGGCAGCTGCGGTGGGATACCAGGTTGCCGTCCAAGAATCAGAAACAAAGGTCAAGTTTTCCACCGGCCGGATCTCTCTCCAACACGACTTGACCAATCATGTACTTCCGGTAGTCGTGCGTGCAACAAGCACCTGGCAACACGAAATCCATGTCAACTCCCTCAGATCCAAACTTCTGCGATAACCGGATCATCGTTCTTTGATGGAAGAATCCGTACCAATCCGACCGGGATTTTCTCCCTTGCCGCTTCCAGGGTATCTTCCGTCGCAATCAGATGCGGGTCGGCAACCAACCCATTTGACCGGATACTCCATCCACGGACTACAAACGAGTCTGGATAATCTTTCGGCTTCTCGTAAACAACGTACATTCTCATGAATTTCTCCTAGATACGGGACCAGCGAGAATCGAACTCGCGACCTCCGACGTGACAGGCCGGTGTTGTAACCTAGCTCAACTATGATCCCTCAACAACCGTCAGAACAGATTCCCTTGGCTATCAATCATCCCCTTATAGCCACACCACTTACAACAAGCGTGGGTGCTGCATCCGTCAAAACTGGTAACAGAAAAACTCGGATACGAATGCCAGCCGATCCTACACGCCACTTTCCTGTATCTCTTTGACCAACGCAGCGTGATGTTCCCAAAGATGAAAAACAACAGGAAGCCGATCACAAGAATAACCCAAATCATTGCCCAATCCTTTCTTTCAAGGCACCGGGGAGGATCGAACTCCCGTCTCTGGTTTTGCAGACCAGCGCCTAACCACTTGGCTACGGTGTCACGTTACCAACAAAACTTCGATGATCTCGGGAGGTTTCCCTTCGTCGTCATCTGGATTCAGTTCTCCGTAATCTTCTATCAGTTGGTTCCATCCCGAATACGATGCAGCCGTGGTTTTCCTGGCACTGGCTCTTGCGTACTGATGATCACTCTGGGGAACCACGACTATCGCACTATCCGACACACCCTCCAGAACTTTCTTCAAGTCTCGTACTCTCATTTCCTCTCCCGGTATCACTTCACAAGCTTCGGATTCGCTACCACGATGTCGGGCTGTCCTTCCTCCCACTCATCCCAATGGAATTGTAGATGCTCGTGGTCGAACTCGCCTTCCTCCAGTTTTGCAGCAGCCGCCAAAATAAACGACGCTATGGTTCTCAGGACTTTCGGGTCCGCAGCTATCGCTACTTCCTTCATCTCCAGCAATCCTTCGTCGCTGACGACGCGCTTGGAATATCCGAATACCTGCATGGTCAATATCCCATTACAAGAAATTCAGCCCACGAAACTGCATTGTAGTGGATAGTCCACCTGTTTATAAATACTCTTATCATCACTTACCTCTTCAACCCCTGGTTGTACAGCGCCGTCGTGTTCATACATTTCTTGCAGAAGTAGACGGCGACCGCGCAACAACTGTGAGGCCAAAAGCCTTCACCTTGAGGCTGGTTCGGGTGCAGGCTACTAACTAGAATTTGATCATTGTGATCTCGGCAAAACTTTTCATCCGGTTTTCTCGGGAGCGGGAGTTTACCATCAAGTCCTTCATAGGCCACGAAGCCGATCCGAGCTTCGCTGACACAACGACAGCACTCAGTCGTTTCTGGAAAATCGTCCTGCCAGGTCTTTGTCAATCCTTCCTTGCCGATGATTACTTGCATTGTATTGCCTTTCTCTCGACTTCACGAATCGCTTTCGCGTGAGCCTTGGTTCGCGGACCTCTCCATGTCCATATCTCTATTCTCAACATCTCCGGCTTCCGGTATTCCCTTCTCTGCGATTTCAAGACGTTTCCTCCATTTCTTGATCAACTTATCTAGGCATCTCCAAAGAGAAGCCCCTGGTAGGTCTCCACTCCTACCGACGCTGATTCCTAGCCCGCTTCATAGCCATCGGCTGTTCCGTCCAAGGGATTATGACCGGCAGCTTCCGCCCCGGCTCGCCTGTGCTCCACGGACTCGGGTAATCTCCCGCTCTCGACAACCCAATAGGGTAGGCCACGTCTAGGGACCTCGTTTTCATTTCTAATCCAGATAAATAAATGGTTCTTTCTTCGGATCGCCAGGCTCACAATGTCTGAATTGAATTTCAAAGTCAGTATGCCTCCTTACCTCGATCGGAGTACCTGGTGGAAATTTCATAAGAGCGTTCACTAATGTTTCGACCGTCCAACCATCTTTTGGTGGGTGTACCCACTCATCTGGTTTTCTCTTCTCGTCTGCCATTGTCTTCTCCAGAACAAAGCGGACACGGAGAGTCGAACTCCGGTCAACAGGTTGGAAACCTGTAGCACTGCCACTATGCTATGCCCGCAAAAATTGCTCCAGTTAGCTATCAACGTCTTGGCGTAAACTCGCCTGCCACAACTCCAGCCAACCCCAGGGGTTTTGCTGGGGCCAGTTTCACTGGCGTAAGGAACAAGCGGACAGTCGGTCTCGAACCGACGACATCAACCATGGCAAGGTTGTGCTCTGCCAAATTGAGCTATGCCCGCGTTGAAACGCAAAAAGCCTGTTGTGCTCTATTCCACGATAATAGACAACTGCCCACACGCAGCCCCTGCCTCGACTTCGGCCTGGGTCGCTACAGCGATAGCGTAATCGTAACCAGCTTCATCCAACTGCGACAAAATTTTTGACATGGCTTTTTCCTTCCTTCGCAAGAACCGCGATTTCCAACACGCGGCATAGTGGCATTTTAAACAGTAGCTTGAAAGCCCAACTTCGTGCAACTTCAACGTAGTCCCTGTATTCCTTCGCGCACCAGATATCCGGCCTGGGTATTACCATTCGATACCAAAGGTAATCTAAGGATACAGTTTCCGGGAAGATTTCCGGTCTGGAGTCGATTATCAGGATACCGCCTCCAGGTTTCAGTACCCGACGGAATTCCTGGAATAGTGCGTCTAGATCCTTGATGTGATGGAGCACATTACGGCACCGAATCACGTCGAAGGTTTCCTTACAGCAGGTAATCCGGCCATTCCGAAAGTCGTGATCCACACATGGATGCGCGTTGAGTTCACATGTTTCGAATCCAGGTGCGGGATTGTATCCGCTGCCGAAGTCAAGACGCCGCAACATCCTTCCTCCCTATGGCCGATTCACCGGTTACGAGGTAGCGACTCTTCGGTCCCCACGCCGGGTCACAGCCAGCGCCCTTGAGCACGTCGTCAAAGGTCATTGACAGCGAGCCATCAGGTAACACAATCACATTGTTGTAGTCGTAATTATCCAGGTGCTTGTAGATCCAGAACATGAACCCTTGATCCGGGACTCTCACAACAGACTGGTGCTTGTGGTAATCTACATGACACTCAGGAAGATCTAGTAAGTCCGCCAGGTACTCAACCGAGTTGAATGTTTCGCCTGTCCGTAGGTCTTCGCACAGTGTCAACTGCACGTTATTCTTCTGGCAAAACTGGTAGACGTGTCGGATGTTGTCTGGATGTTCCTTGTCGATGTAACAGTTCACACGGACGGCGAAGAACCCGTCGGAGGCCAGCACCTTGACTTTCTTCTCCAGTTCCGGGTCAGGTTCATGAAGCGAGACGGTGAAGTGGGTTATGCCGTACATCTTACACTTCTTGTACCAGCCCAGCTTGGCCGTCCCGTTCGTGGTCAGCGATTGCCGGAACACTTGGGGGAACCACCGCTGGCCCACCTCGAAATACTTGGTGGCTTCATTCAGGATCGCCAGTTCACCACCCTGGTAGGTGATGTAAGTCGGAACCAGGCCACCTTCACTCAACTGATGGAATATGGAATCCAGCTTCTCGGGCTCCAGGATCGGTGACTTGTGCCCAACCTGGAAGCAGAAATCACACCGCTTGTTACAGCGGTAGGTCACGATAACCCTGATGCCTTCTGGTTTGAACTCTTCTAAAATTGTTCTGATGGTAACTGGCATCGTCACACCAGGTTTATGGCGTCAACTGCACCACCGCCAAGCCCGTGTGCCTCCGATACTGCATTGGGGTTGATGGGGGACAACTTGACAAAGAAATGCTCAGGGGGGAAGTGCCGCTTGAGCACTTCGATGTCAAAGTCCTTTTCGTCAACCAGGGTCAGATTCAGAGTTGTCTTCAACGCGCTCCGAGTTCTGATCGCGCCAAGTTCCTCGATGCTCATCTTGTTGCGGAACGGGATCAGTTCGTTGCGTCGCTCATCCGTACAGGCATGAAGCGATATCTGAAGAGTGATGTTCTCCTGTATCCAGGAGAAATCTGACCCTTTGATTCCGATGGTTGAAACGTAGTGGTGCGTGTTCGGATAGATTTTCTCGACTTCCTCGATTGCCTCCCGAACTGAGTCGATGCACAGGAACGGTTCGCCCATTCTGGTATAGTTAATTTTGTGCTCTTTGGCTTTGCTGAATTCGTACTGCTGGTTCTGCCCACCAGACGACCAATACCGCTGGAGTACGAATCGCACCTGCTCGATGATCTCTTCGCTGGTGAGGTTCCTGTATCTTAGAAGCTGTCCGGTCGCACAGAACTTGCACTTGACCGGGCATCCCGACATGACTGAAACGCCGATCATCCAACGTTCCGAGCGGTCTCCCAACTGGTAGTTATCCAGCCGGTTCTGACGCCTGCTAACAGCATCCTTCGTGTAGTACGGAAGGAACGTGTCGGTCACCTCAACCGGGTAGCCGTCGTTCGTTTCCAGAGCGAACACTAATCCATTCGCAAACTTTTTTTTCCTCACCATCTTCAAGTCGTCCATGAAACCTCCCTATCGACTCATGTCCTTGGCCACGCAATCACGTGCGCGTACTTCTACTTCTAGCTATCTTTCCGGTTGTCAAAGAACCTATTGATAGCTTTATGGTATACAATTGTATGGGTTTTGTCAAGACTATTTTTCAGTATCGTCAAGCATGTCGTCCAAGTCCCCCTCGGTGGGATCGCCTTCCTGGGTTTCCACCGTAGTATCGGCAACTTCCTCCGGTTCCTCTGGCTGCTCTGGCTGGGGAAACACATCATTCATGAGGCCGGAAGGCTGATCGGTGGCTACAGGCTCCATGACTATCGACCGGAGGCCACTGCCAACATTCAGCCGCTTGATCTGCGCCCACATCATGAACTTGCCACCGTTGCGCCACTCCGACCGAACTGCCAAAACATCCTTTCGTTCAGGATCTGGAAGATCGATCTTCAACGTCGGGTCCTGTTGCTTTTTTATGTCACCGACTCGGACTTCCTGCATAAAATCCTCGGTGACTATAACGAAGCCTTCAACTGTTTCATCGCCGTGGGCCATGGCCTGAATACTGGCTGCCAGTAGTTCGCGTCCTTCTGGATCTCTCAACGCCGGAGCTATGAATGTTTCCATAACGAACTGTTTCTTGACGACGAACAGTGTTGCTTCGTGGTAGCCATTTGCTTCAAGAATTTTAACTGCTCTCGGCCAAATGGTATCCACCGCCATTTCAGCATCGTGAACATTAACAAATGCCGATTCCACTCTGGGTCTTGGATGACTTCTCAGCCTAAGCTTCTTGTCTCCATCTTTCTGTCGCTCCATGCGCTCTCTCCCTCCAGAAGAACTTTTCCAGTCTCAAGTGCATCTACACGTTCGAACAATCTCTGCAACCCCATATCCGGGATTCTCACCACGGTAGTAAGGCTCATACGCGCTCTACGGATCTTGATCGAGGCAACCACCGCTCCGCTCACTCCGCCTAAGATGCAGGCTCCAATCAACGTTGTAATTACCGACCAACTCATTTCTTCAGATCCTCCGATTCAGTTTCGAGAAGCCTCTTGTTCGACAGCCACTCGCGTTGTTTTCTCTCCAGCTTTGACCGGAGTATCCGATAACGAATAAAAATACACAAGCCCGAACCAACGATAACTGCGAACAAAATCCACAGAGCAGCAGCGTTGGTAGTCACCAGTCCGTCTCCGTCCAGGTAAGACCCCGATCACCCAACATCATATGGAGAATCTTGCCAGCGTGCTTATGGTTCATCCACTCGGTTGGGATGCGAGCTTTGGCAGCCTTCTCGATCATATCCTTGGTGCCCCGGCTCTTGTCCCACAACTCATCGTGGAACGCGCCAACCAGGTGGGGCTGGCCTTCCTGGAGCATCTGGGTGTTGCGGATCGCGCCAGCGGCCTTCTTGTACAGATCCCACTTGGCCGGGTACGGTGCAACCGGGATGCCCATCTCTTCGGCTATCTCCCGAGCTATCTTGTCAGCGCCTTTCGCCTCACCTTCGATCAGCATCGTGATCGGATCTTCCTTGTTCTTGTCGTGCATCCAGCGGCGAATCATCTCTCGGTCATTCCACCAACGATCCCCGCAAACAAGAACTCGCCTTCCCATCAGACACCTCGCATCAGCTTATCGTAGTCATACTTTGGTTTCAGTGCTTCCCGAATCGAGATTTCCATTCCTACGAAACCACGCATTTGATCATCGTACATAACAATGTGCGAAGAAATTTTCAATTGTCCACGCACAAAGGATATGCCTCTCCTGGTTGGACGACAGTATCCATGTTTAAGCCTGAGACTATCCTTGCGTTCCATCAAATTCCAGTGTACCAGCTTCTCGAAGTCACCACCCCCTATCTTTCCAATAGAGGGACCATCAATGACTGATATCCAATTTTCTTTCTTAAACCACACTTTTACCAGCCAGACAATCCAGTACGCCATAGCCGTAGTAAACGCTTTTCTACTTTGCTTCGCTATCCGGCCACAGACAGGACAGAGAACTCCAGATCTAATGTTATTAAGCAGATCGCGCTTGGCTTCCTCGATAGTTGTGGTCTTGGTGAATTGCAATTCCCTGTTCCCCGGCCCAGAACCAGCAGTCGAGGGTGGATCTGGGTAGTCCGCTTTGGACAGCTTGTAGGCTTTTCGCAACTTGTCCCTGGAACTCCCGCTCATAAGCTTGATCTCGGAAGCTACCGCTTCCATAAGAAGTCGGATCTCTCCGAGTGCTTCTCTGGCAATCTTCGTGGCCATACTACTTCTCTACGATTTCTTTTTCTCCGTTGATCCAGCCTTCTTGGAACTCTTCGTCCGACATCGGATCTCGATCTGAGCACTTGACAGCGTGCTCTACCACATCTGACCAATCCATGTTGCCAGCCGCCCAATCCTCGATCTCGTAATCATTGGAATCAAAGATCGGGATGGTGTCTTTCTTTAGGGACTTCTCGACATCCCCTTTGAATTCGTCGTCGGCTTCGGCGTAGTATTCAGCCCGGCTCCTGGCTATCACCATCACTGGCACGTCCCACTTGCTTCCGTTCGGCATCGTGATCCTGAGATACTTTTTTTCTAAGTCGCTCATTGATCTTTTCCTCCATTCTCATTCGGTCAGAGTTTAGGGACGCACAACAACCGGCCCCGATATGAAGTTCTTTTGGATATTTATTCACCAACTTGCAACCGTACTGGAAATCGTCGTGCTCCAGGTACGGACACTCGATTTCATCCATGCGCTTAGATGAGTGTCCCATTTCAATGTAGGCAACAGCACAAACTGACTTACGACAACAGTACCCGCACCGAAGACAAGGAGTGAATTTCTTTGGCGTCCTAGTATCCAACATCTTAGACAAGTAGGTTACGTAATTGTCGCTCACTCGCGGTTTGCCTTCTCAGCCTCTCGCATTGCCTTGGTGACCGTTCGGTACGGCCCAATGGTATGAAGGAAGGCATAGTTCCCATCCGGCGCGATCATGGCTTCCCATTGATAGCCAACCTGCTCAACGTGCATGTTGCCCTTGCGCCACTTTCCACTCTCGTACATGTGCCAGCCTGGTAGCATTATTTCCTCCAACCTTTAAGATTGACGATTTATTTCTTCCTTCCTCTTTTGCAGTCCTTCGATCATCCTGTCGATTTCTTCTATAGCGTCATTGACGGGAATTGTTCTCAAAGAAAGACTTTCAGAAACGAACACAATAATATTATCGAAGCCGTGTTTCTTTAGGGTATCTGAAAAGTCTCCGATAAGACGATCTATATTCAAGCCATCTTTGAATGTTACCCAAAGGATTTCATCTTTTCCTAATTTTAGTTTCTGGATGCTTTTTATTATATCTTCTTTATCCATTACATCCCTCCAAACCGATCAAAAGGCTAATTTTGATAGGGTTTACGCTGAAGTCCCATTCCCGAAAGAATATTATCAACTACCATCCTTCCCTCTTCGGTAATAGAATAGGAGTACTTCTGGACAGGCTGTTCCTTGATCAATCCTTTGTCACACAGACTTATCAAACATCGAGCATCCCCAGCACCGCCGACAAATACATACTCTCCAAGGTGTTCACACCAATCCCCGATAACGCTATGTGAGGGAACCCAATAACGAATCAATCTACCTGTCTCCGGGTCTATTATGGTGTTACTATCTATCAAGAGCAGCAGCCGCTTTGCCGTTTTAGACAACTTCATTCGATTCTCCCAAACCGATCAAAATGCAACTTTTAGTATCCCCATCCCTGACGACGCTCAACTCTACGCTCGTATCGGAGATCGGCTTCCTGCCAGGCACCCATCCAGGCGTCCGGTTTCTCGCGATTCAAACGACGGGCGAACTTGCGTTTCAGGCGCGTGATTTCCACCAGGTTGTCTCCGCAGATATCGGCCCATATATCAAAATAAATTGTGTCCCATTTCTTACCCTTCGGCGGCTTCCACGTAAAGATATCCGCTTCGGTAACAGTCAACTTCTTGTTGGCCTTCTTGGTGAGGTATTTTCGCAGGTGGGGCTCGACAAGTTCGATCACGTCTGGGCTCAACTCGATCACTTCGATGGATTCCACAAGGTCTTTCTTCAATGCCGGGATCAGAACCACCCCGAGTCCGAGTCCGGCGACTAGAACACGTCCGCGTGCCTGGATTAGAAATTCGAAATTCGTGCGCTGTTCCGTCTGGGTATCGGACATCATCACGACACCAGAACGATCCTCTTGCTCAGGCAACTCACCCAAACACTGATCTGCCAGCTTGTTATTCGACCCGACCATCAGCCTGACATAATCACCCGCTGGGACCTCCAGACCGGAACGAACATTGATCGCCGCACGCAGCCGGGTGAAGTCCGATTCCTTTTGAGACACAGTGAAGTGCTCGACTCTCGCGCAACCGGACTTCCCAACCGGAATGACCTTCCTCATTGAAACAAACCCATCGAGAATGCTGCCCATTTACCTTCCTCGCTTTCTCGTTCACTATCCACTCAGAAATGGAAACTGAACTATTCTGAACCCAAAAAATTCATTCTTGCTAATACCGATTGACCACCAGTTGGGATCTCCGATCCATAAATTGTAATATCCGATCAATGCCTGCAACCAAAGGTTGATCACTATCGGTGGGAATAATCTATCGATCTTCCTAGCCATCTCGTAGTCCTTAGCAATCATAACTTCACGACCATCGGCAAGAATTATGTCCCCTGGTTGTCGGCCATGCCCACAACAAGATGCGATAGTTTTCATGCCAGCCGCGTTGAGTGCCTTGATGATCGGCACAATGCAAGAATCAATATCACGGCCTACACC